>WNGR01008930.1_pt1 | contig 10549 bp, 9 predicted proteins | sample 5407581 | NCBI WGS metagenome assembly WNGR01 (sample SAMN13153383, study PRJNA577476) | soil metagenome | isolation source: 80 cm soil or saprolite under Garry oak tree replicate 2 | place: USA:California | collected 2016-06-15 | reverse complement strand
CGGTCCATGGTTCTGGATCGACCCGTTCGAGTTCCTCAAGACCGCGGAGCTACGTGACCCCGCGCTCGAAAGCGAACTGGGCGCGCTTGATGAGGTGCTCCGCCTGCCGGCTCGCGAACGCGCGGAGGCCCTTCTGCTGGCCTCGCTGTGGGGCAACCGAGCCGACCTCGGGTTCCGGATCGGATTGGCGGCTGCCGCCGGTCAGCCCGCGCAGGCGGCGAGCCTGGTCGCGGATGACAGCGCGGCGCTCTGGTCGGTCTTCGAGGCCGGTGCAGCGCGGAAGGTGTGCGTCGTGGCGGACAACGCCGGACGGGAGCTGCTGTCCGACCTTGTCTTGATTGACCATCTGGTCGAGACCGGACTCGCGGCCGAGGTCGTCCTGCATCTGAAGCCGCAACCGTACTACGTCTCCGACGCCGTCACCGCAGACCTTGTGGGATGCCTGCGCCGCCTCGCGGCGACCACCGGAAGCGCGGCCGACATCGCACGCCGGATACACCAGGCCATGGCCGACGGCCGCGTCACGGTGTACACGCACTGGTTCTACTGCGCACCGTGGTCGTTCCATCACATGTCACCCGACCTGGCGCGCGAGTTCGAGTCGGTGTCGCTGACCGTGTTGAAGGGTGACCTGAACTACCGGCGTCTCGTGGGCGATTGTGATTGGCCCGCGACCACGCCGTTCGCGCAGACGAGCGCCTACTTCCCAGGTCCGGTTGCCGCGCTGCGTACCCTCAAGTCAGACGTGGTCGTCGGGCTTGACACCGCTACCCTGTCGACCCTCGACGCGTCGGGAGAGTCTTGGCGCACGAGCGGAACCCACGGACTGGTCCAAGCGCGGCTGTAGTCGGATGGGGTTGCTGGACAGTCAGCGTCCGCCCGGCCGCGCTGTGGTTGCTCGGACAACCTTGGAGATGCGCGGACGCGCGGCGACCAGACGCGTCACCGCCGGGCGGTCCACCTCGTCCTCACGGCCGAAGCAGTGCAGCACCTTCGTCCGCGAGACCCCGGCCTGCGCGTCCCACTCGTTGTGGGCCAGTTGCAGGTAACGCACGACCTGACCGGTCTTGTTCGTCCGCGCCGACACCCGAACATACATGTGACTAGACGATACGGCCGGTTCCCTTACACCACAAGCTCAAATTCAAGATCCGTGTCACTAGGCATCTTCGGGATTTCCGCTAACCCGCAACCCCATGACCTGGAGGTTCACAAGATTATCGTGCCTAGACCTAGAACGCCCCGCAACTGCGGAACGCAGGGCCATGTCCTCGCCGATTGCCCCGCTCGACACGGTTGCGGCAATAGGTGCCTGCCTCGGGCGTCTTCATCGGCGTTGCGTGCGCCAGCAGCGGCGATCTTGCTTGTACCGCTGACAGGGTCGCCCGAACCGCTGAGGTACCGACGCCCCATCGATGTACGGCTTCGAGCCGAGTCCTGCCCAGGTGCGCCGGTCGGGCTGCAACGTGGCACCCTTGCGTGGATGGGCGTCGCAGTCCGCTGTTGTTAGCGTGCGCGCATGCGGCGGCCTCTGCCAATCCCCTTCATCGCCATCGTTGCCGTCCTGGCGACGACCGGCTGCTCTGCCCGGCACCACACCCCGGCGGCGCAGGCCCCCGTGGCTGGTACAGACACGTCGGTACGACCGGTCGGCGATGCCATCACGATTGGGGTCTCTCCCGACCGCACGCTATCCGCGTCGATACCCGACGTCGGCCAGATCAGCGGTGATGCTGGCGCGTTCACCAGCGTGGGCAGCATCGAGATCCGGCGCCAGGCCGCGACGTTCGGCGGAGCGACGGGTCTGCAGTCCGCGGGCCTCGGCATCGACGTGATCTTCCACGCGACCGGGTTACGCAAGCCGCTGACCGTCGCGTTCCAGGCCAGTGGCAGCACCGATGCGGACGCCGTTCCCGTGATTGCCCACGAGGCCGACGACGGCAGCTGGAACGTCGTGCCGGCGACCCGGGACGCGTCCGGACACTTCACGATCAGCACGACCCAGTTCTCCATCAATATTCCGAGCTGGGCCAACCCGCTCAACTGGTGGAACTCGCTGACCGCAAAGCTGGCCTCCGCGGTCGGTGGCCGCACCGCACCACTGAACTGCGCGGGCGCGCCGAGCTGGTTCCACCTGGACGCCGGACACAGCGACCTGGTACACGTGTGCGCCAAGACCAACCACACCGGCGATGGCACCGAGGTCGCCGAGGTCCAGATCAAGTCCAACCGCGGCGTGTCCGTGGAGGTCACCGTTCCCGGCCGGCCGGCCTACGTGTGGGTCGAGGGCATCCCCTGGTCGGTACGTAAATGGGAAGCGACCCAGCTGGGCTACGACGCGAACCAGACGGTGATCCTGCCGGCCGGCGCCACCATGACCGTCGGCTACACGCGGGAGCGTACCTCCGCGCCGTTCTCGTTCTTCGTCACCGGCACTACCGTGAAGGCGGCGGCTGACACGTTCATCCGCGACCTGGTCGACCTCGTCGGCAGTACCGACGTCGCCTTCGTCGCCTATACGGAAGTCAAGTGCTCCACCGGCTTCTCCGCCGGACCCGGCGGCATCAGCATCGGCGTGGCCGCGCTCAAGGACTTCCTCAGCTGCTGGACTGGGGCGCTCGCCGGGGAGCTGCGGGACCTCACCAAGGCCCAGCAGGTGGTGTCGCAGCTCGGGGCCGGCGACGCGGCCACGATCGTGAAGACGGCCAAGGCCGCGGGCGCGCTTGGCTGGCTGGTGTCGCTTTGGCCGGTGTACCAGCTCGGGTTCGGCAACGTCATCGACAAGCTGCACGAGTTGCTCAGCGACGGCCAGAGCGCCCAGGTTAGCTACCACATGGACCCGGCCCCCTCGTCCACCGGTGGCGGACCGAACGCCGGTACGCAGCCCGGCGGCGGGTCGACGGGAGGCATCCAGCCCGGCAACGGCGCACCAGCTGCGGTCGCCCTGTCTCAGGGTTCGGCCGCACCCCAGGGCTACCGGTACGCGGTCCGCCTCACCGGCTTCCCCGCCCGCACGTCTGTCGCGGTCACCTGCTACGACTCCACGAGTCCGGGCGGTTTCTACTCGTTCACGATGGCCACCGATGCTGCCGGAAACGGGTTCACCCAAAGCCAGTGCTACTCCGCCGACGGACCGGACCACTGGGTCAACGCGGGCGGCCATGAATCCAACCACGTCACCTGGGGTGGCGGGGCCGCTCCGCCACCACCTCCACCGCCGCCGTCCACCCATGCCGAAACGGTCGGCGGCAACACCAACACCTGGACCAACTACACCAACGCCGGCGGCAACCAGGGCCCCACGATCCCGGCCTACACCACCGTCCAGGTTTCCTGCCGGGTAACCGGGTTCAGGGTCGCCGACGGAGACACCTGGTGGTACCGCGTAGCGTCGCCCGGTTGGGACAACACCTACTACGCCTCCGCCGACGCCTTCTACAACAACGGCCAGACCTCCGGGTCGCTGCACGGCACTCCGTTCGTGGACGAAGCCGTCCCCGTCTGTTGACGCGACCACACCATGCGCGGCACGTCAACTCGTCGATGGCGCTCGTGATGTTGTTGCTCCACAAGGTGGACGGGCGATACGCGTGGTGCGACTCGGCTAGCGCAGCCGGTGGTTAGGGTTGCCCTGCATCAGCCACCACCGGCCGGCGAATCCCGCATCGTCGGCGTGAGTGCAAGGGATCCGGGGGCGTGGCATGTCCGTACTTCACTGGCAACACATCGACGACCAAGTCGTCTCCCGGGTGGCGGAGGCGTTCGGCCTCGGTCGGGTGAACACCGTGGCGTATCTGACGACCGGGTTGATGAACCGGAACTGGCGCATCACCACGGCAGCTGGCACGTTCGCGCTCAAGCAGATCGTCGATGTGCCGATTGCCGTCGCGCGACGTAACCTCCGGATCGCGGGCGCCCTCGCCCAGGTCGGCCTCCCCGCCTGCGCACCGGTGTTCACGATCGACAGAGACCCGGTTTTCGAACTCGGCGAGCACGGATACTGCGTCCTGCCCTGGCACGACGGCGACCACATGCAAGGCCCGGACCTGACGGTCAGCCAAGCACATCACCTCGGCGCGATGGTTGGGAATATCCATGACCGCCTCAACAGCCTGGCCCCGAGCATCGGGCTGAGCCCCGCGACATCCCGATGCGCCCGGCCGGTCACGCCACCGCATGTCGCGATCGAGGACACACATCGATATCGAGGCGCCGCGCGCGCCGCTGGCGGCCCGTTCGACCACGCGGTCATCGACCTGCTGGACCGGCGTGTCGCGCTGATCCAGACGTATGCCGCTGATCGCCCCACGACCGAGGATGCCGTGGGACCGTGCGGCTGGACACACGGCGACCTTCAGTACCGCAACATCATCTGGCGCTACGGCCAGATTGGTGCAGTCATCGACTGGGACCGCATCCGGATTCGCCCCTTCGCCGAAGAGATCGTCCGCACCGCGACGATCCAATTCGCCACGCCGGACGGGCTCGACCTGCACCGCGTCACAGCGTTCGTCACCGGCTACCGCACCGCGGTCCCGATCGACAACGCCGCCCTCGCCGACGGCGTGCACCGGCTGTGGTGGACCCGCGTATCCAACTTCTGGCACCTGGTCTACCACTACGACCGCGACGACCACGGCTGTGACGACCTGCTCCTGTCCGGTGAGGCGCTGCTGCACTGGTGGACCGCACACCGGTCCGACGTCTGCGACGCGTTCACCGCGACGAGTTAACGAACCGCACAGCGTCCCATCCGGACACGGACGTGCCGCACCTCAGCCGACGCAGGACGGGGCATTGTGGCGAGGGACGGCGGGCTCGTTCCGTCGGCTGGCCGAACCCGAGCCCCCGCATCGTGGAACCGATCACGCGTTCTTGGCGAGCACCTTGGCGATGACAACGGCGCCAGCGCACACCAGAACACCAGCGGCGACCGGCCCGGCCAGTTCCTCCAGGCCCTGCTGGTGCTGCATGCGCGCGGCGAGCGTGAGCCCCTTGGCAAGCACGTCGATGTCGGCGGCGAAGCTCAGCGGCACCACCGCCTGAACCGCCGCCAGGACGATCGCGCCATCGGTGGTTCGCAGCCAGTTGCCGAGCTTCAGACCGTACTGCTCGGCGAGGCCGAGGACATCCCGCGCGACATCCTCGTGCGTGACGGGCTGCGTGTACCGCCAGCACAACGGATGGCCATAGTGGCGCGGCCACCAGTTCAGCGGCGGCGCGAAGCCGGCCTGGACGAGGAACTGCTCGATCTCCTGCTGTGTTGCCATGACAAATCTCCAACCTCTCCGTGTTGCTATGACTCGCTCGGTACGGTCGCATCCGTGTCGTCGACCAAGCCAGTTATGACCCACACCCCCGGCGAGGCTTCGCGGGCAAACACGCCCGGAGCAACCTCCTGCTCGACGCCCGCCAAGACCCCTTCAACCGACGTGTACATGCCACGGCCCGCCCGCTTGATCTCACCGTCGCGGACCATCGCGGCCAGCAGATTGCCCACGACGTTCTCCGGCCGTTCGCTGTCCGACTGCCAGTTGTGCGTCTTCAACAGCGCGTACGCGCGGCTCGCGCTCCACAGACCGCCCTCGGCGTTGATCGCGTGACGCAGAATCACACGAGCCGAACCCGGCTCGTCCTCAGCGCCGGGCACGACGGGCGATGCGACGTACTTCTCGACCGCCTCCTTGAGAGCAGGCAGCCGATCGCGTCCGTCGACCATGAACAGCAGCGGCTGACGATCGTGTCCGCCCGGCTTGGCCTGACTGGGTGGTGGAAGCGGCTCCACGAACGCCGACGCGAGCTTCGCCTGAACGTCGAAGTTCACGTCGTGCCGGCTCAACTCGTCAGCGTAATGACGGGCCAGGTGGATTTGCGCCCGGGCCTGATCCACCGCCGCCAGCGCCGCGCGGTGTAGCGATACCTCGTCCGGAGTCCCCGCGTTGGCCTGCGTGGCCGCCTTGGACCGCTCATTCAAGATCGCGGCCACCAGGAGCCCACCGGCCACAGCCAGCAGTCCGAGCGGTACCGGCGAACCCTCGCCAGCCATCGATACACCTCCCAGGGACCCAAGCCTCACCCAGGATACACCTACTTACACTATGCTCGCATGTATATCTCTCCTGCGACCGTGTATTCCCGCTTTGGGCGGCCCGGCGTAGGTCCAACTGCGCCGGGCCGCCCAAAGCGGCGTCGCCCGGCGTGGCATGGCGCAGCCGCACCAGCGCCCGCGGACGACAGCCGTGGGATCAGCCCCGTTGGGACGTTAGGACGCTTGCCGGAACTCCTCATCGCCCAGATTGCCTGGGGTCATCTCCGCTCTCTGGCCCGATGGGCAGTCTCACGTGCGACTCAGATTGTCTAGTACTAATGTACGAGAGCGCGATGCTCGGCCCACGCCAACAGCCTCGCCACGAACACCTGAACAGCCGCGTTGGGAACCATGGAGCGGCCCACTAGCTAGCAAAGATCCGCGGCGGTGCGCAATGAGCGATCGTCGCCCACCAGCCGAGCTGACCTGGGTGTTCCGACCGGCCGCAGAGCGGCCCGACCAACTGCACCAACTCGCGGGACAGCGGGTGCACGCCATCGGTTCCATCGGCCCCGACGACCAGGCCGAGGTGGTGCTCAGCGACGGCACGCACCTTCGCGTCAACCGCGGCGAGGTCGTCGCCGAACAGCCGATCCGGCACGCTCGCGCTCGGACGTCGAGTAAGCGCCAGTGCCGAACATCCTCCCTGCCCAGAAGCGAAGACGGCGCCACAAGCGCGAGTCGCGCTACCATCCCGGCCCTCGCGGCCCGGACCACGACCGGCGGGCCCGCGCTCTCCGGGAGGGATCATGGGACGCCGAGCACGCACGCGCACGGAAGCGACTATCGCCGAACACGGCGTCCGGGTCGCCATCTACGTACGCCGCTGCACCGACGAGGAGCACCAGCCGTTCTCCATTGAGGCACAGGACGCCCGTCTGGGGTCATACGTGAAATCGCAGCCCGGCTGGAGCCTGGTCGCCCGGTTCGAGGACGATGCCTCCGGCGCCAAGCTCGACCGGCCCGGCCTGGCCAACGCCCTCTCCGCCGCCCGCGCGGGCCGCTTCGACGTCCTGCTGGTCTACCGGGTCGACCGGTTCACTCGCCGCATCCGCGACCAGGTCACCCTGCTGGAAGAACTCGACGCCGCCGGCGTGGTCTTCCGCTCCGCGACCGAGCCGTTCGACACCTCGACCCCGGCCGGCCGCATGCTCGTCCAGATGCTCGGCGTGTTCGCCGAGTTCGAACGCGAGATGATCATCGACCGGGTCATCAACGGCATGGAACGCGAGGCAGCCAAAGGTAGCTGGACCCTCGGGCAGGTGCCCTACGGCTTCGCCAAAGGAACCAGCGACATCCTGGTGCTCATCGAGGCCGAGATCCGGGTTGTCGAACTAATCTTCCAGCTCTACACACGCCGCCGGCTCGGCTGCCGCGCCATCGCCACCTACCTCAACGAACACAGGCTTCACCGCCGCGGCGCCCATCGCAGGGCCAACACCGAGCCCTGCATGCAGCCATGGAGCCACAAGACCGTCGCAGACGTGCTCACCAACCGCGTATACCTCGGCGAGATCCATTTCTGCGAGGTCATCACGCTGAACGCGCACGACGCGGTCATCGACGAGGCCACCTTCGACCTAGCCCAGGAGATCCTCGCACAGCGCGGCGAAGCACCCAGGGAGGCCGGCAGCCCCTCCGACTACCACCTCACCGGCAAACTCACCTGCCCCGTGTGCAAGCGCCGCTACGTCGGCACCAACGCCGTCGGCCGCAGCCGCACCTACCGCTACTACACCTGCTGGACCCGCAGCCGCTACGGCGTGGACCACTGCGCCGCGCCCCGCATCGACGCCGACGCCCTCGACGCTATGGTGCTCGACGCCGTCCGGGACTTCTACACCAACCGCCTCGACGAAGCACAACGGATCCTTGCCGCATCTCGGTCCCGGCACCAGCAGGCACGCGCCGGCCAGGAGCGGGACCTCGCAGCGATCGAGGAAGAGTTGGCCGCCAAGGAAGCCATCGTCGACAGGTATCTCACCGACTATGAGACGAACAAGATCGACCACGACACGGTCGCGACGCGGATCGAGAAGATCTCCGACCAAATCCGGCAGCTACGTCACCAGCGCGACGAGCTGGCGTTCATGCTTGACCTCGACGCCGAGACGCCCGACGACAGCCACTTGATCGCAATCCGGGACCGCGTCATTGAGATCATCGAAACCGGCGCCACGCCGGAACGCAAGGCGCTCTGCGAAGCGCTGCTCGCCGAGCTGAGCGTCGACGAGAGTCTCACCGCCACACCCGTGATCCGGGTACCGCTAAGCTGGGCGGACACGCCCTCGCTGCTCAAGGAAGAGACGCGAACCGCCAACAGCAAGGCGGTTCGCGCCCGTCGACCTCAAGTGGGCCGGAGGCGTCACCATGCGAACCCACATTCCGACGGTCGCCGGCGATCCGCTGCCGCTGGATTTGGGCAAGTCAGGACGCAAGGGTGGTGCCCAATGAGCGGTCCGACGCGCTGCGGGACCCAGAGTCGACGGCTAGAGATGTCGTCGGACCTCCGCCGCGAACCTTGACACTCCGGCGCGTTCGAGCAGCACGAGGACACCCGACACGGTAGTCGGCTCGCGGCGGTAGGAGGCGGCCTGCTGTCGCATGACCTCGACAGTGACGCCTGGATACAGATCGAGCTGGTCAAGCAGGAACTCGTCCGGATGTATAGCGAGAACGTCGTATCGCTTCAGCGCCGGCTCTGGAAAGTCGCTCATGTTGAATGTGACGAGCACCTCGGCGTTCGCCCTCACGGCGGCAGCGAGAACATGCCTGTCTTTCGGGTCGTTGGTCATCCCGTCGATCAACGACTCGTATCCTTCGACAAGGGCGTCGGGGAACGACCGGGCCATGTGTGCGATACGGCGATCGACGCGCTCCTCCGGAATGCCTCGGTCGATCAGGTTGCGGCGCAGCTCAGAGAGCACATCAGCGGACCACAAGGGGCGGTACGCAGACGCCTCGGCGAGGCGGAGCAAGGTGTCACAGAGGTAGGCCGGGTAGAGCACGCAGGTATCGAGGAATGCGGGGAACGGCACAGCGGTCGCTCCTCACCTCGTGCGCATCGGGGTAGCCGTCGCCTCGTACAACCCGTCGTCTTCGGCATCGGCGGCCATCTGGTCGAGTGCCTGACGGCGCTCGGCGCGAGTGCGCTCTTGGTAGCCGAGGATGTCGCGCAGCAGGACTCGGCGGTGGCGGCCGCGCATGGTGTACGGGATCTCGCCCTCGGTCAGCAGGCGTATCAGCGTCGGCCGGGAGATATTGAGCAGGTCCGCAGCTTCCTGCGTGGTCAACATGGTGTTGTGCGGCGCAATGGAGATAGCCAGACCTTGGGACAGCGCCTCCACCACGTCACGCAAGACGCCGTACAAGTCCTCGGGGATCTCGATCTCCGAACCATCAGGACCGACCAGCCGAGCCCTCGTCGGCGCCTGTACCCCCGCCAAGCCACGAGCGAACCGCGCCAGGTCCGAGGGGTCTTCCGGAGGGAGCACGGTCCGTTCACGAAGAGCGCGGCTCATGATCCCAGCGTACAGCTATTCGAAAAAAACGCAAACGACGTACCCGCTAGCTCTCACCGCGTCGGCCGCCGCTTGGATAGCGTGGACGGTTCGCATGCCGATCTGAAGGCGGCACGAAAGACCAGGTCAGGGGCATGTGTGGGCCTGAGGTTACAGCATACGAACCGGTACACCACGGCTGTGACCTGCGGTTTCCTGCTCCCGCTAGCCCGCGAACGCCGCTCGACGGTCCCATGAACAGCCGGACGCCCCTCCTTAGGATCTCACTATTGTCGATGCATGCCCTGTGAGAGAACGCCAACCGCGGCCTCCAGCAACGCCAGCGAAAGGAGGTCAGGGCGCGGGGCGTAGACCGTCGGAGACGACAGCAAGCGTGCGGGTAGCGGTCGGGTGTCCCACTGGCTGCGTTCCGCGGCCACGCAGGCGGTCAGTAGGGCCATCACCTCGGAATGCGCAGTTCCTACGTCCACGCCTTGCCGGATGCCCCTGGCGCAGGTTCGAATCCTGCCGGGGGCACCGATCCTGACAGTGTACGAACCCCGCACCCCTGGTCCGGGGTTGTCCCGTTTGTGGGGATTCGGAAGTAGGGCTTGATGTTGCTGCGTCCGGTTACGCGAACCTCGTGGACGAGTTGCTCGAAGAGCCGCTTGATGGCGTTCGGTTCGGCTTCGGTCGTTGCCTGGTTGATGCCGTCGATGATGACGGCGAGTTGGTCGGTGGTGGGGCCGATGGGCGCGCCGTCGGTGAGGGCGGCCAGTTCGTTGCGCCGGAGCCGAAGTTGGTTGGCGCGCTGCCGGTGTTCGGTGATGCGTTCGATGGCGTCACCTTCGTTGAGGCCGTTCTCAATGGCGCTGATGAGCCGGTCGGTCTTGGCGTCGATGCTGGCGAGTTCGCCGTCGATGGCGGTCACTTCGGCCTGGTAGGTGTCGCGCATGCTCTC
>WNGR01008929.1_pt1 | contig 10549 bp, 7 predicted proteins | sample 5407581 | NCBI WGS metagenome assembly WNGR01 (sample SAMN13153383, study PRJNA577476) | soil metagenome | isolation source: 80 cm soil or saprolite under Garry oak tree replicate 2 | place: USA:California | collected 2016-06-15 | reverse complement strand
TGCGACCGCCAAGCGCGTCGGGCCTCGCTTGACTCTCGATCCTCGGTGGTTACAGTACGCGGCGTCGTTGGCAGTCCATCGACCGGACTGCTAACGACGCTTCCTTTTCCCCGAACCCGGTGCCCCGGTCCGGGTCACCGATAGCCCCCGAAGGAGTCATATATGAAGATTCGTCCGCTCCAGGACCGCATCATCGTGAAGCGCGTCGCCGAGGAGGAGAAGACCAAGGGCGGGATCATCATCCCCGACACGGCCAAGGAGAAGCCGATCGAGGGTGAAGTCCTCGCGGTCGGCAACGGCAAGGTGCTGGAGGACGGGAAGGTCCGCCCGCTCGACATCAAGGCCGGCGACCGCGTGCTCTTCTCGAAGTACGCCGGCACCGAGGTCAAGCTCGACGGCGAGGAACACCTCATCATGCGCGAGGAGGACATCCTCGGCGTCATCGAGGGCAAGTAGTCCCCCGCTATCCCCGAAGCGCCGGGCTCACCCCCGGGCGCTCGCTGAGGGTGGGGCCGTTCCAATCCCACCGAGACCACCGTAGGGCCGGGGGCTCGTCCCCCGCCGACCAAGGAGATTCACACATGGCAGCCAAGGACATTCTGTTCGACCAGCGCGCGCGCGAGGCGATCCTGAAGGGGGTCAACACCCTCGCCGACGCCGTGAAGGTCACGCTCGGCCCGAAGGGCCGCAACGTCGTCATCGAGAAGAGCTTCGGCTCGCCCACGATCACCAAGGACGGCGTCACCGTCGCCAAGGAGATCGAGCTCGAGAACAAGTTCGAGAACATGGGCGCGCAGATGGTGAAGGAGGTCGCCTCGAAGACCTCCGACGTCGCCGGCGACGGCACCACCACCGCCACCGTGCTGGCGCAGGCCATCTACCGCGAGGGGGCCAAGCTCGTCGCGGCCGGCCACAACCCGATGGACATCAAGCGCGGCATCGACAAGGCGGTCGAGGCGGTCGTGGCCGAGCTGAAGAAGCTGTCGAAGCCCACCAAGGACCACAAGGAGATCGCGCAGGTCGGCATCATCTCGGCCAACGGCGATCCCACCATCGGCAACATCATCGCCGAGGCGATGGAGAAGGTCGGCAAGGAGGGCGTCATCACCGTCGAGGAGGCGAAGGGCCTCGAGACGACGCTCGACGTGGTCGAGGGCATGCAGTTCGACCGCGGCTACCTCTCCCCCTACTTCGTGACCGACCCCGAGCGGATGGAGGCCGTCCTCGAGGACTGCTACGTCCTCATCAACGAGAAGAAGATCTCCAACATGAAGGACCTGCTCCCGCTCCTGGAGCAGATCGCCCGCGCGGGCAAGCCGCTCCTCATCGTGGCCGAAGAGGTCGAGGGTGAGGCGCTGGCGACGCTCGTCGTCAACAAGCTCCGCGGCACGCTGCACGTCTGCTCGGTCAAGGCGCCCGGCTTCGGCGACCGCCGCAAGGCCATGCTGGAGGACATCGCGACCCTCACCGGCGGCAAGATGATCGCCGAGGAGCTCGGCCTCAAGCTCGAGCAGGTGACGCTGAAGGAGCTCGGCCGCGCGAAGCGCATCACGATCGACAAGGACAACACGACCATCGTCGACGGCGCGGGCAAGAAGTCCGACATCGAGGCCCGGGTGAAGACCATCCGCGCCCAGATCGAGGACACCACCAGCGACTACGACAAGGAGAAGCTGCAGGAGCGGCTCGCCAAGATCGTGGGCGGCGTCGCGGTCATCAACGTCGGCGCGGCGACCGAGACCGAGATGAAGGAGAAGAAGGCCCGGGTCGAGGACGCGCTCCACGCCACCCGCGCCGCGGTCGAGGAGGGCATCGTCCCCGGCGGCGGGGTCGCGTACCTGCGCTGCCTCAAGACGCTCGAGAGCATCAAGGTCGTCGCCGACGGCGAGAAGTCGGGCGTCGAGCTCGTGCGCCGCGCGCTCGAGGAGCCCATCCGCCAGATCAGCGAGAACGGCGGGCTCGAGGGCTCGATCGTGGTGAACAAGGTGAAGGAGTCGAAGGAGACGAACTACGGCTTCAACGCCGCCACGGGCGAGTACGAGGACCTGGTCAAGGCCGGCGTCATCGACCCGACCAAGGTGAGCCGGACGGCGCTGCAGAACGCCGCCTCGGTCGCCTCGCTCATGCTCACCACCATGGCCATGATCGCCGAGAGGCCGAAGGAGGAGTCGGCCGGCGGGATGGGCGGCGGCGGCGGAATGGGCGGCATGGGCGGGATGGGCGGCATGGGCATGTAGCCCTCGCCTCACCGCGAGCTTTCCAAAGGGACCGCCTCCGGGCGGTCCCTTTTCATTTCACCCGGCGAGCGGGAACAGCCAGGCCGCGGCCCGCCCCAGCAGCTCGAGCAGCGGCGTCGCGAAGAACAGCACGGGCACGGCGAACGCGAGCCCCGCCACGAGCGCCCAGGCGCGCTGCCGGACGAGGTGGTCGCGCCGCTCCATGAACACCGCCGTCCCGAAGAGCGCGAGCGTCAGGCTCGCCCCCGTGAAGAGCGCCGCCGGGAGGGGAAACCCGTAGCCTCGCAGCGCGGCGGTGACGGCCGCGAAGCCGACCGCATTGAGGAAGTCCCGCCCGTTGCCGGCCCACCAGGCGCGCCGCTCCTCGTGCCGGAGCCAGACCCCGATCTCCTGCAGGAGGACGAGCAGCGCCACCGCCACCAGATAGGCGGCGGCCGCGCCAGTGCGCACGAGCGCGCTCCTCGGCTCCAGCATCCACATCGGTCCGGCGCCCCCCGCGGCATGCTAGCCGTCCGCCGGCCGGCGCGCCACGCGCGCGCGCGCTCAGGAGATCGTCTGGGCGGAGTCGGTCGAGGTCGAGAGATAGCCTACCTCGGTGCCGTGATGCTGCACCCGAGCGATCAACTCCGCTCGACGATCGCCGCGACCCCTTCGCCGCCCCCGATGCAGAGGCTGGCGACGCCACGCTTCACGTCGAGGTCCTTCATGGCGTAGAGGAGCGTCACCAGGATGCGTGCGCCGCTCGCGCCGATGGGATGGCCGAGCACGACCGCGCCGCCCCGGACGTTCACGTTCGAGCTGTCGAGCCCGATGAGCCGGTTGTTCGCGAGCGCCACCACCGCGAAGGCCTCGTTGATCTCCCAGAGGTCGACGTCCTTCACCCCGAGCCCCGCGCCGTCGAGCACGCGCTTCACCGCATCGGCTGGGGCGATCGTGAATTCGCGCGGCTTCCGCGCCGCCCCTCCCCACGCGGTGAGGCGCGCCAGCACCGGGCGGCCCTCCTTGGCGGCGCGCTCGGCGCTCATGAGCACCACCGCCGCCGCGCCGTCGTTGATGGACGAGGCGTTCGCGGCGGTGACCGTGCCATCCTTCTTGAAGACTGGCTTCAGCGACGGGATCTTGTCCGGCTTGGCGAACTTCGGCCCCTCGTCCTCGGCGACTGCGGTGCGCTCGCCGCGCTTGCCTTCGATCTCGACGGGCACGATCTCGGACTTGAAGAGGCCGTTCGCCTGCGCCTCCATGGCGCGCCTGGTCGAGAGGAGCGCGAACGCGTCCTGCGCCTGGCGGGAGATCTCGAACCGTGCGGCGGTCTCCTCCGCGCAGATGCCCATGTGGATGGTCTCGTAGGCGTCCATCAGCCCGTCCTGCAGCATACCGTCCACGAGCTCGACGTTCCCCATGCGCGCCCCGCTCCGCATCTTGGTCGCGTAGTAGGGCACGTTCGACATCGACTCCATGCCGCCCGCCACCATCACGTCGGCGTCACCGACGGCGATGGCCTGCGCGGCCGACATGACTGCCTTGAGGCCCGAGCCGCACATCTTGTTGAGCGTCCAGCAGGGCACCGTGTCCGGCAGCCCGGCGAAGAGCGCGGCCTGACGCGCCGGCGCTTGCCCCTGCCCCGCCTGCAGCACGTTGCCCATCACGACCTCGTCCACCGCGCCGGGCGAGACTCCGGCGCGGAGGAGCGCCTCGCGGATGGCGATGGCGCCGAGCCGCGCGGCAGGCACGCTCGCGAGCGCGCCCAGGAACGAGCCGATGGGGGTGCGTGCAGCACCGACGATGACGACCTCACGGGCATTCTTCATGACGACCTCCGTGAACTTCGATGAGGGGTGGCCGAGCGCGCGGGGCGCTCCGGCGGATCAGGTTCCGAGGACGATGCCGCCGTCGACGCTCAGCACGGCGCCGGTGATGAAGCTCGCCTCCTCCGAGGCGAGGAAGAAGTAGGCGTTGGCGATGTCGCGTGGCTCGCCCAGGCGGCCCATGGGCGTGTGGCCCTTCATCCCGTCGAGGACCTTCTCCGGCATCTTCATCACCATCTCGGTGCCGATGAAGCCTGGGGCGACCGCGTTCACGCGGATGTTGCTCTTGCCGAGCTCGCGGGCCCAGACGCGGGTCATGCCGATGACGCCTGCCTTGGTGGCGACGTAGTTCGTCTGGCCGAAGTTGCCGTAGAGGCCGACCACCGAGGAGGCGTTCAGGATGACGCCGCCGCCGCCCTTCACCAGGTGCGGCACCACCGCGTGCGTGCAGTTGAAGACGCCCTTCAGGTTGATGCTGACGACGAGGTCGAAGTCGGCCTCGGACATCTGCTTCACCACCTTGCCCTCGGCGATCTTGGCGAGCTGCGCGTCGCGGGTGATGCCGGCGTTGTTCACGAGCACGTCGATCCGGCCGAGCTGCGAGGCGACGGCGTCCATCCAGGCCCCCACCGCCGCGCGATCGGCCACGTTCACCACGTCGAAGCGGACCTCGGAGCCGATCGACTTCGCCGCCGCCTCGCCCGCCTCCCGGTTCACGTCGCAGATGGCCACCCTGGCGCCGGCCTCGGCGAAGCGCACCGCCGTCGCCTTGCCGATGCCTGCCGCGCCGCCCGTCACGAGAACGACCTTGTCCTTCATCGCCATGGTGTGTCCCTTTCCGTGTCGCTGCCCCTGAATTCGACGCTGGGCCGTGCTTCGCTCTCAGGCTCCCCGGAGGCCCATCACCGCATCACGGAAGATTCGCGCGTCCATGAGCTTCGGGGTCCTGCGGATGACGGGCCGGAACGCCATCCGCGCCAGGATGTCCTTCTCGAGGTCCACGCCTGGCGCGATCTCGGAGAGCTCGAGGCCGTCCTTCCCCAGCGTGAAGACGCACCGCTCGGTCACGTAGAGCACCGGCTGCCCGGTGAGGAGCGCCGTCTTCGCGCTGAAGGTGACGTGCTCGACCGCCTCGATGAACTTGGCGATCTTGCCCTCTTCCTCGATGCGGAGCTTCCCGTCGGAGATCGACACCCGCAGGCCACCGGCGGTGAAGGTACCGACGAAGACCACCTTCTTCGCGTTCTGGCTGATGTTGATGAACCCGCCCGCCCCGGCGAGTCGCGGGCCGAACTTGCTCACGTTCAGGTTACCCATCCGGTCGGCCTGGGCGAGGCCCAGGAACGTCACGTCGATGCCGCCGCCGTCGTAGAAGTCGAACTGCGCCGGCTGGTCGACGATGGCGTCCATGTTGGTGGCGGCGCCGAAGTTGAGGCCGCTCGCCGGGATGCCGCCGATGGTGCCGGGCTCGGTGGTGAGGCTGAGCTCGTCGAGCATGCCCTCCTCGTTCGCCACCGCCGCGACGCCCTCGGGCATGCCGATACCCAGGTTCACGATACCGCCGCCGCCGAGCTCGAAGGCGGCGCGGCGAGCGATGATCTTCCGCTCGTCCATCGGCATCGCCTCGAGGCCCTGCGCTGGCACGCGCAGCTCCCCGCTGAAGGCGGGGTTGTACTGGGTGCCGAAGGTCTGCCCATGGTTCTCCGCCTTCCCCACCACCACCGCGTCGACGAGGACCCCGGGGATCTTCACGTCGCGCGGACGCAGGGTCCCGCACTCGGCGATGCGCTCCACCTGCACGAGCACCTTCCCGCCCGAGTTCCTCGCCGCCTGCGCGATGGCGAGCCCCTCGAGCAGGAGCGCCTCGCGCTCCTGCGTGACGTTGCCGTCCGCGTCGGCCGTCGTGCCGCGCAGGAGGGCGACGTGGATCGGTAGGGGCCGGTACGCGAGGTACTCTTGCCCATCGAACTCGACGATCTCGACGAGGTCCTCCGTCGTCCTGGCGTTGATCTTCCCGCCGCCGAGACGCGGGTCGACGAAGGTGCCGAGCCCGACGCGCGTGACCGTCCGCGGCTTCCTCGCCGCGGCGTCGCGCATCATGTGGGCGATGACGCCCTGCGGGAGGTTGTACGCCTCGATGAGGTTCTCGATGGCGAGCCTCTGCAGCTTGGGCGCGAGGCCCCAGTGGCCGCCCACCACCCGCTTCACGAGGATCTCGTGGGCGAGGTGGTTGAGGCCGCGGTCCTTTCCGTCGCCCTGGCCGGCGCAGTAATAGAGCGTGATTCCCTTCGGAAGACCGCTCTCGAGGAAGCGCCGCTCGAGGGCGATGGCGAGCTCCTCCGCGAAGCCGATGCCGACGAACCCGTCCGTCGCGACGGTGTCGCCGTCGCGGACGAGCGCCACGGCCTCCGCGGCCGACATGATCTTGCTCTTGCGCATGAGGTCCTCGATCCGCGCCGCGGGTGCTGGCGTTCTCTTTAGGAGGGCGCGGGGCCTCCGTCAGCAAGACGCACGCCACGCGAGCTCGAGCGCGAAACGCCCGCCCGGCGCAGGGTTGGGAGGGGCTGGGCGAGCGGACCGAGGGCACCACCCCATTCCAGAACTCTGGAGCGGATTCCCCGCTCGGCGCGGGATCGGACAGGTCCTCTCGCTGGAAGGACTGCCTTTCAGGGCTGCCGCGCTCACGGCCGGCCGCGAGGGCGAATTCCGAGATCCTGGAATCGAACGGCGGTTTCACGCCGAGCGGCTTTGACGCATCGTGCTAGAGATGTGCTTCGCGGCCTGGCGCTGGAAATCGACCGAGTCGGGTGGCGGGCGGGTCCGACGCGCCGTCCAGGATCCTGGAACGGCGGAGCACCCGATCAGCCGCGGACGGCCCTGCGGTGGGGCCCAGACCGCCGGCTCGCGAGGCAAACCGCTGCGACACAAAGCCGCGCGCGAGCAGCGGCGCTGCGAAACCTGCCTTGGCGCACCTGTTGCTCGATGCAGCGGTCACCCCGCCTCAGCCGACGACCCCTTCGCCGGAGGAACCATGCCCACCGAAGTCGTTCGCAATGCCCCCGCGGCCAACGCCGCAGCCGTCGGCGAGCCGAAGCATTCCGAGATCGTGAAGGTCGCCCTGGCGAGTCTCATCGGCACGTCCGTCGAGTGGTACGACTTCTTCCTCTACGGAACCGCTGCCGCGCTCGTCTTCAACAAGCTCTTCTTTCCCAACTTCGATCCGATCGTCGGCACGATCGCCGCCTTCGCGACCTTCGCTGTCGGCTTCATCGCGCGCCCCATCGGCGGCATCGTCTTCGGCCATTACGGCGATCGCCTGGGCCGGAAGAACATGCTGTACATCACGCTCCTGATCATGGGGCTCGCCACGGCCTTCATCGGCCTGCTGCCGACCTACCAGACCATCGGCATCTGGGCGCCCCTCCTCCTCGTCACGATGCGGCTGGCACAGGGCTTCGGGCTGGGCGGCGAGTGGGGCGGCGCGGTGCTGATGGCTGTCGAGCACGCACCCGCGAACCGGCGCGGCTTTTACGGCTCGTGGCCGCAGATCGGCGCGTACATCGGCCTGCTGCTCTCGACGCTCGTCTTCCGCTACTTCTCGAAGATGCCCGAGGCCACCTTCCTCGCCTGGGGCTGGCGCGTACCGTTTCTCCTCTCCTTCGTCCTCGTGGCGGTCGGCCTGTACATCCGGATGAAGGTGGCCGAGTCGCCGGTCTTCGCGAAGGTCAGGGAGCAGAAAGCCGAGTCGAAGATGCCGCTCGTCGAGGTGCTGAAGAAGCACCCCAAGAACATCTTCCTCGCCATGGGGGCGCGCTTCGCCGAGAACGGGCTCTTCTACGTCTTCACGACGTTCGCGCTCACCTACGTGTCAGTCCAGCTCAAGATGGACCGCGTCATCGCGCTGAACGGGCTCCTCGTCGCCGCCTTCATCAGCATCTTCGCGGCTCCGGCCTGGGCTGCCCTCTCCGACAAGATCGGCCGCCGGCCCGTGTACATGTATGGCGCGATCGCCTGCGGGCTCCTCGCCTTCCCCTTCTTCTCGCTCCTCGCCACGAAGCAGCAGGGGTACGTCTGGCTCGCCATCCTCCTCCCGCTCTCCCTCGGCCACGCTGCCATGTACGGCCCGCAGGCGAGCTTCTTCTCCGAGCTCTTCTCGGCGCGCGTGCGCTACAGCGGCGCCTCGCTGGGATACCAGCTCGCCTCGGTGTTCGCGGGCGGACTGTCACCGCTCCTCGCGACCGAGCTCCTCCGACGCGGCGGTGGCGATCCGCACTACGTCGCGTATTACATGATCGGCCTCGTCGCGATCACGGTGGTGTCCGTCTTCTTCGCCGCCGAGACGAACAAGCGGGGCATCGGGCCCGAATAGACGAGCGCGGGGCGTTCAGCTCCGATGGAGCGCGCGGCGGCTCCTGTCACCGGGGCCGGCCGCGCCGATCCCGTACTCCTCGATCTTGGCGTACATGGAGCTCTTGCTGATGCCGAGGCGGGCCGCGGCGAGGAGCTTGTCGCCCCGCGCATCGAGGAGGGCCCTGCGGAGGGCCTCCTCCTCGGCGTGCCGCAAGGTCTCGCGGAGCGTGCCGTGCGCCTCGTCGTGCGCCCCGTCCACGCGGGCGAGGAGCGCGCGGGGGAGGTCGTGCCGCGCGATGGTAGGACCCGCCTTGAGGTAGAGCGCGCCCTCGAGCACGTTGCGCAGCTCGCGGACGTTCCCCGGCCACCCATAGGCCTGGAGCGCCGCCACCGCCTCGGCCTCGAGGCCGTCCACCGGGATGCCGGTCTCCTTCTCGAGCGCCTTGAGCAGGCTCTCGGCGACGATCGAGATGTCGCCCGGCCGGCTTCGCAGCGGTGGGAGCTCGAGGCGCACCACGTCGAGCCGGTAGTAGAGGTCGTGCCGGAAGGAGCCCGACGCCACGAGCGCCTCCAGGTCGTTGTTCGTCGCGGCGATGATGCGGACGTCGATGGCCTCGGGCTCCACGGCGCCGACGGGCTCGATCTCCTTCTCCTGCAGGACCCGCAGGAGCTTCACCTGCATCGAGAGCGGCAGCTCGCTCACCTCGTCGAGGAGGAGCGTCCCCTCGTGCGCCAGGGCGAACTTGCCCTTCTTGCCGCCCTTCTGCGCGCCGGTGAAGGCGCCCGCCTTGTAACCGAAGAGCTCCGACTCGAACAGCGTCTCCGGGATCGCGGCGCAGTTCACCTTCACGAAGGGCTTCAGCGAACGCGGGCTCTCGAGGTGGATGGCGTGGGCGAAGAGCTCCTTGCCGGAGCCGCTCTCGCCCTGAAGCAGGACGGTCGTGTCCGACTTCGCCACCTTGCGCGCCAGCGCCTTCACGCGCTCCAGCTCCTCGCTCCGGCCCACCACGTTGTCGAAGGAGTAGCGGGCCGCCATGCGCTTCGAGAGCTCGCTCTTGTAGAACTCGAGCTCCTTCTTCAGGGCGGCGAAGCGGCCGGTCATCGCGAACAGGTCGCCGATGTCCTGGAACATCACCTTGCCGACCACCGCCACCACCCGACCCCCGTCGAAGATGGGGATGCGGTGGCAGATCATGTCGTGGCCGCGGATCTTCTGGACCTGCGCGAGCTCCGGCACGCCCGTCTTCGCCACGATGTGCATCCGGGTGTTCTCGACCACCTGGGTGCAGTGCTTGCCGACCATCTGTTCGATCTCGAGGCCGAGGAAGGTGGCGTAGGCGCGGTTCACCTTGCGGATGACCCCCTCGGCGTCGGTGATGACGAGGCCCTCGTAGGCGTGCCCCAGCGCCGCGTCGAGGATGACGCGGTCCTTCTCCGATTGGAGCGCGCGCTCGTGCAGGTGCCGCATGAGCCGGTACACCCAGCCACCGCGGCGGATTCGCATGAGGGAACGCTAGCGCAAGGGCCGCCGGCGTTCCAGCTGGCGACGCGCGCGGCCGTTGCGCGTTCCAGGGCGCAGCGAGATCCAACGCGGCCTGACTACCGGGTGAGCCCTCCGTGGGGCTTCCATGCCAGTCCCCTTGCGGTGCGGGGTCGCCCTGGTGGATGCTCCGGAAACACCCGGCGGGCCCATGAACATCTTCGTCCTCAACTGTGACAGCTCGTCTGCGAAGTTTGCCGTGATCGATGCGGCGACGGGCCAGGAGCACGTCTCCGGGGACGCCCAGCGCCTCGGCTCGCCGCAGGCGACCCTCGACTGGAAGGTGGATGGGCAGCAGCATTCGCGCGCCCTGAACCATGCCGGCCACGACGCGGCGCTGCGCGTCGTGGTGGACCTCTTGAAGGAGCTCCGCCTCGCCGACGGCCTGGTCGCGGTCGGCCACCGCGTCGTGCACGGCGGCACCCGCTTCTCCGGATCGATCCCGATCACGCCCGAGGTCATCGCCAAGATCGAGGCGTGCATCCCGCTCGGCCCGCTCCACAACCCGCTCAACCTGCTCGGGATCGCGATCACGAAGGAGCTCTTCCCTGGGCTGCCCCACGTCGCGGTGTTCGACACCGCGTTCCACCAGACCATGCCGCCGCGGGCATACCTCT
>WNGR01008927.1_pt1 | contig 10550 bp, 6 predicted proteins | sample 5407581 | NCBI WGS metagenome assembly WNGR01 (sample SAMN13153383, study PRJNA577476) | soil metagenome | isolation source: 80 cm soil or saprolite under Garry oak tree replicate 2 | place: USA:California | collected 2016-06-15 | reverse complement strand
ATTTTCTGGACCTTCCTGAAGGGAGGGGTGGATGCCAAGCTGTTGAGGGACCAGATATGGCATCCATTGGAGAGTTGGGATGGGAGGGACCTGACATCAGCAGAAGATTGAAAGATGGAGCTGAGGGTGTCAGCAGTGTGGGATAATGACAAACTGAGGAAGTGACAAAAGCAACATGTCAGAGAGTGATGCTTGAACCAGTAGCAGGATGTGCATGGCAAGGACCAAATCCAATGTTGTCGGCCTGTGAGGACCTCATGAGGCTACTGAGCATGAGTAAGTATCAGAACACACCTGTCGTTACTGTAAAGAAAAAGTTGTTGTCGCCCTGAAGCCAAGTAGATACTGAATGCCATGTGTGACTTTTCTAAGACCTGTTTCCCTTGGATTGAATTAGGCTAGCCATACTTGAGCAGCAACTGGATGATGGTAGAGAGGCATGATGACATGATAGCCATGAATGAGATATGGCAGCTGGCCTATAAGAATTGGTGTTGTGGATGACTCATTGTGGATGACTTGGGATGAGCAATAATCAATGATCAATGAGCCATAAATGTGCATAAACAGCCAGAAGCTGGACCTATTTTTGTTGGGTCAGACACCAGGGCCCTTGTCATTTGTCAGATTTGTGATGGTAGTCAGCTGTCTCACAACAGTGAGACTATTTGTAAACTAACAGTGAACTTTTGAATGGGTATGGTACCAGTGTGGGTTTGCAATGCCCAGGCTGCATTTCTGGCAAGACTAGTAGCTGGCCTAAACAGATGTTACAGATACGAAATAAAGAAATCTAAATAGGGTCTGAGGAATCTTCTGCATCAATAAGTCCCACTCTGCTGCCACATGAGCTGCTGCTTTGTCACTGGCATTGAGAATGCCATTGCAAAAAGCACTCTTGACAATCTGAAGTGCCTCAAATGTGTCTGTCTTGAGTTGATTGCATAAGTAGGTTCTGGTGAGCCAACTGCTCGAAAAAGCATGCTCTGAGGCAACAGATGATCCTTGGATTGCAAGATAATCTTGTGCGATGAGGGAGAGGGTAGGGTAATGAATGGAATTATGCTAATGGAGTGACTTCCTTGTACTTGGGCATATCTTTGTGTTTGACCCATGACTGTTGTGCCTTGATCATAAGTTCTTGGGCACATTGTCTTGCCCTTTTGAACTGATCTATTCTCAGTGCCACTTGCGGAATAGGGGTTGGTTTATCAGTCCAATCAGTGTGAGGATTGAATCTGTATAGGATGAAGAAAGGGGACTCCCCTGTCGTCTCATTAGGCCAATTGTTATGCGTGAATTCTGTGAGTGGGAGATAGTGGTGCCAGTTATCTTGACACTCATTGATCCAGAACCTTAGATACTGTTTGAGCCATTGATTGGTGCATTCTGATTGTCCATCAGTTCTTGGGTGATAGGCCATAGATATGTTTTGCGTCATGCCTGTGCCTTTGCACAATCCTCAGATAAACCTAGATGCGAATTTAGGATCTCTGTCACTTATGAACTTCAGCGGGAGTCCAAATTGTGGAAATACGTGTTGGATGATCAGTCCTGCCATTTCTTTGGCCATCATCGCTTCTCTGCATGGGATGAATAATGCAGCTTTGCTACAGTTGTGGTCTGTCACAGTAAGTATCGAGTCATATCCCTGTGACAAAGGTAACTTAGTGATAAAGTCCAATGCAACAGTTTCAAATGGCATAGCTTCACGCTGAGGGAATATAGGTTGCAGTGGTGCTTTGGTAGGTCACGTATTGATTTTGTTCCTTTGACATTCTGTGCATCCTTTGACATAGTTCATGACATCCTGTTGCATGTTGGGCCACCAATATCTTCTGCTCATCAGCTGGTACATTTTGTTGATCCCTGGGTGTCCATAAGTAGGTGTGTTGTGGTGATTGTGTATGAAGGTGTGCTTGTGTCCTTCGTTTCTGGTTACCACCCATCTTCCCTTCTTGTACCATGTCCCTTCAACTTTCTTGAGTTGATGTGCATCTACCCATGGTCCCAAAACCTTCTCATCTTGTTGGTATATTGGGTTCGTGGGTTCCATTTCCTCTTGTGAGACTATTCATTGTAGTGGAGGGGCTTGCTCTATTTCAGTTGCTCTAATGAAGACATGATCAGGGAGTACTGTCACATCTTGGTTATTGTTTTCTCCTTGATCGTATCCTGGTTTTCAGGATAGAGCATTGGCTCTTCCATTCAATCTTCCTGGAATGTGACGTATCTCAAAATCATATTCTGAGAGTTCAAGTACTTCCCTTGCAACTCTCCAAGATATTCTTTGCAGTAGTTGCCAATATTGTAGATTGAGATGATCAGAATAGATGATAATTTTGTGTGGTGACCCTGCAAGTAGCAGCCTCCAATTTCTGAGCACCATTACAATGGTGAGTAGTTTGAGGTTGTAGATATCATAGTTCCGCTGTGCCTCATTGAGCATTGCCAAATAGTATCCTATGGGGTGCTTTTTATTGTCCTCTTTGCATTGAAGAAGTACTGCACCCACCATGTATCCTGATGCGTCTACTTCAAGCTCAAATTGATCGTCAAGCTTCGCATGAGCTAGTACTGGCTCTGTGGTTACCCGTCCTCATAAAGCATCAAATGCTTCTTGTTCTTCTTGTTCCCATTGCCATTCTTGATCTTTTTGTGTGAGTCTGTGCAGGGGTCGTGCAAGTTGTGCGAAGCCTTTGATGAATGGGCAGTAAAAATTGAGGAATCCCAGGATTTTTCATACTTCAGTCATGTTTTTGGGCATTGGCCAGGTATCCATGCCTGCAATTTTTGCTGGATCCATGTGTGTCACCCCCTTTTCAAGGATTACCCCCAGGTAATCCATAGACAGGGCATGGAAGGTACATTTTTCTGGTTTGAAGTAGAGGTTGTGTTCCTGAGCAACTTTCAGTACATCCAATACTGCTGCTCTGTGATCATCCATGGTTGTTCAGGTGGTGATACCAATATTGTTAGTGATTGTCCCAGGTAACCCCTGGGTATTCTCAGAGCAACCTGTACCCGTATCCGGGAAAACCCCTACCTGTGATGAGGGGTAAGGGTTTTCTTGGGTAGGGGTAAGGGTTTGCACAGGTTTCATGGGTACAAAAACCCATGTGGGGGTGCAGGGGTTTGATGTGTAGGTACTGTGGGATGGGTGCAGACTCTGCAGAGGAACTGACCCAGACAGTCCATGTGTGAACAAGTACTAATACTGCTACAAGCTAAGCCACATGGGATTTTCAGTTTCTCACAGGTGCTGGTGCTGGAGGTGGCTCTGTTGGCTGCAGCATGGATGTTGGCAAACCCTGCTTGACAAGACCCATCAGCATGTAGTACGCAGTTGAGAGGGAAAGCTTCAGGAACCCAGAGTTATATAGTTTGCTGTTGTTGAACATGAACGCAAGCGTCTCCAACCTAATGTTGCTCATGCTGATCGTCAGCTGCCCCCCCTTTTGCAAGGGTGGCGCCATGGCAGGGTCGGGCAAGAGGACAGGGCAGATGGTGTACCTGGTCACATCCATCCAGAACAGGTAGGGCCACAGGTCGACGTCTGAACCATTGTTAAGCAAGATGGCATAGAGCCTGCTGTCATCAAGCATCAGCATGGCCATTCCATCCTCAAGCAGGCTCTCAATTGGTGACACAAGCACTGATATCCTCAGCAACAAACTAGGTATTTATATACAGGGGAGACCAGTAGCTACAAGTCCAAGGTGTAAGGTAGAAGATGCAAATTTGGGGGAAAGAGAGAGTGGCATAGGGATAGGATGCGGGGACGATATGAGCACAGGGATGATTGAGACACAGAGATGAGATGCGGGATTGAGGGTGTAAGGTACATGGATAGAGGCAGGGGCAACAGCACACACACTAACCATACAAAAATTAAATTATGACAATAAAACAAACCGAGTGCCTTTGCCAGAGACAAAGGGGGCAGTGTGGCCAACGCGATTGATGGGTGGAACGACTTGACATATTCAAAGGCATAGGTGATATGGGCGATGCGATGAGGACTGGGTGGCGACAAACAAAGGTGGCACAAGACATGGGAATGCACGGCCTGCCTACAAGTTGTTTGCAAGGGGACTTGCGGTGGTGTCCATTGGCAAGGTGATGGGAAGTAACAAGGGAGACTGAGCAAGCACAGTAACCAGAAAAAGAGAGAGAGAGAGAGATTGTGTATGTGGGTATGGCAAGAGGGATGGGAGATGGAAAAGCAATAGAATCAATAGAATCGATGGCATGCAATGTGGGAATCTGAATCCGAATTGGCAGGTAAGCCATGCGATGCCCAAGAGTGCCAAAATATGCAAGCTATCCATACAGTGTGACAATTTGAGTGCGAGGGATGCAGTGTTGCCAGTGGGTGGGAGCAGGAGCCAACTGGATGCCAGTGGCCATTACCCATGGGTACCCGTGCTTCAGGTATGGGTTTGCCTTGGGTGGAAGAATGGCAACCCGTACCCGTACCTGGCCCACCCCTACCTGGTACCCATGCAGGTTTGTCATACCAGTGACAATCACTAGATATTGTCCATATAGATGCAAATTGTCGTTCTCAGTGGTTCATGTTTGAGTATGACGTCATGATAGATGTAGTTCATCATTGTTTGGAATGTGGCTGGTGAGTTGGTGAGACCAAAGTACATCACTGTGGGTTCAAAAAGTCTGTATCATGTTTTGAAAGCTGCTTTGGGTTTGTCCCCTTCACAGATGCGGATGTTGTTGTATCCCCAGTGGACATCAAGCTTTGTGTATATGTGGGCATTGCTCAAGTCATGAATGAGGTCTGAGATAAGTGGGAGTGGGTATTGGTTATGCACAGTGAGGGCATTTATCTTTCAGTAATCTTGTACCGGTTGTAGTTTCCCATCCTTCTTTGTAATGAAGAAGAAGGAGGATGCATATGGTGACTTTGACATGTGAATATACCCCTTTTCAAGTTCATTCTTGATGAACTCCTGTACCACTTGATCCTCGATTCAATTCATGGGGTATACCTTGCAGTCTACTGCATCTGGTGCATCCTTTTTGAACTCAATGGCATGGTCCCATGCACATTTTGGTGGGTAACACTTCGATTCTTCACTGAATATTTTTGATAGTGGTCTGGCACTTTGGCTTTTTGTGTGTATTGTTGGGCTTTGATTGTGAGTTTGGTAGATGTGGTTGCTTGTAGATGGGAGTTTTGTGTCCATGTTTTTGCTATAATTGGGTCTTTACCTGGTATTTGAGGATTTGTTGATCTAATGATAACAGGTAGTGCTTTCTCATTGATGACTGCACTTGCCCAATTAAATTGTGGTTTGAATGTAGCGAGCCATGGGTATCCAAGGACAAGGTCTTCGTTTCCTATGTTGGTAACCAGGAACCGTATTGTTCTGTGAATCCCTTTTGTCTGTACATTTAGATCGATATAATGGGTGATTAACCCACCTTTGTTCGCGGTGTTATCAATATTCCATATTTTCTTCAGTTTATGTAGGGGTCTTGTCCCTAACCACATTCGTTGGATAAATGTGGGACTTATAAAGCAATTGGTAGCTCCTGAGTCTATGAGTCCTTTGATGTCAGCCATTGCATTACTAGTTCTGATAGAGATGGGAATGCACATAGATTGGAATCATGTAGTCACTATTACAGAATTGAAATTATGAACTGCCCTCACCCAGGCCAATGGGTTCAGGTGCTTTGAAAACCCTCTCTTCCAATAAGGTCCCTCATGATGAGTTCCTGTACTTCTTCCCCTGCACTGGCCATTCCTTGTAACCACATGTTTGCTTGTTGTTGGGGTGTTTGAGTACAGGCCACCAATATTTGGTCATCTTTGATGACGCTTCTGTCGTCTACTACAGCTTCCCATCCTTGGCTTCATTGGTTCCACGTGTGCTGAGGGCAGTTGCAACTGAGGTGTCCTTTCTTATGACATATGTAACACTCAACTTTGCTGAGGTCTCTCCTCCTTCCCTGTCCTTGTATAAACCCTCCTCTTGGTGCATTTCTTCCTTGCAGTATGTACCCTCCACATGGCATCATATTGGGGTTCATTTCTTTGCTTCCTGCAATTCTTCCACAGGTTCTTCCAGCTGATGTGTCCATGGCATTAGGATTGGTAAGTTGTCCTCTTGGTGCCCATCCACTTCTGGTTTGCTGCCTAGGTGTGGCGTTTCCTCGATGTGCTTGCAATCTTGCCTTCATATGGATGTAGGTTTGTTGTCTGTCGATGGGTGCTTGCTTCCATTGTTCGTAGGTGTGTGGTCTATCGAACTTGAGCACCTTCTGGTATAGCCCTGTGGGTAGTCCTTCTGTAAAGGTTTCAATCATCTGAGGTACATTGAATCTGTAGCCTGCCATCCTGACGAGTTCTTCAAATTCTGCTACATAGTTGTCAATGTCTTCTCCCTTCATTTTGAGGCCATCCCATAGGGCTGATTGGGCATTTTCCTTTGCCAAACTATCAGCGAAACACCTTAAAAAGGATGTGGCTACTTCCGTCCAGAGCCTTTCATCAGTGTTTGTGATTCCTCCTTGAAGTTGCCTTGTTAACCATCGGTTTACCGCCACCACTGATTCGTTAACGTGTGTTCCTTTAATATAGGTAAGAAAGAACATAGCTTGTTGGTATGGGTTGATTATAAGGGGGTTATCATTGTTTACCCCCCAATATAGTTCCCATTGGTTGATGAAGAGTTGTGTGTTCTTTCTATCTCTGTTGTAAATGGAGGGCATTTCTCCCACTAGTTTTCTGGGTTGTGGTTGTGGTATTTGGACTGGTGGAGGTCCCCATCCTCCTCCAGGGGGTCCTCCTCCAGGTGGGCCTCTGCCTCCTGGGTATTCTCCACCTCCTCCTGGTACTCCTCCTCCAGGGAGTCCTCCTCCAGGGAATCCTCTAGCAGGTATGTCATCCTGGGGTAATCAGATTGGTGGTAGTTCAGGGAGTTGTTCTGGTCCTCCACTAGGTGGGTCAGCCCTATCAGGCCCTGTGGCATGTTGAAGTGCTGCTTCATCATCTACTATGTTGGCGATTCGTCTGATTTGGTGCCCTGTTTGCGGGCTAATATCTTCTGTTACCTCCCTTCTGAGGTAATTAGCCTCCTCGTTGAGTACATGCTCTCTTGTTTCAGTCATCGTAGTCATGGCAGGTGGATTGATATGAATAGACTCAGCTAAGTTGGCCAATCTTTCCTCTTCTGTGGTATTTCCTGGAGCTCCTGATTCAACTGTGTTATCGGAGTGTTCGCTTCCTTCATCCTCGTCTTCTGTGGATGGTGCTGGGGATCTCGGTGTTTGGGGTGGTTGTCCATCGATAGGTCCTACTTGTCCTGCAGTCTGTACTTCATCTTCAAATATGTTGCACCGATAATCGGGCCTGGTTGGTCTTTCAACATTCCACCTTTGATGAGGGGCATTCCATGTAATCTCAGTCCAACACACAAAGTTGTGATTGAACTCAACTGGGTAATATTGCGATGGTCATGTTGGGATGTTTACAAAGTATCCAGTGCTTCCTCTGACAGTTCTCCACCTTGCCTCTTTGAGGTATATGAGGGGTACATCTTGTTCTCCTCATTGTTCAATGGAGTAGGGTGTGAAAACCCAACAATCTTTAGTGGTAAGGCATGCCACAATGATAGCTTGGTCTTAATGTTACATTGTCACCAACATTAGCCTTGACTTAGGCTTGAGTTCAACATGCTGTATATGACTTAGCTGGGGGTGTATACATGGACTTTTCATAGTCACGTGATACTGGCAGTCACAAGGTCTGGTGACACTTGGACATGAGACAATGGTTGCTTCTGGTACACGAATAGAGGAAGGGAGAGAGCCCTTGTATCTAGCAGAGTAGAGGAAGAGACAAGTGATGATTCAAGAAGACCAAGCTGGAGAGCTAGGTCTTCAACAACTACATCTTAAGTACTACATGAAGAGGGCTTTGAAGTGCCTCTTGAATCTGAACCCTAGTACACCTATCCTAGTATCGAGTCATCATATCGTACATGTGATACTTGGGCTGACTGATGCATAAGTCCATGACTAATTACCACTTACTCTTGTAGTCACAACTGATGAGTAAGTGTCTTCTGAGTCAGAATGTAACACCTGTACCCAGGAAGCAGAAGTGAGGGAGGAGGGGGAGTGTGTTGCCATCTGGTTCTTCTCTTTGTCTCATTTCCACCTCTGCCCAACATCTCTCCTGGCCTGGGCCATAGGCCCTTGAGCTGCAAGCAGTCATCACATTTACTGCAAAATGTCTCCCCAGAAAGGAAGGTGGTAAGAAGTCACATTTTAAATTTTATTAACTAATACAGTACATGAAAATTTTCTAAGTTGATCTACTGGGTGCAGAGGGTGTGGAAAGGATGTGTAGGTGTGTGCCCCCTTCTGTTCATGTGCAGCCCCACTTGCTTGCTCACCCTCCCCCTTGCCTTGCATGCAGCCCTTCCCCTTGCGTGCATCCCCCCTGGTCCTTCCCCCTCCCCTTGCACACAGCCCTTCCCCTTGCATGTAGCCCTTCCCCTTGTGTGTGGCATAGCCCAGGCAGAGGGGACTAGGGGCATGCTGTCCCTCCTGCACCCCCTGGCATGCAGGGGAGGATGGCAGGCAGGGTGGGACAGGGTGGGGTGGGGCATGTAAACTGGGGGGTGCAATGGGGGCAGCCATGCAAGTGGAATGACCTACACAAAGGGGGAGGGTGAGCAACTGGGGGTCTTGTGGAAATGGTGGGGGCCAGCGCACCTTTTGCACCCCCTGTCTGTGTGGCAAAGTCAGGTGATGCTAGTTGTAGGGTGACAGGGTTGGTGTCACGATTCTGTGAAAGACACTTACTCATAGGTTATGACTACATGGGTAAGCGGTAATTAGTCATGGACTTATGCATCAGTCAGCCTAGTATCACATGTACAATAGTATGACTCAACCCTAGGATAGTTGTACTAGGGTTCAGGTTTCATGAGGCGCTTTAAAGCCCTCTCGTTGTAGTACTTAAGATGTAGTCGTTGAAGACCAAGTTCTCCAGCTTGGTCTTCTTGAATCGCCATCTCTCTCCTCTCTACTCTGCAAGATATAAGGGCTCTCACTCCCTTTCTCTTCTACCTTCAAAGACTACAACCATTGCCTCTGCCTCGTGTCTCGGACCAAGTGCTCATCTTTACCATGTGACTAGGGCAGTCCGTGTGTACCATTGTCGTGCTAAGTGTTGCATGTCATATCTAGCCTAAGTCAGGCTGACGTTAGTGGCAACGTGACATTAAGACCAAGCTCCCATTGTGGCGTGCCTCACTACCAAAGATCATTGGGTGTTCTCACCCTACTCCATTGTCAATCGAGGAGAATGAGACGTACCCCTGATATACCTCAAAGAGGCCAGGTGGAGAACTGTATGTGGAAGCACAGGATATTTCATTAACATCCCCACAAGACCATCGCAATATTACCCAGTTGAGTTCAATCACAACTTCGTGTGCTGGACAGAAATTACATGGAATGCACCAGAAGCTTTGTGGAACGTAGTACGACCAACCGGACCCAATTACTGGTGTGACATATTTGAAGACAAAGTACAAACCACAGGACAAGTCAGACCCATTGACAGACAACCAATTGCGCAACCAAGAACTCTGGCACCCTCCACTGCAAGCGAGGAAGAAGCAAACAAAGAATCCAAAGGTACCATAGAGTCAGGAGCAGCAGGAAACACCACTGAAGAAGACAGACTAGCAGAACTAGCTGAGTCCATTCACATCCTCCCACCTATGGCTATGATGACAGAAGCCATCAGAGAAGAAGTTGGGGAAATAGACCAACACATGGGCCATCGAATAAGATGAACGGTCAATATCGTAGATGATGAAGCAGCATTCCACAGAGCAATGGGACCTGACCAAGGAGACCCCCCAAGCGGAGAAATCAGGAGAGTACCAAATCTCCCACCTATTCAAATGGCACAAGACGATCCTCCTAAAGGAAGGTATCCTGGAGGAGGGTATCCCGGAGGAGGACCACCTGGAGGAGGACCACCTGGAGGAGTATGGGGACCACCACCCGGGCCAGCCATTGCACCTATAGCTCAAAATGGCAAGCTCGTAGGAGAAGCCCCCACCGTATACGATGGAAACCAAAGCAACACCCAGTTGTTCATCAATCAATGGGACTTGTACTGGGGTGTCAACAACAATAACACCCTCATGATGAACCCTTATTGACAAGCTATGTTGTTCCTAACTTACATCAAAGGAACACACATTAACGAATATGTGGTGGCCATCAATCAGTGGTTGAACTGCCAACTACAAGGCAGAATTCTCGATACCGATGAAAGGTTATGGAATGAAGTAATGGCGTCCTTCTGTTATTTGTAGCTAGATTTCGCTCTATTGCTCATTTATGTGTCTGTACAATGCTCCAAGTCGTGTTACCTTATTAGGATAGCTTAGTCAGGTTGGTATATCCTGCAGAGGACAGAAAAATGACCCTTAGTCTTATATCCTCCTCTGCAGGTGAGTAGTACTCTTACTTTAATCAATATAGTCTTATATCCT
>WNGR01017425.1_pt1 | contig 10552 bp, 12 predicted proteins | sample 5407581 | NCBI WGS metagenome assembly WNGR01 (sample SAMN13153383, study PRJNA577476) | soil metagenome | isolation source: 80 cm soil or saprolite under Garry oak tree replicate 2 | place: USA:California | collected 2016-06-15 | reverse complement strand
CTGTTCATCCTCGCCAGTATTTCGTTTGATTCTCGTCTCGTGCTCATCTTCTGTGGCTCCCGGTTTTGAAACCTAATACATTATACAGCGCTTTCTGCTGACTGCCTTCTGCCTTCTGCCTACGGCCTTTCGCCTGCTCATCACTCGCGATCAAAGATAGCTTTCTTTTTAGATTCAGTGATATAAGGCGCTCTGTGCGCAAGCCAATCCTCGTTCCAGCTCTCCTGCTGGTGTTGACTTCTTCATTCGGCCAAAACACAAATAGCGGACCGTCAGGCGGCAAAACAAATGAGGTCAAAACGGCGCCCAGCGAGAAAAAGTCCGCTCCGAAACCGACTTCAAATCAAGACAAACCCTTGTATTCGCCTTGTGGGGTTTATTACAAAGACCGTGAGGATATGATCGGCCAGTCCAACCTGGTGATAAGTGGTTCTCTCTGGGCGAATCAGCCAATAAGCATTTCTGGTATAACCCACACAAGACAACCTGTGATGCAAAAACCGGCGTGCTCAAAACCTGGGTAAAGGAAGACCACAAGAATACAGATTCGAATTACGCCCTCGTGCTGTATGAGTTCAAATGCAAGACGAGTCAACTGCGAGTTAAGACAGTAATTGAATATGACAAAACCGGCGGCGTCTTGGAAACGACCAATCATGAGGACGACACCTGGCAAGACGTCGCACCCGGTACCGCCGGCGAGACCATGCTAAGAGGGGTCTGCCGCCGACCTTAGCACTGCACTTGCGACCGCGCGAACTGCGCGCGCGCTCCGCAAACTCTCGTTGCCGCAAACTCTCCGGCGGTGGCGGCCTTTGCTGGACCTCGTATGCAATGACCCGCGGAGCGACACAATCAAGGATGTTATAATTTACAACGATGCAAAGTGACTTAACAGAAGCTGCCAGGAAACTCAGCATCTCTGACCGAATCCTCCTTGTTGAGGAGATTTGGGACACGATCGCCGAAGAAAATCAGGCTTTTGAGTTGACAGATTCTCAGAAGCGAGAGCTTGATCGACGTCTCGAATCGGCGAGAAGCATTCCTGGCCAGGGTCGAACCTGGGACGAGATCAAAGCTGAATTCATGAAGTCCCGTTAACCGCAGATGATCATTCGGTTTACTCCCGGCGCCGAAACCGAACCAGGGAGGGCACGAACGCTCACCGCGTACGGGTGATATTGAATAGCCGGTGGCAACGCCACTCATGTTAGAGCGACCGCGTCTCATCGATTCCACACGGAGCCCGGGAGCTACAAAGCTGAGGCTGCTTTAATCCGACTTACCCACATGCGTCACCAACTACTTTCTCACTTGCCTGGGTTTGTTTCCGCGGCAACGAAGCTCAAAGGCGTTCGCCGCGTTGCGCTATTGGGCTCAATTACCACCAACAAACAGAACCCCAAAGACATTGACTTCCTGGTTGAGATTGAAGACGAGGTTGATCTCGAGCCGCTGGCCCGTTTAGGCCGGAAGATTAAGGGGAGGGCCCAACAAATAAATCGAGGCGCGGATATTTTTCTGACGAATCCGCAAGGTCAGTACATTGGCCGAACGTGTCACTGGAAGGAATGTGGACCGGGGATACGTAAATCATGCGACGCGTTGAATTGTGGCAAGCGCCATTATCTCCATGATGATCTGGAAACGGTCAGACTTTCTGACGGGACGGTGCGAGCTGCTTTGGAGTTGTGGCCGTCGTTGGAACGCCGACCAGGGTTACCAGATGATCTTGAAACGACTCTCAGTCAACTGGAAGTGTCACTCGGATCGTGAGCCGCTGGTCGTTGCGATTTGGGCAAGTTCTGACCGATGGGGTTATTTTTGAGTTGCCGCTCAAGCCTCTCTCAAAAGGAACATAACCTCGCGTTCGCGCATCTAACCCGCCACGACTGCCGAAACGCGCAGGAAGTGTTTCATGCTCAGAAAACTCCAAATCGCGCTTCTGGTTCCACTCGCACTCGCAGTCACAGGGCTGCTGTTCCTCAATCGTTCGGGTTCATCTCCGATTCCGCTGGCCGTCGATTTCTCAGAACACCATCAAATGGGCAGTCGACAAACTGAAAGCAGAATATTTTTCCCGTGACCCAAAAGAGATTCTCGATATCTGGCTGTTCAAAGACGCAGCCTCGTATGAAAAGAATGTCCAACTGCTGTTTGGCGAAAGACCAGGCACGCCGTACGGCTATTATTCGAGCGCGCACAAAGCGCTGGTGATGAACATCTCGACCGGCGGCGGCACGCTGGTTCATGAGATCGTGCACCCGTTTATCGAAGCGAATTTTTCCGCCTGCCCGCCGTGGCTGAATGAAGGTCTGGGCTCGCTGTATGAACAGAGCGGCGAGGTCGACGGCCGCATTCACGGATTCACCAACTGGCGTCTGCCCGGACTGCAAAAAGCAATCAATGCCGGCACAGTCCCGACGTTTCGTGGCCTAACCGCGCTCGACGCGCGCGGGTTTTACGACGACGACAAGGGTACCAACTATGCCCAGGCGCGTTATCTCTGTTACTACCTGCAACAGAAAGGCCTTTTGACAAAGTTCTACCGCAGGTTTCACGCCCGACAGAGGACTGACCCCACCGGCTACCAGACTCTGCGCGAGACTCTGGGCAACATCGACATGAAAATCTTCAAGCGCAAGTGGGAGAAATATGTTCTGAGTTTAGTGCAGGGTTATGAGATGACGGTGAGGCCTTAGATCGGGGCAGTAGCCCGACCGGAGGAAGGGCGCTGTCAGAACCGCCTGCGGTAGCGGGCGGGCCCAAGCGTCGACTTTACAAATGTTCATTGGAAATATCGCGCAATCTCTGAGCCAATCCATTTGCCAACCGGGACTGAAACTCCGTTTCCAATCATTCGATAGGCGGCCATTTCGCTTCCTGCGAAAGTGAACCTGTCAGGAACTCCTTGCAGCCGGGCATATTCTCGAACCGTGTATGGTCGCGCGCCTTGCGGGAATCGTCGATCAGCAACCAGTCTCGTGCTCAAGTCTTTCGCGTAATGCGCAACGCAGGTAGGCGCAATGTCGCCGCGTTTCGGATCACTGATGATTGGCCTGTCTCGATATGCGCCCGCTAGCCGTCTGCCAACATAGTCAGGAATATGCGGAGTTGGGTCGGGTTCGAGTATCTCTGCCAACGAGACTGCCCTTTCAGCTGCGGGTTCGCGCCAAGCGAAGTTTCGCCGGCTACCAATAATGATTAGCCGGTCTCTTTTTTGAGGCAGCTCCATCACCACAGGAAATTTCTTCATGCCCGGCACATTCTCGACGACGTAAAGTTCCGGTCTTCGGATCGCCACGTGCCGGAAGAAATGCAGGAACAAATCATCTCCGGTGCGCACGCCATGAATGTCAGCGATCGGCGAATACTTGGTGCACGGATACGTCGCGACCATCACGTGGCATTCCTTTTCCGAACTGACGAGTTTCTTGGTGATGTCGCACTGAATAACTTCGTGAGAGAAGTTCCTTCGCATCGTCTCACAACAGAGAGCATCGATCTCAAAGCTCTGTTGCAATGTCAGCCCGCCAGATTGAAGGCCGATGTCCATGAGCCCGGCGCCGGAGAAGTACGTGTTGGCGAGTATCTGATTCATCCGCAAGGACTGCGGATACTACCCAGGCATCTCGAATTGCGCAAGTAAGGAATTTTGCATCACTTACTTTTCGGTGAAGCGAACGAACATCGACTCGCGATGATATTGAAGAAAAGGAAGGTGATCCTTTGAGAGGGTTCGAAGTCGGTCGTCTTCACGAATGCCGAGCTGATTCAAAGGAATCCGGTCCAGCACAGGAGACTTGATGATTTGGCCGTCGTCGTCGAATGAAATTAGTTTCTTGTCAAAGAGATGGTCGTATTGCGGAAGCAGGAGTAATCCATTGTAGCGATTAGTCCGCTCGGCATTTGTACTGTCACGCCAAGGCTTGATGTGAGACGCTCGTAATACATCGGGTAGCTTTATCCCCGTCACCGCACAGCCGTCCCACATTTCAAGCAACTGTTTTCGAAAGATGCCTTGCCCAACACGTGCTTTGATAACGCTCTCGCGTTCGGTCTCGGGAAGAACGACAAGCTCGTCCTGATGCGTAAGTAGATCGTCTTGCGCGCTTTGATCGTGAAGGAGCTTGAATACAAAAGCGCTCGGCTTGTCAGTTAGGAGCCTTGAGTTAACGAGCTCAATGGGCCCTTTGTATTCAAATGGAGAGTGATGGATTCCGCGGAAGAAGAGGTGTATTGCTTCTCCAGCAAGTCGGGCGTTGATTACTCGCAGATCGTTTCCTTGACCGGTTTCACCTTCCCAAAAGAGAAACTCACCGCTTATATAGTCATTATATGGCTCAAGGCTCTTCTGTTTGATCCACGTCACGAACAGAATTATTTGGCCACCGCCGGCCGGACAAAAAACCCCCTTTGAGATCGCTTCATACCCAACGAAGCCCCAGTACCGCGCAAGCCATGGCCGAGCATACTTCTTCCCAATTTCGATCCCCGAGAAGTCCAGCACAAGTGAGACCGTAACAGAGGATTAGGAGTGCTAGCAAGATTCTTGCAAGGGTGTAAGTGATGAAAAGATTTGTTATAACAACCTCACAGTTCTCTTTCGTGCTTCTTTTCAGCCAAGAGAGCTTTCAAAAGTCCCTTGCCGCGGAACTTCCCGCGCAAGCGGTGGATTTGATCGCTCGAAGGTTGGCACGGTCGATCTTTTTCAATATTCGCGCGCGCTTTACGCGCGACTGAGCGTTTCTTCATAGCCCGAATGATAAAACGGTTGGTGCGAATCGGAAAGGTCTCGGCGAGACATCATTTCGCCCGCTGAAGCGGGCTTGGGTTTTGAAAACGGATTGCGTTCCCAGAGTAGCGCTGCGCGCAACCCTGGGCTGTGTTAGGGAACGCTTTCAGCGTTCTAACCGGTTTCCCGCTGAAGCGGGCCCCGGAACTCTCTTGGTCAGTTATCCCCGGGCTTACGCCCGGGGCTATTACATGACGCCGCTTCGCGGCTGTTAATACTGGTACTGACTCTGTTCCGCAGGCGGCTCTTTTGCGGCTGCAACCTTGTTGGCGCTTCGCGCTCAGTGCGGACGTAGACGCGCTCCCAGCGCCTGGTAGCGCTCCAACGCCTGGTTGCTAGCGTTCCCAGCGACAACGCCGGCGGCACTCGAGAACTCACTTCGGAATATTCTTCAACAAATCCTCTGCCAGTTTCGGATTCAGAGTTTGCAGAATGTAGTATTGCTGCATCGCGCCGGTTTTTTCGCCGGTGCGGACGTAGAGCGTTCCCAGCGCGTGTTGAGCGAAGACGTTTTTAGGTTCTAACTCGACAACCTTGCGCAGCAGCTCGATCGCTTCCTGGGGGCGGTCCTGTTTTGAATCGAGAATCGCCAGGCTGTAGAGAGCGTAAGTAAACGCCGGCTTGATCCTGATCGATTCCTGATACGCTTTCACCGCTTCATCGAGTTTCCCTAACTTTTCATAAGCGCTGCCCAGACTCAAATAGAAAACGTGATTAGGCTTTAACTCGATTGCCTTCTGAAAGTACTGAACAGCCTTCTCGGTCTTTCCCCATTCGTTGTAATCGATGGCCAGCCGGTTATTGAAGTCGACATTTTTTGGATCCAGCTCCAACGCCCTCAAGTACTCAGCCTCCGCCTCGGCAAACATCCCAAACCCGTTAAATGCCTGACCCATCTGCGCGTGGGCCAAAGCATCATTGGGGTGCTCGGCCACATACTTTTTGTATTCATCCAACATCGGTCGCATCTCTTTGCGCACGGTCGCGGCGCGCAAACGATCGCGCGCGTCCACATGATCGGGATTCATCTCGAGGACTTTGTTCAAGGTCGTGATCGCCTCGTCATACTTCTGGGCCATCAAGTAGGTGTTGCCGAGCAAATAAAGCGAGTCAACATCTTCAGGCCGCAGCTGCACAATTTGTTTGAGGGGCGCAATCGCCTCGTCAAAATTTTCGGTCTCTCGTAACGCGTGCGCCAGGCCATTGAGGATCGCAAAATCGTTTGGCTTAAGACGCGCAGCTTTCTTCGCGGCGGTAACTGCTTTCTCGTGCTCGCCGAGATCCCGATAGGCCAGGCCGAGAAAATAAAAAGCTTCGGCCCAATCCTTTTGTAACTCAGTCGCCCGTTTGAGTGCGGCAAGGGCTTCCTCATGCTTGCCCAGTTTCTGTAAGTTGACGCCCAGAGCGTAATTTGCCGATGCATCCTGCGGATCAAGCCGGGCCGCCTCTTTGTAAGCTGCGACCGCTTCAGTAATTTGCCCTTGACGCTCGTACGCGATTCCTAAACTCAAATGCGCGGCAGCTAGATCAGGTTTGAGCGCGATCGCGCGTGAGAGCGTTTCCACCGCGGCCTGCAATAACCCCTGCTCGATATCCAGGCGGCCCAGCAGAAGAAGGAGCGTAGGATCGTTGTTGCGAATTTGAATTGCCTGAGACAGCAGACGGAGCGCGTCGTCGTTGCGGCCTTGCCGGCCATAGAAACGAGCGAGCGCGGCATAGGCTTCGGTCATTTGTGGATCGAGCCTGATAGCTTCTTTGAAGGCATCGATCGCTTCCAGGTTCTGACCGTTGGCGGCATAGGCCGCACCCAAATCGAGCTGCAGGCGCGGCTCACCAGGAACAAGCGCGGCCGCAGCTTTATAAGCGGAGACAGCGTTCTCAAACTTCCGCAGCGCCGTGTAACAGACTCCTGAGTTAGCATGGGCAATCCAGTCTTTTGAGTTGAGTCTCAGAGCCGCGGCATAAAGTTGCAAAGCCTCTTCAAACTTGCCTTGCCGTTGCGCGGCGAAGCCGGCTTTATCATAGTCCTCAGCGGTCTGAGGTTGAGTTGATTGGGCCGCGATCGAGACAGCCAGGAACAGAGAGCAAATGAGAGTGATTAAGAACCTGCTAAGTGGACGCACGGCGAAATCGTAGCACAAGAGTTTAAGCTGAGTTTAATCTTCCAAGAGCGGCGCGAAAAAAATCGTAGTGGATCGACCCTTCCGCTGATGTCGATGACTGGCTCAAGCAGTTCTCATTTCCTAAAGCCAATTTGTTTGCGAGCTATCTGAGGCGGCGACATCAATCGTCAAATCGCGTCAAAGACGACTTTGAATTGGCGATCGTATTTGCTTTCGAGTTCGTCCAGCCGGTGCGAGAGTTCGGTGTTAGAGGCTAGCATTTGGCGCAGTCGAACGAAGGCACGCATGATCTCGATGTTGACCTTAACAGCGCGTGCGCTCTTCAAGACGCTGGAGAGCATCAGGATTCCGTGTTCGGTGAATGCCATTGGTGCATAACGCAAACCTTTCCGATCCGCGTTGGAGGTCACAAATTGTGACCTCCAATTTTCAAACTCCACTCGGTTCAGGACGAACATGAAGTCATTGGGAAACCGATCGAGATTTCGGTTTACCGTCTGTTTCAGCACCTTTGTGGAAGTTCCATAAAGCGCAGCCAGATCACGATCGAGCATCACCTTTTCACCGCGAATCAAATAGATCGCCTTTTCGATTCTCTCGATAGGGATTAGTGAGGACTGTTTCATGGGAGCTCGCGCATAGTAGACGAAAATCGCCAGACTGAAAAGTAATGAATTTTGCAAGCGGGACCAGGAACAGTCTCCCTTTGAGATCACGAATTGTGACCTCAAAAGCGAACTGTGTAGTTCGCCCGCTAAAGCGAGCGATGGATGAAAATAATGGATCCGCGATCCCAGGGTGGCGCGCTGAAACAGCGCTTACCCCCCGGCTGCCTTCTCTCACGCCTTCGGCGTGAAAAACGATTCGCGCTGCGCGCTCAATGCGGACAAGGATGTCCGCGCTCCCAGGTCACTCATCTTCCAATATCGCTTCAGCGTCTATCGTGATCTCGATGATGTTGCTAACGACGATGCCGCCCTTATCCATCGTGTCGTTCCAACTGACGCCAAAGTCCTGCCGATTGATCGAAGTTTTGGCGACGAAGCCGGCGCGGGTCTTTGGGCCTTTGTCGACGTCGTCTTCCCACCAGGGTGTCTGCCATTGACCGAGGTAGCGAACGTCGAGGACAGCAGGTCGCGTGACCCCGCGAATCGTTAGGTCTCCCGTCACCTGATAATCATGATCGCCAAGCAGGGTCACCTGGTTGCCGCGAAAAGTGATCTCGGGAAAGTTTTCCGCGTCGAGAAAGTCTGCACTGCGCAAGTGATCGTCGCGCGCGGGCTCTCCCGTCCAAATCTTACGCGCGTCGATGGTGACTTCGACGAAAGAGGCAGCCGGATTGTTCGGATCGAAGTTGAGCGAGCCGTGCACGTGTTTGAAATGTCCGCGGACATACGTGACCATCATGTGCCGCGCGCAGAACTCGGCGGCGGTGTGGCCGGGTTCGAAAGTCCATTTAGCCATAGTTGCTAAATCGTAAATGGTAAATCGTGAATCGTAAAGAAGGGGCGCGAGGCGCGGTGTGCGGCAACGGACGAATGATAAATAATAGTGGCCCACCGATTTATCGGTGGGCTTGTGTGTGATTTTAGTGGGAAGTCCGGTGAACGGACGGCTGAAGCAGAAGGCGGGAGGCGGAACTGTCCAAGCGTGGATCGCCACACGCCAATTCTGAGGCGCATCCGCTCGTATGACTCGGGACTCGGCGATATAACTGGGGAACAAATTTATGGTTCGGGCGTCTACAAATTTGTTCTTCAAGGCAAGGAGCCAGAATGCGTAAGCTCATATTTCATTTGGCTGTTGCGCTTATTACTTTCAGCCTGAGCACGTTCTTGACGAAGATTTGGAACATGCCGCCCCGCGCAGAGTCGCCGAGGCAAACCGTTCACACTCTACCTTCCAACTCTAATCAATTAGTCTCGTCTGACGAACCGGAATTACTTGATATTTACAATAAGTACGCCGCGGCACAGACTAGACACGACCGCGCCTTTTTTGAAAGAGTGGAAGCTGACGACTTCAGACTGTTTGCCGAAGATCGCAGTTATTCGCGAAGCGAAGACATCGAACTGATGAACAGTTCTCCTGCCGACCTCGTTTACCAGATTGAAGACTTGAAGATAGAGAGTCAGGGTGACGCGGCGGTGGTGAGCGGTCGTATGACTGCGACGGACGGCCACGGAGAGGTTGATTCGTGGTATTGGATCGATGTCTGTGTCAGGCGCGGCCACAGTTGGCAGATTGTCAGCACTACGCAGGCTGATTGAGCCTTAATTCTGTCGCCCGCTAAAGCGGGCTTGGGAAAATAACTAACGGGATCCAGGGGTGGCGTTCCGATTTCATCGGGACTTACCCCTGGCTATTCTATTTCACGCCTTCAGCGTGATTCCTTCTCCTGCTGGGAGAGGGAAAGGGGTCATGACCCAGCGCGCCGTAAGGCCCTCTCAGTCCTCTCCCAGAGGGAGAGGAAGAAATACAGGCCCTCACCTCAGTCCTCTCGCAAAAGGAGAGGAAGAAATCTGAGCCCTCACCTCAGTCCTTGTATCTTGGCATCTCGCTATCATGTATTTTCAGTTTGCCATGGGTTGCACCCACGGCAAGAGAGGAAGAAATACAGTCTGCAAATCAGCTACCGAGGCTCTTCGGCTTGCCCAAAAGATCCTTGAGCATTGAACCGAGTCGGTTAATGCTCGGAGCGCGTCTCGTCCGCACAGAGTGCGTCAGCACGCTCCGAGTCTTCAAAAGAAATTTGTCTGCAACTAAATTCGCGCTGCCGCGCTCAGTGCGGACGGGGACGTCCGCGTTCCCAGCCGTTTTTCTGGCGTCGAAGCACCCTGGTTCATACGATCGCATCAGCGGTTGAAGATGGTCATTGCTACGAAATCATTCGTTGAGCGGTGATTCCAGGTTGAGAGGACGTCAAAGACATCACGCAAGCGGGCGGCGCCCCCTATTACATTTCGCGGCTTCGGCGCTCTAATATGTCTCTCGCGCCTCGCGCAATATTGTTTTGACGCTTCATTAGCTGAATGAAGTTGAGTCAAAATATGGGTGCCCAATTTCGTCCATGGGATACGGTTCTAAATACAACTCAACTATGCGCGCCGGCTTTGCAGTTTCCATTCTCTTCATCATTGGGGCCTTTGGCTTACCGAGCTCGCGCCCGCACCGGCCTGGTTCAAATGCTGAGCAGCAGATCACTTCACCAGAAGACCGGTCAGGTTCAAATGCTCAGCCGCAGATCACTTCACCAGACGACCGGTTGCGTTCAAATGCTAAGCAGATCACTTCCCGAGACGACCAGTCCGCTTCAAACAACCAGCAGCAGATTTACATTCGGATCAATCAGGTTGGATATCGCCCCAGCGATCCGAAAAACGCCATGGTGTTTTCGCGCTCAGCGCTGCCGAAGAAATTCGTCGTCAAGAACGCGCTCACGAACCAGACCATCTTTGCGGGCGACACCAAGCCCGTCGGCGGTAACTGGGGCCAATTTGATTACCACGCGGAAATCGATTTTTCATCGGTGCGACAGCCCGGAACTTACTTCATCGAAATCCGCGAAGTGCAATCGCCGCGCTTTCAAATCGGCGCTCAAGTTTACGCAGCGATTCCGGATGAGCTGCTCGAG
>WNGR01009280.1_pt1 | contig 10552 bp, 10 predicted proteins | sample 5407581 | NCBI WGS metagenome assembly WNGR01 (sample SAMN13153383, study PRJNA577476) | soil metagenome | isolation source: 80 cm soil or saprolite under Garry oak tree replicate 2 | place: USA:California | collected 2016-06-15 | reverse complement strand
GATATACTCAATGGCTTCAACTTCCAGGCCGGCCATGGTCAAGGTATATGCCAGTTCTTCCGGCGGTACAGTTATGTCAACATATTCTTTCAGCCAACTCAGTGGCACTTTCATCGTATTGTCTCCTCATCCCGGGCGCGAAGTTTCACACCCAGCATTACCCCACAGATTAGAATTGATGCAAGAAACGTAAATCGTTGCCCGAGAAGAGGCGTATCTCTGCAATGGAATATTTCAACATGGCAATACGCTCAACTCCCATACCGAAGGCGAAACCGCGATATTTTGCCGGATCATAGCCGACTTCCCGTAACACTCTTGGATGTACCATGCCTGAGCCGAGCATCTCTACCCAGCCGCTGTACTTGCAGGTGCGGCATCCCTGTCCATTGCAAATTGGGCAGTCTATGTCCATTTCGGCGCTTGGCTCTGTGAATGGGAAGTAACTCCCTCGGAAACGAACGCGCCGCCCTTCGCCAAAGAGTTCGCGAGCGGCTCGTTCCAGGCAGCCTTTTAGATCAGCCATAGTACAGTACTCGTCAATCAGCAAGCCCTCGATCTGGTGGAACATAGCTTCGTGCGAAGCATCAATAGCTTCATTGCGGTAGACTTTCCCAGGTACGACGACGCGGACAGGGGGTCTCATCTGCTGCATAGTGCGAATCTGCATAGGTGAAGTCTGTGTGCGCAGCAGAATCTGACCGGGGACGACCCAGAAGGTGTCCTGCATATCGCGCGCCGGGTGATCCGCCGGGATATTGAGTGCCTGGAAGTTGTAGTAATCGGTCTCTACTTCCGGCCCCTCTACGACATGGAAGCCCATCTTGACGAAGACCTGTGTTACCTCCCAGATCGTACGCGATAAGGGATGCATATGTCCAACAGGCGTCTCTCGTCCCGGCAGGGTGACATCGATGCGCTCCTGTTCGAGGGCTTGCAGTAGTTCACGCTGGCGCAGCGCTTCGCGTTTGGCGGCCAGCCGCTGCATCAATTCGGCCTTGACAGCGTTGACCTTCTGCCCAACCACAGGCCGTTCTTCCTTTGATAGTTTTCCCATCACGGAGGAAATCCTGGTTAACTCACCGCGCTTGCGGCCAAGGTACGTGCTATCCCATTCCTCTAGTTCTGCCGAAGTCTCAATCGGCTCCAGCTGCTCGATGGCACGGGCCTGTAGTGCATCGAGCTGCTCTAATAACGAGTCCAGTTGCCCTATCATACATGCATCCTTTTCCTTTCACGCCGCCTGACCGTCAGGTAGACGACTCCTTGCAGTCGAGATGAGCGAAGCTAGATGTGCAGCATCGTTTCTCGACTGCATAAGAGGTAAAGGCAGCGTCGTTGGCGGCGTGGATTAATGCCCACCAAAAATCATAAAACCGACAAACTTTACGTCAACAGGGACGAAGTTGCCGGTAATCTCCGTGGTACCACCCGTATTGAACCAGTTCCCAGGGTACCTCTCTTGCATGGGCCATGCTGGTACTGAGTTCCACTCGGTTTGTTCGCTAACGGGAACAACCCGGCACTGTCTACTCTTGCCCCTGCAAGGGGCGTTCAACAGCCAGCTCTGGGGTGAACTTCCTCAAGCGGTTGCGCAAAAGGGCTTGCAGCCGGTGACCCTTTCTCTCTAAGCGTTCTCTATCCGAGTACTCTCCCCATCATTGCTTTTTGAGCACGTTTTTCATCGAGAACTATTATGCCAGATTTTGGGGGAAAAGTCCAGCGTTTTCGCAGATGTTCGGGCTATTGTCAATTTGCAAGCTTTAGGTGATACTAGGTGATAGCGAAAATGAAATTCTAGTAGGAGAGAAAAATACATGAACCGCAGGGACCTGATCCGCATGAACGATGAAGAAATACGGGCCTTTCTTGAAGAGCAGCGTAAACTCCAGGTGGCCACCATCGATCACGATGGCTGGCCGCATTTAGTAGCAATGTGGTATGTGCTTATCAACGACGAAGTGGTTTTCTGGACTTATGCCAGGTCGCAGAAGGCAATCAACCTGCGGCGCGATCCCCGGCTGACCTGTCTTGTTGAAGCTGGCGAACGTTACGAGGAACTGCGCGGAGTCCAGATCAAGGGTCAGGCTGCCATCAACGACGAGCCCGCAACTGTCCAGCGCATAGGTGAGGCGATCTGGGAACGCTACACCGGCCCCTTGAATGAGAATACGCGCCAGATGGTCACAGCCCAGGCAGCTAAACGAGTGGTGATCTTTGTGAAGCCAGTTGAAGTGGTTTCGTGGGATCATCGAAAGTTAGGTGGCGGTTATTAATGATCTGCAAAGGCCAAAAAAGCCTTGACGGATAGGCGAAATTTCTGCTATACTTGTCTCGTTCCAGTAACGGGGTGTAGCGCAGCCCGGTAGCGCACCACAATGGGGTTGTGGTGGTCGGAGGTTCAAATCCTCTCACCCCGACTAAGATCAAGGCAGGAAGCGACTTTGCAAAGATGCTTCCTGCCTTGCTTTATACTATCAACCGAAAAACTCTACTGTGCAAGAACCGGGGTTGAGAGCAAAAGCCATATTATCCCTGCTTCTTGTTACCTTTGCCATCTTCCCCAAACACATCATTCCATGTTTCCACCAGCTCTTTTTGTATCGACCACCTTACTTCTCTGCATGACCGGCGTCGACCGTTTTCGGCAACGGTGGGTCACTTTCAACCAGCAAGGACACATCAACATTTAACGCCTTAGCAAGCTTATCAAGCGTATCTGTAGTAATAACTGTAGTAGTAGGATAACGATACATCCTCTGAATAGTTTTCAAGTCAACTTGTGAACGGAAAAACAGCTGCCGCTGACTTATCCCCCTGGTTTCTGCAATTTCTTTGACCTTTAAGCGTGTCGCCATGCTCCTTGTTTCTCCCATGCTACAGATACCACAAGTGTAGCAGTCCCATGGGATTGACACTAGTTCGTTTGTAATCGTATGGTAAATAAACACACGTTTTTATCCGTATGGCTTAAATCCATACTAAACATATCGACATAGCAAAGGAAAAGAAGAACCGTGAACGAAGGAGAAGAAACCGAGATTGCGCAAAAACTTGCCGATCTGAAAGCCTACCAAGAGCAGTACGACCAAGCCAAGCACGCCATGCAACAAGCCAAAAACCAGGCAGAAACTTTGGCACATTGGCATAGCATGAGCGAGGCAGAGAGAAGGTACGAAGTCGCCTTTAACTGGCTCGAAGCATATGGATATATCATTAAGTGGAGCAAAGTAGGGCAAGCGTATGAAGCATACAAAGACAACACATCATGATGTATGGACTTGAAAGTGTGACTAACGGGATAACTTGGCCGCATCGGCCAGTAATTACTTTTTTTGGAAATCTCCTTGAGAAGTTTTGTTAACTCTTCCCTTCTAACACCAGTTCCTTCCCAAAGAAGCGTTGAGTGAGCATAGCGATGAAACCCCCTTCAATGACCAGTTCCATGACAGCCTTTGTGACAAACTTCCGTCAATGGCCGTCATTGGGTCACTTGCTAGGTCCACCAGCAGTGTCTGCCTGCCTAGTGCTTCCTCGGTGCATCCGCTCGGTTCGCGTTTACAAGCGGATAGACACCGCTGGTGGACTTGACTGGATTGAGGTGACAGTCAAGGGCTTATCCTAGGCAGGTTGCATAGGCCCTTTCTCCTTTGGGAGCAGTCCTTGGTACCCTCGCAGAGCTTTGGGTGCAGGTTGATCTCCTTCGGCGAGCGCAGAAACCCGTTCGAGGCGGGTAATGGCTTCGGTCAGGTGAGGTGCGCCCCCGCCGAGGGCAACGTACATGCCTACCTGTGGGTGGTGGAGCAGCGACGCTGCATCGTTGTCAACGGGCAACTGGGGATAATTCACCCAGAGATCGGTACTTGCCAGTACGCCGAACGGCATTCCCCCATATGTCCATACAATCCGCACTTCGAGGAGATATTTCCCCGGTGTCTCAAAGGCAAAACCTTTCGAACTCCAGTACACTCGCGTGTCAGCTTGAAGCGCTTGTTCGGATGGCAAAGGTTCGATTTTCACCTCCTCTGTTTTGATGATAAATGACGGCATTGGCTTCACTCTGCCACCTGGCGTGGTGACCGTGATAAAGGTGTGTTGGGCCTCTATGCTGATATCCGATGGAGCCGGAATGGCTGCTGAAGACTGATTCAGCAAAGTCCAGGAAAGCTGTAGTGGTTCACCTAACTCAATGTGTGTGGCTCCAAGATCAACTTTGAGCTCCAGTTCCTGTGGCGCGAAGTAGTAACGGTCGGTCTCCGGTACGACTGATAGATGGCCTGAGCCGAAGGTCATCCCGCCTGGGCGAACCACGATGTCGGGAAAATGGACCAGGTGATGTCGGACATGGTCATTAAACTGTAGGGCAATATTGTCAGGGAATACACCGGGCGCTCCGGTCGTTGGACCACCAAGCACATCAGCAACACTCGGCGTGGTTGTCATGATGGAATTGTCAGCTCCATTCTCTTGCTCCTGGTGGATTTGATTGAAACCATGCCCAACCTCATGACAAGCACTGCGCATGAAGGCCCTGGGCACATTATGTTGTTGTTGATTTGCTGCTGTGCCGAAGTTAGCCGACTGCGACGAGGGATAGCCGTCATCGCAGAAACTGGCGACACCTTCACGTGGAACGCCAATCGTATCGTACATCACCCCTCTACCACATCCCATAGTTGCAGGCACGACGAGTAGGTGCATATGCCATTCCGCATCCAGATTAGTGGCAGGGTTGCGGATAGCCGACATGAGATTATGCAGGTCACCGTTCGACCAACAGGTATTGGCATTCACACCTGCTGGTACCGGCACATTCACCTGGTCATAGATGACTTTGAGATCCCAGCCAGCCGTCGCAAAGACTGTCTGAAAGTTTTCCGTGCCAGAACCAGAGAGTGCGGGGACTGCTGTAGGGGCAACGCATCCGACCAGCGTATCGATCTCCAGGGTCGCTTTGCGGAAGGAATTCGATACCCAGCCCATCATAAATGATCCCTGCGCTACACCGCCATCGTACAACGTCCCCTCGAAGTAACTGCTGGTAAATCCAAATGGGGCAGGCTTTGGCTCCAGTAGGATGGTCACTGTGCGAGTCCCCGGCGTGCCAGGGAATGTGCCATCAAATGAGCCTGCTAGCGGTTGAGTGTAGACGTACTCTTGAGCCGTCAATGTCAGCTGGCAAGGACCTGTGGTGAAGATGGGACTACGCTGGACATTTGTGACTTTCAAGTACGAGTAGTAGCGGCTTCGTGAATAAATTGGAATATCATACTGGAAAGGGAAGGGGAAAGGAAATGGCAGGCTAGCTGGCTGTGCAAGACTCAGAGGAGGAATGGGCCACGGTATGGGCAGCTGTAAAAATCGATACAGGTCACCGCTAATTGTCGTCTGCCCGCCCGCCGTGTCTACGCGCATTGTACCGTAATATACAGTGATCCCCGAATTGGGTCTGAACGTGATACGATGGCAGCCAGACCGCAGGTTGATCAGGCAGAAGTGCCAGGGAGGGGGCCATGGGAAAGGGAGAGGCTGTGGCCCAGGAAGCGGCAGCGGTGGTATGGGAACAGGGCCACCCTCTGGATTCGGGATAAGCTCAGTCGATGCTTCGAGTGAGAGCGGAAGCGGCTCTGCCGAGGGTACGAAAGAAGAGCCTACCGTGCTCGATGAGGGACCTTGTGGTTCACCAGCCTCATGATCTACTGGCGAATGATCGTGCAAATTGGGTGCCATTGGTGCATTCCTTTCTTGAGAGAAGAGCGTTTCATCACAGACTAGCTGCCGTCTTTCAAAAGACGGTAGGAAGATACAGATTGACAAAGAGACTCACGTTCTTTGTAGGCTGTCAGAAACGGAGCTGGAGCATCTAGCCATTGGTCATCTGACAGCAAGGAAGTGGAGTCAATTTTTGCCACTTAATAGACGCACAGTATCTCCTTTTTTAGAGGAGAACTTTGAGACTTTAACCGATCTTGCGATATTGGAACTCACATCCTGTCGGGTCCACAAAGGTCAGAATGTCTTGCGAGATGGAGTACTTGTAGAGTACTTGCTGATCTGTCGCAGTATCGATCTTCACCAGATCCCCTTGCAGGACTTGATAGCCGCCAGCATCCCATACAATGAAACGCTGCCCAGACGAACCCTTTTTGCCAAGATAGGTAGCGGTGAAAAATTCGATGTCGTCGGGGTAGGCGGTGGCGCAGGAGATAGATGAGATTTTTTTCCACTTGCCGACAAAGTTTTTTTGCTTCTCCTGGAGAGTATTTTGCGATCCTCCTGATTCGGTAGCGCAGGATGCAATTGATAAGAGGATAATACAGCCTACAGTGCTCAGAGTAATGAGTGATGATAGCTTCGTAAGGTCGTTCATATCTTTGCCTCCTCTGGTTTTTGGGACACTCCACGCATGAGCTTGCGAACATATTTGTTCATTGTGACTTTTCTCCATCACCTGTCTCTACCTCGCGACACACTTCTCGCAGAAGTTCTCGTACCTTTGGGTCACGCAAAATGGCAGGCTGCGCGAGATACCGGCCGATATGTCTCTGCATGAGGGACATCTGCTCTGCCTGAAGGTACAATGCAATCTGCCGGATCTCCTCACGATATCCCTGCAACCGTTTTTCCCGCAGTTCTCGACGATGAGCTGTGTAGCGCTCAGCAATCGCGTGACAGGCAGCCTGATTGATCTTGTACAACGTGGTTGGTTGATAGCCGAGCCGCAGCCCCACTTCCTTGAGCGAAGGAGGAGGGTTTTCTGCCATGCTCGCCTCCTGTTGCAGCACGTGAAAAATGCGCTCTTTGTCGATGGCCGTTCGTTTTCTTGACGGGAAGATCGCGGATGGCACAGGATCTCTCAGAGACGGTTGAAGCATTTCCTCCTCCTGAAACATCACCTCACACAGCGAGAGATCCAATCGATAACAGAGCCGTAAGAGCGTATCCATTTCTGGTATCCGCTTGCCCTGACGCCAGTTCTCTACTGTGCCCCTCGGGAGGCCAAGGGATCGGGCAAATGCTGCGGTATTCCCGTCCGCCAGTCGTTCTACTGCATAGCTCACCATCTGGCGGATACGTTCTCGTTTCGGCTCAACACTCATCACGGGAAGCTGCGCGACGACGGCCCCCAATGCGTGAGTTACCCATTGCTGCCAAGCGAACTCATGAGAGTCAACGGCCACTGTTTGCACACCATCTTCTTGCCCGATGATCAGCGCACCGGAACAAAACGCACAGTATCCTGGCTGGGAGCGCCAGGTCAGATGAGGAAGTGATCTGGCACACGCCGGACAATGCGTGTGCAAACGCACACCATGACGAGTGCAGGTGGAGATTTCCCGAAACATCCACAGGAGAGGATCATACAGAATCTGCCCACTTTCCTGCCATTCCTCGTAACAGACAGGGCACCATGCTAATGTATTCCGGGTTAATCCTCGGATCGGCAGGAGTTCAGTTAACGCTGTCAGAGAAAGACCGCGCAGATCAGTGCGTAGCGTCAGCATTTCTAGAGCATACAGAGCCGCGCGTGCGCGAGGGCCGGTCACATTGATCAAATGCGACCCGCTCCCGTCGCGTCTCCACAAGGGATGTTCTCCAGCCCCACTCCCCTGCGTCTCCAGTTCTCTCATGAGAGGAACAATCATCTGCTGGAGCAGCACGCCTAGATAGACACAATGGGCATCGGCCAAGCGGGCGAGGTAGCTCGTCAAGCTTTCTCCAAAGGCAGTTCCTACCCCGATTGGCGCTGGCGCGTAGAGCGTACTGCGTTCTGGCAGGTACACAGGCGTCAGATGCCACCACGGAAACTCCGAAAGCCGCGTTTTACCCATCTGTCTCAACCTCTTTCTTTACCGCATCACGCGTCGGGTTGCGTTGTCCCACGCGCCTGCGACGTGATGTAGTTGGGGTATCAGCCTTTTCGGAGGCAACCGCCCATAGCGACTCACGCACTCACGAAGGGTCATCATACAGGAGCGGTAACTCGGCGGGTCAAAGGTGAGGTACACGGCCAGCAGGCGACGAGAAAAGGCATCGGTCAGGAACGTCACCCACGGTCGGCCTAGAGGACGGCCCGTTCGCGCACTTACCAGTTCAATGTCGAGTTCTGTATGGTCCAGGTGAACCACATCCAGGGGGCGCGCTCCATGTCTCGGTGTGGTCAGTTCCAATTCCCAGTACCACTCATCGACCTGGGCTGCTGCCCGTGGCCCTTTGCGTTTGCGGGTTTGCTCGACCAGCGGGCGTTTGTTAAGACGATCAAGAAAAGTCGTATAGCTGGGAGCGGGGATCTTGCGCCGCTCTGCTTCCCGTTGCAGCAGAAGAAAGACCGCCTTCTTTGACTGCTGTTTGAGCGTCTCGTAGTGCTCGGTGATGAAGGTCTCGATCAGCGCCTCTGTGCGCTCATCAAGCCGGGAGCGCCGGTTGCCTCGACTTTTGACCTGGGGCAGCAGCCCGATGAACCCGTTACCGTAGGAAGCCAGTGCCTCAGACCACTGCGCTCGCCATCGACGCACGGTACGGGCAGGAGTCTTCGTTGCTCTGTCAGTTCCAGTAATGATCGCGTAGCGACGGTTCGCTTCTTCCAAAGCTTCTGGACTGGCCTGAGCCAGAAGCTCGCGCCCCTCTTCATACTTCGGCGGCGCTACCGCCTGGGTAAGTCCTGTCAGCCGACCACTGCGGATCAGTTCTTCAAAGGCGTCATTGGGGACGGGCATGACCTGCCTGTCCTCCGAAAGCAACAGCACTTCCGTTGCGCCGGGGTTGAAGATGGTCCACACCTTCCCATCCAGGACGATAGGCGCTCCTACCGTAAGCTGCAAAGTTGATGAGCGAGGAAGAGACGTGGCGGTGGGTTGGAGGGTGGCATATGACTCGGCCTGGTCGTGATCAAGAAATACCTGAACGTGCTCGTAATCGGTCAAACGAACTGCCTGTAGATTCACATACAGTTGATCAGTTAAGATGAGTTGGTAAACATCGTCAGCCTTCCCACGATGCAAAGTAGCGATCAGATCGAGTAGGCGAATTCCCGGATGGCTCATCACGACCGTGCGTATGGCCAGGGCCACGTCCGGCGACACAGGTGGGGGAGATCCACGGAGGTAATCGCCGAGAAAACGCAGATTCTGAATATACGTCCAATCAATCTCGCGCGAAGAAAACAGCCGGTAGGTCAGACCAAGCTGAGCAGCGTAGGCTTCTCCTGGGGGGCAAAACCAGGAGCCATCAGGCCTCGGCTTGTAGCGAAAGGGCATCTTCTTCGCCAGGCGAACCAGATCCTCCTCCATCTTGCACTCGACCCAGCCCGCCCTCTCCTCGCGCAAGACAAAAAAGTCTGGGGTATGCGTGGCCGTCACGTTTCGTGTGTCATCCTGGCTGCGATACTTCAATTTGAGCTGGCCGTAGGGTTGATCGTAAAACTCTAGAACCTGTGGATCATGATCCATCAAGTACGCGAAAGGCAGTTCATCCCGATGGCTCTCAAACTGGATGGAACATCCCATTTTGAGGGAAGGATATGTCCCGCTCACATTGCCGGCAGCGCTCTGCACATGACGAGCAGGAGGCGACGTGCGAATCTGTATAACGACCGCTATGGCTTGGTCTGAAAGGCCAAGTCGCCAGCACCACTGCTCAAATGCCTCTTTGCTGAGTGTCACGACGCACTCCTCTTATGTCTCGCAAGGCACAAAGAGTACAGGAAGGTTATTTGTTCGAAAAATATCTTGTTACATGTCTCTCTATCCACCAAATCATATCACATAAAAAGGATTCCTGGCCAAGTTATGCCCGATTTTTGCACTTTCGGCCAGGAATAGCCGTTATGGAAGAGATTTTATTATGACAGCGTGAGCGTGAAAATTTCTGGACGCGGCCAAATTATGGCGTTTTTGGTGGCCATTTTATGCCTTGAGTGACAGAAAGTTCCTCAAGAGTATGAAGTAATATCATGCCTTCTTATGGCAAGCCATTTTATCCCATCAGCGTAGCCAACTTATGATATAATAGAACCGACCGATGAGCCAGGTAGTTAGCCCTGTTCTCGGTATATTTAAAGAAGAGTGAAGGGCACATTCTGTATGCCAACACCAGAAGAACAATTGACCACATTAGAATATGATTTCGATCAATTTAAAGCCGAACCAACCAACTGAAGATGCCGTTAAACGACTCATGCAACTAAGAGTACAGGTAGATAAACGCTTCAATAGCACCGATCAACAACTAGCCGAAGTAAAGCAAGAAGTTGCTGGAGTGAAGCAAGAAGTAGCCGAAGTAAAGCAAGAAGTTGCTGGAGTGAAGCAAGAAGTAGCCGGAGTACAAACAACCCTTGCCCAAATCCTCGCACGCCTACCGGAAAAACCCTAGCAAGCCATAGAAATTATCAGCAAACGCGAGCTACAAGGATAGCTCCACAATATCAATGGGCGAGCAGTCCTGAAGAGTCACCACCACATTTACAATTTCTTTGCCGTAATCAGCGTTGCCCCTGGAGTGAGTAAACGATGGCGGCGTATCTGGCCCATACCAGCCTCCTCCAGCCAGCTTT
>WNGR01008926.1_pt1 | contig 10552 bp, 8 predicted proteins | sample 5407581 | NCBI WGS metagenome assembly WNGR01 (sample SAMN13153383, study PRJNA577476) | soil metagenome | isolation source: 80 cm soil or saprolite under Garry oak tree replicate 2 | place: USA:California | collected 2016-06-15 | reverse complement strand
CGCAGGTCCGGGGAGCTGTCCGGCGGGCAGGCACAGCGCGTCGCGCTGGCCCGCGGCCTGGTCGCCGGGCCGGAGGTGCTGTTCGCCGACGAGCCGACCGGGTCGCTGGACTCGGTGTCCGGGGAGCTGGTGATGGAGCTGCTCACCGCCGCGGCCCGCGAGCACGGCACCACCGTGATCCTGGTCACCCACGACGCCCGGGTCGCCGCCTACGCCGACCGCGAGGTCGTCGTCCGCGACGGCAAGGTCAGCACGCTGACCGGGGGCGCGCCGTGATCGGGCTCGGGCTGCGGCTGGTGCTCAACGGCGGCCGCGAGGCCGTCACCCGGCTGGTCGTCCTGGCCGTCGCGGTCGGCCTCGGCGTCGGCCTGCTGCTGACCGCCGTGGCCGCGACCAACGCGGTGACCACCTGGAACAACAGCCACGCATGGCTGTGGACCGGTACCTCGTCCGTGCCCGCGGGCCCGACGGCGGGCATCGCTCCGCTGTGGTGGCACCCAAGCGGTGACACCTTCGACGGCCAGCAGATCAACCGCTTCGACGTGGCCGCCACCGGTACCTCGTCACCGGTGCCGCCGGGCATCACCCATGACCCGGGCCCCGGCCAGTACTACGCCTCGCCCGCGCTCGCCGCGCTGCTGCGCAGCACCGCGCCGGACGAGCTGGCCGACCGCTACCCTGGCCGCCTGGCCGGCACGATCGGCGACGCCGCGCTGTCGTCGCCGAACTCGCTGGTCATCATCGTCGGGCACACCCCGGCGCAACTGGCGGGCACACCGGGCAGCGTGCAGGTGACGTCGATCGCCACGGCGGTGCCCGGCAGATTCGATGCCTGGGCGAACCCCAATGGCCTGGCCTACCAGCCGCCGAGCGCGGGAGTCGAGTCGGTCAGCATCGACCTCATCCTGTCCGTCGTGGCGCTGGCCATGCTGGCCCCGGTGCTGATCTTCATCGCCACCGCGACCCGGCTGTCGGCCGCCCGCCGCGAGCAGCGGTTCGCGGCGATGCGCCTGGTCGGCGCCACCCGCAAGCAGGTCTCCCTGCTCGCCGCCACCGAATCGACGGTGGCCGCGGCCCTGGGGGTGGCGGCCGGGTTCGGGATCTTCCTCCTGCTGCGCGCCCCGGTCGCAAGTATCCCGTTCCTCGGCGAGCCGTTCTTCCCCGCCGACATGTCGCTCAGCCCGCCGGACATCCTCGCGGTCGCGATCGGCGTGCCCGTGGCCGCCGTCGTGGCGGCCCGGCTGGCGCTGCACCGGGTGCACATCTCGCCGCTCGGTGTCGCCCGCCGGACGACGCCGAGGCCGCCGCGGGCCTGGCGGGTGCTGCCGCTGCTGGCTGGCCTGGCCGAGCTCGGCTTCTTCGTCGTGCACGGCACCCCGGCGTCCCCGGGCGCTGAGGTCCAGGCGCTCCTGTCCGGCTTCCTGCTCATCATCGTCGGCCTGGTCATCGCGGGCCCGTGGCTCACCATGGCCGCGGCCCGGGTCATGGCCCGCCGGACCAGCCGCCCCGGCGCGCTGATCGCCGCCCGTCGCCTCGCCGACGACCCGAGGGCCGCCTTCCGCGCCGTCAGCGGCCTGGTGCTCGCCCTGTTCATCACCACCGTCGCGGTGGTGGGCATCACCACGCAGGACACCAAGGACCTCACGCGGTTTGCCACCCCCGCGGCCGCGGCCGTGGTGACGGACCAGCTGGCGGCGTCGGGCGGCTTCAGGTCCGCGCAAGAGCCCGCCGCGGCAGGCGCGGGACCGGCCGCGCCCGCCGCGCCGCTCGCGGCACGGCTGCGCGGGATTCCTGGCGTCCAGGGGGTGGTCGTGGTCCGCGCGGACCCGGGGCTGACCATCCCCGGGACGTTCCACAACCTCGGCGCCTTTCCGGGCAACGCCCCAAGCCCGGTTGCGGCAGGCGTGATCTCGTGCGCGCAGCTCGCGACCGTTCCCGCCCTGGGCCGCTGCCCGGCCGGGGCGACAGCGGCGGCGTTCCCCATTGACGGATTCGCCGGACCCGTGGACCCCACAGGGTCGGCCGGGATCACCTGGCCGGCCGTGAACGTCCCGGCCTCGCGGCTGGACAGCCTCGGCGTGGACGCCATCAACGTGGGGACGAACGGCTCCGTGCCGGCGGTCGAACAGGCCAGGACGGTGCTGGAGAACGCGCACGCATACGCCGCTCCCGGCGGGCCGTCCACCATCGGCGACCTGGTCAGGCAGGACAATTCCAGCAACAACGCCTACCAGCAGCTCGCGAACACGGTGATCCTGGTCAGCCTGCCGATCGCCGGCTGCACGCTCGCCGCGAGCATCGCGGCCGGGCTCGCCGACCGCAAGCGGCCGTTCAGCCTGCTGCGGCTCACCGGCGCCCGGCTCGCCACGTTGCGGCGTGTCGTCGCGCTGGAAAGCGCCGTCCCGCTGCTCGCCGTCGCCGCCGTCGCGATCGGCACCGGGTTCGGCGCCGCCGCGGAGTTCGCCTCGGTGGCGCAGCACCACCCGATGGTGGCACCCGGCATCGCGTACTACCTCATCACCGCGGGCGGGATCCTGGTGTCCCTCGGCATCATCGCGGCCACCTTCCCGCTGCTCACGCGCATCACCGGACCCGAGGTGGCCAGAAACGAATGAACCTGCTTCCCGGTTCGGCTGGCGGGCACTGAGGCACCTCAGGCCGAAGGGTCGATGTTGTGGTTGAGCCGGAAGATGTTGTCCGGATCGTAGCGTCGCTTGACCGTGACGAGCCGCCGGTAGTTGGCTCCCCAGACCTCGTGCACCTTCTGCCCGTCCTCGGCGGTCAGGTTGTTGACGTAGCTCCGGTCGGTCATGTACGGACGGAGTGTCTCGAACGTCTCTCTGGCCCAGGCGATGTTCTGCTCGGTCTCCCGCTGGTTCGTCCACTGCGAGACGATGAGCAGGCTATAGCCCGGCGCGCGGTGCGCGAACGCGGTGGCCGCGGTGTCGACCCGCGTGACGGCACCCAGATAAGGCACGATGCCCAGGCCGCTCATTGGTGACGGGCACCGGTACATCGCATCGACCATGATCTCCAGCGCGCCATCGGACAGTTCGCTGAGGAACGCCGATTTCCAGTAGTTGAACGCCCCCCTGGGATAGCCGCCATCGCTGAGGGTGTTGATCACCGGGTAGGGCATGGGCTGGATGAGATCTGCGGCCGGCGGCCCGAATTGCCGCAGCGGCTTCAGGTCTGCCTCCGCGCTCGCGGGATTGCCGCAGTGGCAGGCGACCATGGCCAGCATGATGTCCGTGTCCGGGTTGGCGAACAGGCTCATGTACACGGTCAGCTCGTCCGGGGCTTCCTGAGTGAAGTCGCGATAGAAGCCGAACGCCTCGCCGGCACGGCTGACGGGATGGGCGACCATGCCGCCATAGATCGTGGCCACCGGATGGGCCCGGTACTCGAAGGAGGTAGCGACGCCGAAGTTGCCGCCGCCGCCGCGCAGGGCCCAGAACAGGTCCTGGTTGTGTTCGGCGCTGGCCGTGACGACCTGACCGTCGGCGGTGACGACCTCGACCGCCAGCAGGTTGTCGATGGTCAGTCCGTACTTGCCCATCAGCCAGCCTTCCCCGCCGCCCAGGGTCAACCCGGCGATGCCTGTGCTGGAGACCACCCCGCCGGTGGTGGCGAGCCCGTGACAGGCCGCGGACCGGTTGAGTTCCTTCCAGGTGACCCCGCCCTGCGCCCATATGGTCCGCTTCCCCGGGTCGACCCGGATCCCCTTCATCGGGGCCAGGTCGATCATCAGGCCGCCGTCCGTGACAGCCAGGCCTGCGACGTTGTGCCCGCCGCCGCGCACCGATATCTCGGTCGCCTGCTCGCGGCCGATGATGACCGCGTCCTGAATATCCGGGACGGTGCGGCATCGGGCGATAAGCGCGGGGCGCCGGTCGATCAGGCCGTTGTGGACCTCCCGGGCCTGCTCGTAGCCCGCCTCACCGGGGCCGATCAGTTCGCCCGTGAACGAGGCCCGTACCTCGCCGGGAAACCTCACTGTGTCCGCCATTTCGTATCTTCCTCCCCGTAGCGCCGGCCGCCGCCAGGTCCCACTATGGCTTCCCGCCCTGTCAGCGGCGTGTCGTGAGCGTGTCAGCGACGTGTCGCGGCTCGCCTGGGCTTGTGTGATGCTGAAGGCCGGAGGAGGTCAGCATGGCTGCCTGGGGATACGGGCTGCTCGGCCCGGTAGAGGTGCGGGTGAACGGCAGCGTCGTGCCGCTGCCCGGCGCCCGGCAGCGCCTCGTGCTGACCATGCTCCTCGTGGATGTCAACCGGGTGGTCCCGGCCGACCGGCTGATCGACGAGCTCTGGGAGGCGGCGCTGCCCGCTGACCCGCGCGGGGCTCTGCGCACCCAGGTGTCACGCCTGCGCCGGGCCCTCGGCCCGGCAGGTGGCGACCTGGCTACGGTGGAGGGCGGCTACCGCCTGACCGTTCAGCGGAGCCAGCTCGACGTCACCCGTTTCGAGGACATGCTGGCCGAAGCGGACGAGGCCATCGGTAAACAGGCCCTGCGGCTTCTCGACGAGGCACTGGCGCTGTGGCGCGGGCCGGCGGTCGGCGAGTTCGCCGGCAGGCCGTTCGCACTGGCCACGGCGGCCCGGCTCAACGAACTGCGCCCGGTCGCCGCGGAACGCCGGGCCGCATTGCTGCTCACCGCCGGGCTGGTCGAGGAAGCCGTCGCGGCCTTGCAGGCACTCGTGGCCGAACATCCGGAACGGGAGCAGGCGAGAGGACTGTTCATGCAGGCCCTCTACCGGGCGGGCCGCCATACCGAAGCCCTGGCCACCTTCCGGTCGTGGCGTCGTTACCTGGCCACCGAACTCGGGCTGGACCCCTCACCTGCCCTGCGGCGCATCGAACAAGACATCTTGCGCCACACGGCCAAGACGCCCGATATCCGCGATGCGGCCGTTACCCGGGCACCCTCGCTGCCGCGGCCGGTGACTAGCTTTGTCGGCCGGGACGAGGATCTCATGGCCGTCGCAGGGCGGCTGGACCGGGCGCGACTGGTCACCCTGCACGGGCCGGGGGGTGTGGGCAAGACCCGTTTGGCGCTGGAAGTGGCCGAACGGACCGGCGGCAGCTACCGCGACGGAGTCTGCTTCTGCGACCTCGCCGCGGTGACGGAGCCGCACGCCGTGGTCCGGGCCCTGGCCACCGCGGCCGGGCTCAGCGAGCGGGCGTTCCAGCGCCTCGACGATCAGCTGGTCGAGCAGCTGGCCGACCGGCACCTGCTGCTCGTCCTGGACAACTGTGAGCACGTCGCGCAGGCGGCCGCCATCCTCGCCGAGCGGCTGCTGAAACAGACCCGCAATGTCACTGTCCTGGCGACCAGCCGCGAGCGGCTCGAGGTTGACGGTGAGCACGTATGGCTGGTCAGGCCGCTCCCGGTGAGCGGTCTTGGCGCTCCCGCCGTCCGGCTGTTCCTGGACCGGGCCCGCGCGGCGGCCCCGGCGGCCGCGCCGCGGAACTCGGACGTCGAGGCGGTCGCCGCGCTGTGTGCCAGGCTGGACGGCCTGCCGCTCGCCATCGAGCTGGCCGCCGCGCGGCTGCCCGGGACCACGGTCAGCGAGCTCGCCGCGAACCTGGGAGACAGGTTCGGACTGCTCACCGTCGGACGACGCGCCGATAGCCGCCATCGTTCCCTGCGCGCGGTCGTGGACTGGTCCTACGAGCAGCTCACGCCGGAGCAGCAGTACCTATTCGCCCAGCTTGCGGTGTTCCATGGCAGCTTCGACGCCGCCGCCGCCCATGCGATCGCCGACGGGCATGACCATCCGGCCGACGTCATCCGGCTGCTGCTGCACCTGGTCGACCGTTCCCTGGTGACCGCCGAGCTGGACGGTGGCACGACCAGGTACCGGCTGCTGGAGACCCTGCGCAGCTACGGCCTGGAACGGCTCACCGAGCGCGGACGGCTAGGCGCGGCTAGGGAACGGCACGCGCGGTGGGCCGCGGACCTGGTCGCGCGGGCCGAACGCGGCCTGCGCGGCGCCGACGAAGCCAGCTGGGCGGCCAGCGTCGAGCGGCACTTCAGTGATCTGCGGGCCGCGCACAGCTGGCTCGCCGACTCCGATCCCGAGCTCGGCCTGCAGATGGCCGCCCAACTGCACTGGTACGCGCTGTGGCGCTGCCACTCCGAGGTCTACCGTTGGGCCGACGCCAGCACCGCCCGCGCGGCCGGGTCGCGCTCGCCGTTCTACCCCGAGGCGCTCGCCTCGGCCGCGTTCGGGGCGGTCTACCGCGGCGATATGCAAGCGGCCGGCGCCGCCGCGCACGCCGCATTCGACGCCGCGCGGACCCTGCCTCCGATCAGTGCCCGCCGACCGCTGGAGGCCCTCGCCGAGGTCGCCACCTTCCGCGGCGAATTGGCAGCCGCGGTGGACCTGTACGCCAGGGCGTATGACCTGTCGATGGGCAACGGTGACTTCCTGGACGCCGCATGGGACGCCGTAGGCGTCAGCGCGGCCTACGCGTACGGCGGCCGCCTGGAGGAGGCGAGCCGACTCGCGGACCAGGCGCGCGCCGCGGCTGACCGGTGCCGTTCGCCGTCGGCGCTGGCCCTCGTCTCCTGGGTCAGCGGCGAGATTGCCATCGGCACCAGCCCCGGCCAGGCCCGGCACCACCTGCAGCAGGCGGTCGCCCTGGCCACGTCCGCGGGCAGCCGCTTCGTCGACGGGCTTTCGCGCGTCGCCCTGGCCACCCTGGACGCGCGGCACGGCGACACCACCGTCGCGCTCGGCCACTACGAGCAGGCCATCCGCGAATGGCAGCAAACAGGCGCCTGGACCCCGCTGTGGGTCACCATCCGGACCCTCGTTGAGCTCTTGACGCGGGCGGGTGCCCATCACGATGCGGCCATTCTCTACGGTGCAGTGACGTCATCCGGCACTGGCGCGCCGCCCTTCGGGGCCGACGCCGACCGCCTTCGCCAGTCGACGGCGCTGCTGCACCGGCACCTCACCAGCACCGAATTCGGCTTGTGTGTCGGAAGGGGCGAACAGATGGACGGCAGCCAGGTCATTCACTTCGCGCTGGAAGCTATAACACGGGCCGCCGCGAAGCCCTGACCCATAAGGGCCGTCTGGGCGGGGGTCGTCGAGCTGCAGATGCGGGAGCGACTCCGGGCGGCCCGCGGGTTCCGCCATCAGGTCCTCTCAGGTGACGATGCGTCGTAAGGATACGCCCGCAGGGCGGCACAGCCGGCCTGCTGGCCCGCCGGGGATAAATACATAACGACATACATATTTCTCATGATGTGACATGCCGGAAATGATCACTACCGTTAACGTGGCGCTGCGCTGACTGGATCGCGGCCCTGGCTGCGGGATGATAGGTCGGTGTCAGGCCGTAGCGATGTTCCTGCCTGGCATCGGCTCCGCGAGCGCTGCCCGCCATGCAGGCGCACGGAAGGGATCCGCGAAGTACTGTGTCTCGTGCACGACATGATCGTGGGCGAATTCCATGATGCTCACTGAGTAGGTGGGCGCGCCGTCGTACGTGATGATGCACTCGCTCACCCACAGATCCCCGCCGCCACCGATCCGGATGACGGTGAAGTGCCGGTCGGCGGGGTGCCCGCCACGCTGCGCCGCGATCGTCGCGCGGCTCCGGAATCGTTCATCAGACTGCGGATAGTCGAGGATCCCGTCCTCGGCATAGATGGCATGCTCGGTCTCGGTGTCCCCGCGTTCCGATGCTCGCCAGTGCTCCTCGATCGCGGCCCTGGTCCGGCTATCAGGATCCATCGCATGGTCCCTTCTGCAGCAAGGCGGAGCGGTGCGCTGGGCCATCGAACTAATGGGCAACCGGTGACAGCGTAGACCGTCCGCACTGCTTTGCTATGCCTCCCGGAGATCGACCAGGTCTGCACGACGACGGAGAACGACTGGGAAGCTGGCGGGCGCTCCTGGTGCGTCCGACGCGCGTATCATCGACCCAAATGGCCGAGCTGATCATCAACGACAAGGACCTAGTAGTCCATCTCACCCTGGGCGAGAAGATCTGGAGCTTCCACGGTGACATCCGGGTCCGCCTCTCCGCCATCGTCTCCGTGGCGCCCGATCCTCAGCCGTGGCTGACCCTCAGGGGATGGCGGATGGCGGGAATCAGCCTTACCGGGTACGCCGTGCTGGGCACCCGGCGGCACGGTGATGGCTATGACTTCTGCATCCTGCACCGCGACCGGCCGGCCGTCCGGGTGGACGTGGCTTCGGGACGTTTCAGCCGCTTCGTCATATCTGTGCCCGAAGGCGGCGACCCGGAGTCGGAGGCGGCGAGGATCGCGGCCGCGGCGGGGATCACTCCCTCGGCGCCGGTCGGCTAGCCCAGCGGCTGGCTTCGTGCGGTCGCACGGTTGCGTGTTCATCGGGGAATGATCCGCGGGCCGCCTTGGCGACGTAACCGGACTGGGCAGGCAGGCCGCCTGCGCGCCGGGCGTCAGGAGGGACTCGTGGCGATGAGCGACGAGACGATGATGTGGGACGAGGTCGCCGACATCGGAGCGCTGCTGCACGAGCTGGACGACGAGGCGTTCGATACGCCAAGCCTGTGTGACGGCTGGGCGGTCAGGGACGTGCTGGGCCACATGGGCCTTGGCCACACCACCCCCATGGGCGCGATGCTCGCCCGGATCGGCCGGTACTCGTTCAACGTGACCAGAGCTTCGTTTACCGAAGCGCCTGACAGATTGATCATGGAAGGGAGCCGGCCACCGCGGCGATGAGCTGACGGCTGACCGTGTCCTGCCGGCCCGGGGCAATCCCGGCGGGAAACCCGAGTATGACGTGGTCGATGCCCTGGTCGGCGAGCGACGCGATCCGGTCCGCGCAGTGGGTGAGGTCGCCGGCGATGACTAGTTGGTCGATCCACGGGTCGGGAAGGTCTGCCGCGAATCGTTCGACCGAGCCGGCGGCAGCGAGCAGTTGTTTTACCTCGGCGGCAATGCCCAGGGGCTCGATATGGATGCTGCCGGTGGGTCCGGCCAGTTCTGCGGCCACGGCCGCCCGTAGGGCATCACGGGCACGTCTGGGGTCGGGATCGACACTGATCGGCGTGCCGCCGGCCAGCTGGTGCCGGCCGGTACGCCCGGCGGTCCGCCTCCCTCGCTCGATCGCGTCGCGGGCTTGAGCGATGTACGGGCCGGTGAGCGGCCACGCGAGGATCGTGCCATCGGCCATCCGGCCGGCTAGCTCCAGCGAGCGTGGTCCTCGCACGCCGGCCAGCACCGGGGGAACATTCGCGGGTGGATGGTCCAGCCGAACGCCGTCGAGCTGGACGTAGTCACCGGTGACGGACACCGTTTCGCCGGCTAGCAACGCCCGTATCGCCTGGATGTGCTCGGCGAGCGCGGTCAGCGGCGACCGCGGGTACGCGCCGATCTGGCGCATCCACCCGGCCATTCCGTGGCCGAGGCCGATAGTCAGCCGGGCGGGATAGAGCTCGGCCACCGCCGCGATCTCCATCGCCGTGAAGGCGGCATTGCGAGCCACCGCCGGCATGATGCCCAGGCCGACGACCAGCCGGCGCGTACAGGACAGCGCGGCGGATACGGCGGCGATCCCGCCGGCGAAGAAGCAGTCTTCGGCCAGCCAGAGCTCGTCGAAGCCGGCCGATTCGGCCCGCCGCGCATATGCCGGGATGTCCGCCGGCGGCAACTGCGGCGGCACGCTCAGGCCGATCCGGGCGCGTGACATGGCCGCCTCCCTGGTGTTGCCCGGTGCCATCGCTTTGCCCTCACCCGGGTAGTTCCGGGATCTCGGTGTTGGAGTAGTAGGCCTTCGTGAACGGGAATGCCCTTTCGATCCAGTGCCGGAGCGCGGCGTGCAGCTTGGTGTAGTAGCCCCGCTCGTACGCGCTGGGCGTGACCCACCAGCTCACGTCGACGTCGTACTCGAGCAGTTCCTCGGTGAGGGGGGTGCGACGTCCCATCGGGTACAGGTAGCAGCATCCGAGGTAGTGGCCGCGGGAGTCGTATACGGCGTAGGTGAACGAGTCGCCTTCGCGGAACTCGCATTCGTGCCAGACCTCATCGACGTAGTTGAAGTCGGTGCTGACCGGCTCGGTCGGCCAGCTGCCGCCGCGGGTCCGCCGGATGAGCTCGATGCTGGCGTTGATGCCCTGCACATCGTCGTCGTTGTCGGCGCGGCTGATCGCCCGGGCGCGGATGTCGTCGTATTCCAGCTCGGCGGGTGGCAGCCACCCGGCCGGCAGGTCGAGGCGCTTGACCAGGCCGCGATAGTTCATGACGATCTCCTCGTTGTCGCGAGCTGGGCGCATTCCGCTGGTGCTGAAGGAGTCCTGCGGGTCCTGAATGACCCGTCGAGGGAGAGGTAAGCGGAGTTAATGATGCGGCGGATTGTGTGCCCCTTCACTAGATTGGTGGCCACAGGAAGAGCCTGCCAAGGATCGGCCCTGATCATAAGATCCAATTCGATGGACTAAAGCAGGACCAATTCCGGGTTCACCGGCGAGCCTCCGGTCTGGCTGATCTGTGCGGCGCCCGCAGTCGCCGCCTGAGCGCAGCGAGACGCGCAGAGTCAGCGCATGGTC
>WNGR01008925.1_pt1 | contig 10552 bp, 15 predicted proteins | sample 5407581 | NCBI WGS metagenome assembly WNGR01 (sample SAMN13153383, study PRJNA577476) | soil metagenome | isolation source: 80 cm soil or saprolite under Garry oak tree replicate 2 | place: USA:California | collected 2016-06-15 | reverse complement strand
CGCAGATCAAGCCGATAACGGCAGTCCAGGCTAAGTAGTAGCGCCAGACCGGGACGCGCGGCAGTTCAATGCCAATTGAGGCGACGATGAGGGCAAACTGGACGCCCCAGCCAAACATAAAAGGTACGAGCATTTCCGGGGGAAGCTTACCAGTGACTGCCTGCCAGAGCTGGCCGAAGGCGGTAAAGTTGATCTGGTTCATCGTGTCGCCCATCATCCAAGCTTCGCTGGTGAGCACTTGGACCGATGTGCCCAGTGCCCAGACCCCTCCAAGAGCGACACCCATTCCGACGTAAACAAGCGGAGGCCAGTGCGCCACGCTCATAAGGGCCTGCATTCCTCTGCCCTGCTGTGCCCGAGTAGTCATAGTCACGCTCCTTTCATAAACTGCGGGTATAAATGGTGTAATCTTCGACGATCTCTTCATCTCTCAGAATGTTGAGAAAAAGCCGATCAACTTCGCATTCTTCCCATTCGAGAATGATGTAGCCTAAGCCCTGCTTATCACTGACGCCATGATCGATCAGCTCAACTTCGTCATAATCGCGAAACCACCCAATGATTTTGTTCAGAATGAACTGGTAGTCCGTGGACGACAGCGTAATATAGACTCCTTGCGTCTGACCTGGTAGCATTACTCCTTGTTGCGGTGATCGGGGAAGCGTTGTGATGTTGAATGAATATGGAACGAGATCCATAGAACTCTGACCCTCTCTTTCCAAAGAGCCTAGAACTGCACTACATGTCCGCTATTACAATACCTACCTGTTAACTTTGTGCTGATCTGATCCAGTGTGAGCTGAGCAAGTTTTGCGAACGAGCCGATATACACTTCTATGCGCTTTCCTTGCATTTTCCGCGCTGCATACACGTAACTTTTGCTTCTCCGCTCACGGCGTAAAAAAGACCAGCCGAACGATTTGAGCGCCTCACGCACTTCTTGCTCAGTCATTTCTAAGCCTCTTTACAATTATTACTAAACCGACTTTTCCGACTCTTCCCCACAAGTGTACCGGGTATATTGCCACACTGTCAAGAGATTTTGGAGGCAATATTCCGACTTTTCCGACTAACTTTACAAATCCGACATCAACACGTTCTAATTAAGAGAGGCCGAGCTTAAAAACTGATTGAAGATTTGTTGGGATTGTCGGAATTGTAAAAATTATGATATAGTGTGGCAAGTTTGAACCGAAAGTGAGAAATATTATGCCCCGACCAGCGCCGCCGGAAGGATATATTACAGCGGGAGAGGCTGCAAAACGGTTGAACGTGAATGATTCAATGCTATCAAGATATGTAAAACAGGGAAGATTGCAGCGCTATGGACCAGAAGAGCGTAAACATAAGTACTATAAAGCTAGCGAAATACAAGCTATCATTGATGCAGATAAAGCTTTTTTTGAGGCAGGAGCTAAAACTAAACATTTAACGTCCTTCTTTGTTCAGGCAACTACTGATGATTTGCCAACCATTGTGGATATCGACAAACGGACGTTTCAAGAGGCATTGAGCGAGGAAACATATCTCAAGTGGATGGGCAAGAATTCTGAAACATTCTTTGTGCTCCGAGATGCAGGGAATAAAATCATTGGCTTTGCTTGTCTTCTGCCAATGAAAAAAGAGACCATGCGGCGATTTATTCGGGATGAAATCGAACTAGACGACATCTCTCCAGAAGAGATAGAGCTTTTTGAACCTGGTAGGCCATTGTACCTCTATATCATCGCGCTCTGTATAGATCCCGTGTTCAAGCCAACCGTTAAGCACACATATGGGGCAAGCCTTGTACGGGGAACGTTCGCCTTCCTTCTCGACCTGGCGAGGCGAGGAGTGGAAATCGAGACCATCACAGCTAGAACATTTACAGCAGACGGAATCCGCCTGATGCGCAAAATGGGCATTCCACAACTCCGCTCGCCAGCGCCGGGGAAAAATCTCTTTGAAGTTCGGGTTCCTGATTCAGGTTTTCCGATATTGGCCCATTATAGTGATCTGCTCGCTGAATGGAAGCGAGGCCATCAGGTTGAGGAGTAAAGCATGACAACAACACAAGGTCTGCGCCAAGTGGTGCATGAGATCATGCCCACAGCGATTAACGTTTTGAAGCAGTTAGTATCCATCCCATCAGTCGCCACGGAAGGCTACCCACGGGAACGGGTGTTAGAAGCGGCACACTTTGTTGAGGCCCAACTACAAACAGTGGGCTTCCAGCAGGTACACCAACTTGATATTCCCGATGGCTACCCTGCCATCTACGGAGAGATCCCTGGCCCTCCAGGTGCACCGACAGTTTTGCTTTATGCTCACTATGACGTACAACCGCCTGGCCGGGAGCGGGAATGGAAAAGTCCACCATTTGAGCCGGTAATACGAGGTGGGCGTCTCTATGGGCGTGGATCTGCCGATGATAAATCAGGACTTGTCGCTCACCTCGCAACGATCCAGGCATTTCATGGCCACCCTCCAGTGGGCATCAAGATTATAGTCGAGGGAGATGAAGAGTTCAACAGCAGCCTCCCCTCATATATCCCACAATACCCAGATCTGGTCCGCGCCGATGTCATCATAATATGCGACCACGGAAGTATTGTTGTTGGAGAGCCAACAATCACCACAACACTGCGCGGATCTGCCGCTCTCACTGTAGAAGTACGTACACTTACTGACCAGCAGCATAATGGTGTCTTCGGAGGCCCAGTGCCAGATGCACTGATTACACTTTGCCAAATCATCGCAACGTTGCACGATCAACATGGTAATGTTCAAGTTCCTGGTTTAGATCCCAGCGATTGGCAAGGGGCAAGTATACCAGAAGATGCTTTTCGCCTCGCAGCTGGTCTCTTAGCCGATGTTGACCTCATTGGAGATAGACCTCTCGGCGCTCAGCTCTGGGCTGGCTACGCCATTAATGTCATTGGTCTGGATGCTCCAGCAATAGCAGGTGCCTCAAATTCGTTGATTGATGTGGCCAAGGCACGCATGAATCTTCGTGTTCCACCTGACCAGAGTGCAGAGCGGGCACTAACACTACTCATGCAACACATTCAGTCAGTTACACCCTGGCATGCAAAAGTCGCAATCAGCCATAGCCATGCAAGCAACGGATTTGTGGCAAAAACAGATGGCTCAGCATATAAAGCAGCTTGTAAAGCTCTCAAGGAAGCTTATAACCAGGATGCGCAGGTTATTGGCGATGGAGCCTCGATCCCACTCACCACTGTACTCAGCGAGCAGTTCCCTCGATCTGAGATCCTCATCTGGGGCACAGAGGACCTGGCGGCTGGCATTCATGGCCCAAACGAGAGTGTTGATCTGGCAGAACTAGAACGCATAATCCTGACACAATCATTCTTTTTACAGAACTTAGCACAGAAGTAAATATCCCTCGGAGTGCTCTGTCTTATCGGAGTACTCCGAGGGATATACTCTGGTCACACACGTCGGCCAGGCGGAGCGATGTGACCAAAGATCCTCGGTCACATCGATAATCCTCTCCAGGTAAACTAGGCATTCACGTTGCCACAGTTCCATTTGAACTTGAATGGGGTTATAATGTAGGAAGAGGCGAGATCTATAGAAAGAGAGGCACATGATGGCGAGTCCGAAACCAGTATTCATAATCGCGGGAGGCGTCCTGCTGTTTGTCGTCCTTACACAGATTATCCCCTGGCAGGCCGTGATTATGATCGCCTTCCTTGTGCTCATTCTCATTGCCTTCTTTGGGCACCTCGGTCAGCAGGTCACCGCTGATCGAGCAGCGGCCATCCCTCGCTACCAACCACCGACACAGCAGCCGCAAGCATCAAAGCCGGAGCCGCCACCCAGGGCGAATCCCCCGTTGAGTTTCGATCTTACTCCCACAGAGTATAAGCAACTCTCGAAGCAGTATCAGCAAGGATTATTGCCTCAAGCACAAAAACCAACGGGAGATGCGGGAGCTGCTAGCTGGTCTCCCTTCACTGGATTCACTCCTGCGAGCAATAATCAGGCCAAAGGGAGTCAGCCCAAACAAGATCCTCTTTCTGACTATGAGCAGCCGCAAGCACAATATCCTCAAGAGCTGCCACCGATGGCGTGATCGAACACAGAGAAGCATTGAGAGTGTAGCCACCTGGATCTCCAGGCGGCTCTTTTTTTCTCCGAGCGCTCCGATCTCTCTGAGCGTAAATGGCCCCGCTGCCACGGTCACACTGCCCAGCTCGCGAGCGCATTGTGACCAGGGATCTCTGGTCACAATCGGCGGCCAGGTGCATCAATGTGACCGACCAGGGCAAACTGAACGAGCGCAAAATAATAAGCAATCGTTAGACCGCTTTCTGGTCACGATTGCTTATACTCTGAGGCATCCGAGCACTCCGAGAGAATGGGCTACGCATGGTCACTCTTCGTCTTCTTCCTCAGACTGCCGCTCCAGGGCCAACTTCACCACATCAGCAGCGTGCTCGATACCATACGCGATGAGCGCTTCAATAAAGTTTGCTTTATTCAGTTTCGTCGGATAGGCATCGTGCTCCGCCTGCCGGTACGCCTCGTCCAGATCCTTCATCCCCTGGTTCGCAAAATGCAAAGACTGGCGAGCGCGGTCTGGCTTATTGCTCCGGCGACGCGTCGATCCTTGACCACGTTGCGGAGTAGGAGTACCAGGTCGATTGAGATGCCGCTGTGAAAAACGGCCAACGGTTTTATCCAGGCTCATGCAGTTACCTCAACATTTTCTAGTTCGGTGAAACGTTCATCCATGTGTTCCGCGAGCTGGGTAAACCATTTACGGAGATCCAGGATATCTGCCTGCTGATGACGCAGATCCGGCCAGAATGTAAAAACTGTCTGACCAGCATCGTACGCATCACGAATGATATTCCTCTTGCGAATAACAAAGTCCGTCAGATGAATATCATCTTTGACGCCCTTTAACTTGTCCAGCACCTTGCGACTAAATTTGTTGTCTTCGTACATGTTCACAATGCTGGCCAGAGTCTCAACATGGATCTGTAGCACCTGCTCCAAGGAGGCAATTTGCCCATACAACTGGTCGAGGGCGTTGACGCTTTCGGTATCAGCCTGCAAGGGAACGAGGATACCACCGTCGCCGCTCTGCACGGTCCCATGCACATCGTCATCGCTGGCTGCGTCCAGAATGCCATCCGTAATTGGTCCGAGATCCGGCGGCGAGTCCACCACCACATAGTCGTACTCTTCTTCGATCAGGTTGAGAAAATCCCGAATCCGGTGTTCGCCATTGGGCACATTGGATAACCACTGCTGGAGGCTCGCCGCCATCTCTTCATGTGCCGGTAGCAGGTCAAACTGCTCTCCTGGCAAAATGCGGATCAATTGCTGTGGAGTGATCTGTGGTCGCGGCTGCTTTTTCGAGGTTCCAGGGACGGCTTCAGGAACAAGGGCTTGGAAGAGCGTCAGCCCATCGACCCGATACAATTCTTGCAGCTCAGGCTCTCGCCCTTCTTCCTCCGCCAACTTTTGTTCATCCCGTTCTGCCCTGGCCAGATGAGCTAACTCTTTGGGAGTGGGCAGGCCACGTTGTTCCCTGACCTGGATCTCTCCCGCGACAGACCACGTAAGTCCACGCGTTGCATGGCCGGTCGGGTCCAAATCAACGAGCAACACGCGCTTGCCCTTCGCCGCCAACGCTGCCGAAAGCGCTAGAGCTAACGCGCTTTTCCCAACTCCTCCCTTTTGATTAATGATGGCCAAGATCCGTTTCACACGGCGCTTGATCTGCCGACGAATAGCGCGGTTCATAAAATATGTTCTCCTTTTAAATTCCTCCGATCTATCGGAGCACTCAGAGAAACATGATAACTCAGTGTTCTCTGTCTCCCACAATCATACGTGAGACGTGTGGCAACGTCAAGACATATTCAGGCGAATGTGCTATTGGTAATCTGGGAAGTGGACAGAGAGTAAAAACCACCTAAGCCCCCAATGGCAATCGTGACATTCTGTTCTGGCAACGATTGCACTACAGCAGGGAAACGGTTCACCAGAGAAGGGACTGGGTGTTCCTGATCGGATCATTTGAGATTTCAAAGCATCTCACACTCTGACAACACGGAGGTCTCTGAGGGCAAAAAGGGAACCAATTCATTGTTGATCCAGGAGTGGCTGAGAAGATACAATAATTCCTTTATAAAGCAATTTTAGATCTGCCTGTTAGGCGGGCGCACAAAAACAACAGGCTCATCGGTAACGGACCGTTTCCACATCTTTGCATGGCGCTGCATGTCCTCGATCTCATCGCTGCATGTCGCTACATGTCGCATTAAGGCATTGAGATCGTGGTCACATCCCTACGCCTGGCCAACGTTTGTGACTGTGGATCTTCGGTCACACATTGCAACTGCAGCGCAGTGCGTGACCCATCTTTGCTCAAAAAAAATCGGAGACCTCAGAGTACTCCGAGATCTCCAACAGGGAAGATGTGACCGAGGATCGGCGGTCACTCCTGTGCGCCTGGCGCAGGTCGTGATGACGGCGAAGAGGTCACAACAAGAGGATCGGGCTGTTTACGCAGCTCATCCTGGGCAACGCGCCCAATTACTTTGTTCTCAAAACGTTGGTAGACCTGAACATCCTGCTCCAGCTCCTGCACCCGCGCACGCAGTTCCGTGTTGTGCCGATCCGTGGCATCGGCTCGATGCTGGCATCTGGAGTAGGCATCCAGAATGGTAGCGATGTTGTCATGTTTGCAGCGTTGTGCCTCTGCTTCCCGGCGCTCCGCCTCGATCATTTCGATGATGCTGGCCGCCAGCTTCCGCCCATAGTCTTCATGGACCTGGAGCAGAAATGCACGATACTGCGGTTGTAGCGTCTCGCTAAAGGCAACAATGCGCTGATCCAGTGCTTTCTCTTCTTCCAGGCGCTGCTCTCTCAGCCGATCACGGCTCCGCGCTTTGCGCTCATTCTGGCTAATACGCCTCAGCTCTTGCTGGCACTCTTCACTTCCACAGTTGGATGCGGGAGTAGCCCATCGCGACAACTGTTGATTGATGGGCGTATGGCACACGGGGCATTCGGTAGGGGCATCTTTCTGCTCCATCAATATTCCTCCTGATTCTCTCTTAATACTCAGAGCTATCAGTGCTATCTGATAACTCTGAGTATTTATGATACTCTACAACGAATAACATCTTTAATGCTCATGCGGCAAATAATAGCCTCCGCAATCTTCATGGTCACACCACACATACCCGCTCTTCTCCATCGCAATCGCGTTCATTCTCTCCACATGCCTCCACTCCTCAATAGGGAACAGGTTATCATAGAGCCGATGACACCTTTTGCACCTGCAGGTCAGCGGAGAGTTGGGGTTAGCCGTATCATTGGGGATATCATGGCTCGCATCGAGCGGATCATACCAGGTGTTGCCCGCCTTCGATTTTTTCGGCTGCCCCCGCTCATAACCACAATCCTGGCAGGTATAGCCTGCCTGCTTGCGGCAGTTCTCGCTTAACTCCTCCCAGTTCGGCGGATATTTTTTTCGATCCCATCGTTTCGACATGAGCACACCACACTACGATTGCTGGCTTGGCGTTGACTGCCCTTGCTGCTTTTCAGCATCTTCAATGGCAAGCGCCTGCGCGAATAAATCTTTAAACTGATTGCGCACGTCCTCGATGGGAGTCTGCTCCAGGTTCTCAATAAATTGGTCAGGTGTTGGGTTCTGCTGTGCCATTACTGGGCCCCTTCCTGTATCGGATCTCTCGGATAGTTCCGATAACTCAGAGTTCTCAGAGTGAGAAAAGGCCAGACTCCACCCTGGGAGAACTGGCCGCTCAATTATGTTCGGGAATGCGCTGCCTGCTGTAAGCGTCGAAGAACGGCGCTCACGGTTGGAGTAGTGCTGGTATGCTCGGTACAACGTTGGCAGAAGGTGACACTGAGCTGCGATCCATCTGGCAATACCACAATGGCACGGCCTGGCCCAAAGCCACGGATCTTCTTCTTCGCTGCAACAGCTGAGTCCGAAGTACGAATAAACTCCAGGTAGCGATCCAGATCGATATCGAGCACCTGGCGCATCAAAATGTAGATCCCGTTTTGGCGCATGACACTTTTATTCAGCTCAGAAATGTTCTGCGTGAAGTAATTTGTCACGAGACCGAGACTGCGGCCACGGGTGGCGATAGTATGCCAGCAATCGCGCAGCTCCTTGGCGGTCTCTTTTCCCAGATACGACACAGCAGATTGAGGAAGCCAGTACTGCGCTTCGTCCAATAGCAACGGACAAGGAATGCGGCACTCCGGATCATCCTGCGCACTAGCATACGCGAACAGTTCGCGCAACAATTGGCACATGGCAAGCGCTGCGGCCTCGTCGCTGTCCCAGCTTCTGAGATCCACCACGACACGCATACTTTTACTGAGAATGTCATGTCCGCTAGGACAGGCGTTGGCCGTTGCCAAGACCGCCAGGCCCGCATGGATTAAACTGCGGTATTCGCCTTTGGTATCAAAGAGCAGAGTTGGGATGGGATAGCGGGCGATCTGCTCAAACAGGAGGGCGCAAAAGTTGGATTTTCCGGCACCTTTGACGCCAAAGGTAACTGTTCCCTCGGAGACGATGAGATCAATATCAGGCTGGAAGGTCTCGGCAAGATGGAGAGCCAGGACGGGATCAGTGGCAAAAGCTTGGCTGATGCGCCTGGGGGATGCATTGGGTCCGGGCTGCTTCCGTGTGGCAGTTGTCATTGGCAACTCCTCCTTCAGGGAGTGCCGCACCATGCTATACTTGCATAGTGAGATCACTCACACATGTCCGGCCAGCGTCAGAGCGTCGGAAACTTGAGCGCCGGTCAGGACAGGCTGGCTCGCCATCCGTGAGGTAGCGAGCCATCTCCTTGTTACTCTTGTACAAGCACGATTCTACAGTGTTCGCGTCCTAATCGTAGTAAACAGGAGTGGACATCATAGTCAGTCCAGTTCGTCGTCGTGCCAAAATGCTCTGGCAATACATGGACAGGGAACCAGCTCCTGATCCCGATCCCCTTCTCACGCAGGTACGTCTGAATGTCGCTGAGGCTTCTGGCAGCACCCAGGGCAATCGGTTTTGCCGTGCCGGAGATCCCGAAGAAAGTGAAGACAGTCGAGATATTCCCAATGGTTTCTGCTCGGAAACTGTGTTCATGATACGTTCGGATCAAGATGGAATAATTGCCACTCCAAAATCCTACCGCACAATGCGCGAACAGGAACGCCTGCTTCAATTCCACCGGATGCAACTCCACCTGTGTCACCAACTGGCCGATGCGTTGGATCATATTTCCCTCACGCACAATATGGAGCTTCATTCCGTACTTGCCTGGCTCTAGTCTTACATTTGGCGTCGGCAGCGTCTGTAACTTCCCAGCCGTCTCCGGCACTACTAGATCGCGTGTCATGCGACCTCCCTTCTTGCTTGTTCAAGTATCATCACTCAATCAACTCTGATCTCTCAGAGTGCTCTGTTAACTCAGAGCTTCGTGATACAGCAATCGTAACATGCGAAAACGAGGGTTGTCAATACTTTGCATATCACTTCTGAGAATTGGGCGACAGTTCATTGACAATTAATGAGGGTTAATGTACACTCTTCTTCAGTGGTATGGTTTGTGTGGATGGACAGGAAAGCAACGATGAAAAGGAAAGCAAGAGGAGAACTGCATGGGCGAAATCGTAGAAGGCCAGGAATACCTGAGCATGGATGAAGCGGCTGAAGCGATTGGGTGGAACAAAGCCACCATTTATGAATGGCTCGGACGCCTGGAGATGAAGACGACCAAGTTTGTCGGGAACCGCAAGGCATTCCTCAAAGCAACCGAAGTCGAACGGTTGAAAGAAATCAAGGCAAAGCCCTGGACCGCAGGGGAAAAACAATCAACTAAAGAAGAGGGCGTTGTTTAGCTGGCTGACGGCGCGCAGGCATTCCAATTCTGATACGCCGTCAGCCGACTATCAGTGCTCATTGTAGCACACAAGAAAGCGAGCAAGCGAATATATGCAGTCAAGAACGAACAAGACCCTGGCGATTATTGACTTGGACACCAATCGCGAACGTGGTCAGGCTGAAAACGTGATGATTGTCAATACCAGCGAGCGGTCCCGGATCGCTCGCGAGTACGCCAATCAGTTTGGCTCTCGCGACCAGAACAGCGCCTTTTTCACGAAACTGCATGACCCCGAACTGGTCCCCCTGGATGTGATCGAGGATCAGGCTCGCGGTCTCATCGAGCGTATTGAGGCATGCGGGGCGCTGATCGGCTATCTGATCAGTCGCCCGCATACGATGGAAACGGCCACCGAACAGTGGCTCACTGAGCACCGGATCGCGCGGCGCAGTGTCTATAAAAACTATGGGACTGGTGAGCGAGGCCCGGATGGGAACCAGACACGGGCGACCGCTTTATGAAAAACGGTGCGTGGAAGGCACGCGAAGTCGAGCGGATGATCAGCCAGGTCGAGACAGAGCTGGGTGAGAAACTTTCCTGGATCATCTTCGCCGACGACGAGGAGGCCAACCGCGCAGCCGTCGCCGAGCTGAACGATCCACGTC
>WNGR01008922.1_pt1 | contig 10553 bp, 7 predicted proteins | sample 5407581 | NCBI WGS metagenome assembly WNGR01 (sample SAMN13153383, study PRJNA577476) | soil metagenome | isolation source: 80 cm soil or saprolite under Garry oak tree replicate 2 | place: USA:California | collected 2016-06-15 | reverse complement strand
TTTGCTATGTCCAGGCAGCCGGCACGTTCACCCAGACCACGCCGGGCGCGGGCTTCCAGTACTGCACCTCGCAGACGCCGAGCACGGCGCCTGCTTCCAATGGCACCGTAACCTTCGGCCAGTTGGCGAGTTCATCCACGCAACTGTTCACGCCGCCGGGCACTTCGACGGCCAGGTATAACCGGATGCTGCCCAGCGTCGGTCTGTCTTACACACTGCCGGGCACCGGCCACATGTTCTTCGCCAGTTTCGCCGAGGGCCTTTCGGCGCCGCGCACCGACAATCTGTACAATGGCGGCGCCTCTGGCTGCGCCACGGCCGCCGGCGTTCCCGCGCCGACCCAGGCGGGCTGCGTCTTTTCGACGTTCGCCGCGGTCAAGCCGGAAACCACCAACAGCTACGATCTGGGCTATCGCTACACCGACGACAATGTGAATCTGTCGATCACCGCCTACAACACCCAGTTCAAGAACCGCATCGTCTCCACCTTCGACGTTACCCAGGGCATCAGCATCGACCACAATATCGGTTCGGTGAATATGGACGGCGTGGATGCCGGGCTGGATGTCCGGCTGATGGAGGGTCTGTCGGTCTATACCTCGGCGTCCTACGAGCACACCCGCGTCTCGAGCGGCCCGCTGGCGTCAATCATCACCAACGCCACCACCGGCGCCGGCGTCTCCATTGCCGGCAAGGAGTTGACGGAAACTCCCGACTGGACCTTGGTGCAGCGCTACCAGTACAAGTACGAAGGATTCACCCTCGGTATCGGCGGCAAGTATGTCGGCCGCCGCTTCGCCACCGAAACCAACGATTATCGCGTGCCCAGCTATGTCACCACCAACCTGGATCTCAGTTACGATCTGGGCGAGTTTGGCTGGGAAGGTTCCTACATCCGGTTCAATGCCGAAAATCTGCTCAACCAGCAATATTTCGGCAGCGTCCAGACCCTGCGGACCTGCTTCACGCCCTACGTACCGACCACCTCGGGCTGCACCACCTACCCGGCGCTGGTCGTGGGTTCGCCGCAGACCTTCCAGGTCACGCTGCGCGCCGCCCTCTAGGCGTGTTATGAATGGGAAAGGGCCGGCTGAAAGGCCGGCCTTTTTCTTTTGCGGAGGCGTCATGCGCAAATTGATCGCCGCGGTCCTGCTGACGCTGGCCGCGTTTCCCGCCCCGTCCTTCGCCTGGAGCGGCGCCGGCCACCGCATGATGGGCGAACTGGCGGCCAGGAATTTCCCCAAAGACATTCCTGCCTTCCTGAAGGCCGCGGCGTGGCAGATCGGCGAACTGGCGCAGGAACCCGACATTTCCCGCGACGCCGGCCAGCCGCACGACGCCGACAGCGATCCGGGACATTTCGTGGATATCTCGGACGATGGCAGCATCCTGGGCGGGCCGAAATTGTCGGCGCTGCCCGCCACGCGCCGCGATTACGATACTGCCCTGCGCGCGGTGAAGAGCGACGAATACAAGGCGGGTTTCCTGCCCTACAGCATCATGGATGGCTGGCAGCAGCTTGTGAAGGATTTCGCCCGGCTGCGCCGGGACATGGCGGCGCAGAAATACGCCAGGAAATTCGCCATGACGCCGGCAGAGACGAAAAACTATGCCCAGGGCCTGGCGCTGCGCCAAATGCTGACCCTGCGCGATCTTGGCGTATGGGCGCACTATGTCGGCGACGGCAGCCAGCCGCTGCATGCCAGCGTGCATTACAATGGCTGGGGCGAGGGTCCCAATCCGCAAAGCTTTGTCGTCACGCCCGGCCTGCATGCCAAGTTCGAAAGCGATTTCGTCGACGCCAACATTACCGAGCAGGACGTGGCGGTCGCGTTGCGGCCCTACCGCGCCTGCGGCTGCGCCATTCAGCAGCAGACGCAGAATTACCTTCTTGCCACAGCGGCACAGCTCGTGCCGACCTATGAACTGGAAAAGGCCGGCGCCTTCGACACCGCCACGCCCGCCGCGAAAGCCTTTGCCGCGCAGCGCATCGCCGAGGGTGCCGCCATGTTGCGCGATATGGTGACGGATGCCTGGCATGCGGCGGGTGAGGCGACGCTCGGTTACAAGATCAAGGAAAGCGTGGCCGATATCGAAGCGGGCAAGGCTGACCCCCGCAAACTGGACTAGTGTCTGGTCCTGCGGCCAGATGGGAACAATCGGCGGGTTTGCGCTAGGCCTCGACTTTTCCAATATACGGCAACGCCCGATATTGGCCCGCATCGTCCATTCCGTAGCCGACAATAAAATCCTTCACGCCCGTGAAAAGCGCATAATCTGCCTTCACGACTGCATCATCGTGCAGCTTGTCTACCGCTACGACGGTCTTTACCGATGCCGCTCCGGCATCCAGCAGAAGGCTTGTAGACCGGCGAATGGTGTGGCCTTTGTCCAGAATCCCGTCAATCAGCAGCACATGTTTGCCGCGGACGTGATCGGTTGGAGCGGCAAGGACGGAGATGGCCGCTCCGGTTCGCGCATTTCCGTAAGATCGCAGCCAGATCATCTCGGTCTCCAGTTGAAGGCCTTCTTCCGCCATCGCCCGCACCAGGTCCGCCGCGAAAACGAAGGCGCCGACCAGCACAGGTGCGGCAACCTGGGGCCTATTTTCCAAAACGGCCAGTTGCTTGACCACTTCGAGCAGGCGGACTTGAATCTCGCCCTTTGAATAGATGACCTGGGGTAAAGTCATTTTCTGTCCTCACTTGTGAGCAGATATTGCCCAACATCTGTACTTGCCGCGGCCATTGATCCGAGCCGAATCGTCCTCGCGTCATTGGCCTTTGGAAGCCTTATACGCGCGATGGTCCGGGGATGAACTTGGATAACGGATTGGTTCGTAAAATGGCTGTGGATAGGATTGCCGTGTGAATCGGAGCTACCCAAAAGATCAACCCCGCGCGGACTGATCCACCGCTCACGCCTCTCAAGTGCTCGAGAAAAACAGCGTCGTTACGTCAATTTTTTCGCTCCGGCGCCACCGCAGAATCGGAGCGCTCCGTCTCGGAGCTATAGACCTCGATCTTCTGGATGAAGCAGCGGTCTGGCGGTCCGCCATAGCCGCTCGACAACACTGTATCGCCGTGGGTGAGACAGGCCAGCTTTCCCGGCGCTCTGGCCTTGAAGACAAGCGTCGGGTCGGATTGCAGATTGTTGCATCGATCCTGCAAGGTGATCTTGAACTTCTTGCGAAAACTATCGGTAACGATCAGCGAGCGGCCGCCTGGCAGCCCCTTGAAATCATCGACCTGACTGGCACGAAGACAGGGTGCCTCTTCTTTTGACTGCGACATGACCGGGGGTGCAATGCCGATAAGCGCGGCGATGATAAAAAGATGTCGAAACATTTTGTCCTCCATTCCGCAACTCTACCGTACGGCGGGAACTGCATCGATACCGATTTTATCCGGACCAACAGTTACGGTCCACCGCTGCCACTGTGGCAGATGGCACAAAAGGATAGGACAGTGCCGGCATCCTTCCCACCGCATACATTGCGCCTTATGCCAGCTGAATAATTTCCGGCTTTTGTCTCCATGGCGGCGCACAGCGGCAGATATTCGCCGGACAATTTGTTGGCTGCGGGAGTGCCCGTAACAGCAGATCGAAAGGTTACCGAGCGCGCCGGGGGCAATCCTGGCGCTTTTCATTAGTCGTCGTTGCGTTCGATCATATCGAGTACCAATCCGTCTATAGAAATGGGACCGCATTCCGCGCAAGTTTTATGCGTGCGGTGGAAATATGATCGCGCTGCATATTCGCCGGGACGAAATAAATTATGGGTTCTCACGTCATCTGCTCTAGCTGGCGTCCCGCAAAATAAACATGGCGCATCGCGCGGCGATTCGTTGGTTGGGCCGGTTTGATCTGGATCATCAAACCATCCGTAAATCAGATTTCCGTGGTGCGGGCTGGAACGTTGGCGCATGACAACCGGCCCAAGTTTAATCTGGTGTTCGCCAAACGTGATTGCAAGGGACCATCGGAGATCGTCGAGACGATAATGAGGTCATCGATCTTTACGCCGTCGACGGCAATCGCCAGTACGGATTGCGAGAGCTCCAGCGCTGCAAGAAGTCCAATAGACGAGGATCTATTTTGGGTGATTTTCCTCCTCGTGTCTCGGCAACGAGCTTGTCAGTGACTAACCCAAACCAGAACTGAACGATCATGCACATTGACCTTCAACGCTAGTTGAAGGTTTAAGATTGATAACAAACCTCGTTCATGTCGGCGCAGCGACAGGACAGTAACGGTGGGCGTTTCCAGAAGTGCCATTGAAAACCAAAGCAATTCAAAGCCGAGGACGTAACTATGCCCGAAGATCATAGTTCGAGCCTCAATCGAGTCTCGCGTCGACAGGCCATCCTCACTGGCGCAACGCTGGCGAACCCGATCACCATTCTGGCTGGCGCGGTCAACGCCAGTCCGACAAAAAGGAGAGGCATTTCACACTCAACACCGTTCTGGCCGAACGGAGCGCGCTTGGCCGTAAGCTTCTCACTGATGTTTGAGGCCGGTGGGCAACCGATTTCCGGCGCCAGCGGCGTCATTCCAGAGTCAATTCAGCAGGGCCTTCCCGATCTACCGACGAACGCATTCTTTCAATACGGTGTCTACGAGGGAATCCCTCGGCTTCTCGATTTGTTCGACAAACATCGAGTGAAGGTCTCTTCCTTCATGATCGGGCAAGCAGTCGAGAAGATGCCAGATCTCGCTCGTGAGATCGTACGGCGCGGGCACGAGGCTGCTGCGCATGGACGCGCATGGGAAAACAGTTACGCTTTGAACGCGGACGGCGAACGCCGCTTCATCTCGGACTGCGTCGAAAGCATCGTGAAGGCGACCAGCCAGAGCCCCGTCGGATGGAATGCCTATTGGATGCGGAATTCCCCCAGGACGTTAGATATCCTGCAGAGTCTCGGCTTCATCTACCATATCGATGAGCCGAGCCGCGATGAACCATTCATCGTGCCGCTAAAAGGGGGAGATTTCGTAACTGTCCCCTATACCTTCCACATGAATGATATCGTCTCATTCCCGTTTGATGGCTGGAATTCCACAGCTTATGAACATGCACTGCGCGATGAGTTCGACCAGCTTTACGAGGAAGGAGCTCACCGCCGACGCATGATGGTCGTCAGCCTCCATGACCGTATCTCAGGTCATGCAAACCGCGTACGGAGCCTCGATCGGTTTCTGACATACACACGGTCGAAGCCCAATGTGTGGTTTGCTCGAAAGGACGAAATCGCGCGCTGGGCGCTTTCCGATAGAAGCACAACGCCGGTCGTGAAACGTGGACCGCCCACTATCACCGGGCTGCCGGGTTCAGCGGCCTAACAAATGCGCAGCCTTTCGAGGACGCGGGACATGATGGGTGGCCAGCAGAGCGAACTTTGACCAATGTTTCTGAAGGGAGAAATGCAATGGGTGCCAATGGCCATATGCGCTGGCTGAGTCGTGTGACACTGATTGTGGCGGTCACAATGATCGGATGGGGGTTGAGTATTGTTCTGGGCCAACCCGTCACCCCCTGGTTTGCCATATCCGCCACGACTTGGATGGCGCTGTTGTTGATATCAGCTCTTTGGCAGCTAAAAGGTGCCTTCACGGCGTTTGCGGCATTGGCACTGGCTACGGCGGTGGTTTCGCGGTTGTTCAGCATCCTGCGATTGCACCCGCCAGCCAGCATCACGGGCTTGAATGCTCAGGATCTCGACCTGCAGGTCGCGACGGGGCCGGGTGTGCCGGGCTTCGAACTTCTGGGTTGGTTTCTAGGCGCGCTCGTGTTCGCCCAATTTATTCTGCGCGCGGCGTCTTCGAAAGCAGCAGCGGATTCCCGGGAATCGTCACTCAATGCCTCGGCACTGACATTCATTAGAGTCTATGTCGGCTTGATGTTCGTCCCTCATTTTGGGAGCCACATTCTCGGAGGGCCGTATCAGTTCAAGATCTACACCCTCTATTTTGCGAGCCTGGGCCTGCCCATGCCTGCCATGCAGGTTATCCTCGCCGGATCGGTGGAACTCATTACTGCGATCGGCCTCACATTGGGAATCTTCACACGCCCTGTTGCGATGCTTGGAGCGGTATATTTGCTGCTGTCGATGCTGTGGGGCGGACATTTCCGGATAGGCTATGTATGGGCGTTGCCGGAAGGGGGCTATGAATTCGGTGTGTTTTGGGCCGTAATTATTGCGGTGTTCGCTGTGCTGGGCGGCGGCCGGTATTCGGCAGACAGTGAACTACGGCAGAGCGAGACGGCGCGCCGCTTCTTGCCTGGTGTCATCCGGAAGGTCCTAGCAAGCTAGCGAGCCAACCCTTAGTGCGGTATTGTACATCGTGCCGGATCGGAGCGTTTAATTACCGGCAGCGGCACGGTTACGCCTGCAGAATTTTCGTTTCATCTTCTTAATTGCCGTATTTTCCCACGGCATTTCTTTTTCCTTCATAAGCTCCATCGGAGTCGCGAATGCGGATCGGTGACCTTGCCAATCGTCTTGGTGTTTCGCCCTCGAAAATCCGATATCTGGAGTCCAAGGGACTCGTTCGGGCTGCGCGATGCCATCCCAGCGGTTATCGGACTTACGATGAAGAAACTGCGGTACGGCTCGCAATGATGCTGCAAGCGCAAACTCTTGGTTTTACCCTGCAGGAGATCAAACAAGCCTTCACTACCAATAAGACGCTGGAATGCCAGCCATTCATCGCTCGGTTGCTGGACAAGCGGAACGAGGTCGAGGGCCGCATCCAACATGATCAGGCGTTACACGATCAGTTAACTCTGGCCATCGATGAAATGCGAACCCGTGAACACGCGCGTCAAGTAACAGGCGTCCAAATTATCGCCCCATTGGACAGTGTAGGGATGAAATTAGAGGTCCCAAACGCGCCGCGGCGCCGTACGCCGAAAGGCTAGATGCTCGGTTCGATGCTAACGGCGCGAAATTTGCCAGAATGTTGACCTTAAACCATAGTTGAAGGTTTAAAAGCTCCAAATGCCTTCCAGATTCTTCCCATCTGTTGGTGCTATCTCAGCATCAAATATTCTTCGTGGGATGAATGTCATATTGCGGCGGCCGTTTGACGGATCGTTGCACTTGGAAATCTTCTACAATCGCGGCGAAGACAAAATTGTCATGATCGATCGAGCAAACGCGAAGTACAGCGCAACGTTCCTCGGAGATGCAAAATGATCTTAAGAGCGCAATGCTTCGCCTTTTTAGGCCTAGTATTCGCGCTGACCGGCTGTGAAAAGAGAGCTGAGATTCCACCGGAGATTCGACCGGTGCGAGCGATCACTGTCACTCGGGTGGCGGCTGGAGAGCCCGCCAGCTTGACCGGGGCGGTGCAGGCCCAAAACACAGTGAACCTAGCATTCCGTATTGGTGGTCGGCTCGTAGAACGTCGAGTTGGCCTGGGCGATAGTGTGGCGTCAGGTCAGGTAGTCGGCCGCCTAGAGCCGCAAGATTCGCAAAATGCATTGCGCACGGCACAGGCGAACCTCTCGGCGGCACAGGGCGTCCTTGCGTTAGCAAAGGTAAGTCTGCAGCGCCAAGCGAACCTGATGGCTCAAGGCGCTACTGCACGCGCCCAATACGACCAAGCCGACCAACAGATGAAATCAGCCCGGGCCGGCGTCGACTCTGCACTTGCCCAGCTTAGGTCGGCCCAAAACAATCTTGGTTACAACGAGCTGATTTCGGATATTTCAGGGGCCGTCGTCGCGAAAGGTGCAGAACCCGGCGAAGTTGTGCAGGCAGGGCAGATGATCGTTCAGGTCGCCAAGGCCGGCGGCCGCGATGCGGTTTTCAATGTGCCGGGTCAGATGATACGTCAGTCACCGAAGGATCCGCCGGTCACGGTGACCTTGTCGGATGATTTGAGCATCTCGGCCCAGGGACGTGTGCGCGAAGTCTCGCCCCAGGCTGATCCCGCCACCGGAACCTACGTCGTTAAGATCGGCCTTATTAATCCGCCGTCTGCGATGCGGCTGGGAGCGACGGTCACTGGCAGCATTATGCTGGAATTCCGACCGGGAATCGACGTGCCGGCTTCGGCACTGACCGAGATCGGCGGAAAGCCCGCCGTTTGGATCTTCGATCGTGCGAATAAGACGGTCAACCTCCGCCAGATCGCTGTGGCGCGATTCGACCCAGATTCGGTTGTGGTTGCACGCGGTCTCATGGACGGCGACATCGTCGTTACCGCGGGTGTTCAGGCTCTTCACTCCGGACAAAAAGTCAGGCTGCTGAACAAGGCTGCAGGCGCCAAGCCATGAATGGGTTCAACCTGTCGGATTGGGCGCTTCGGCACCGCCCTCTCGTCTGGTTTTTTATGATCATCATCGTTTTGGCGGGGATCCTCTCCTACAACCAGCTGGGTCGCAACGAGGATCCGGACTTTACAGTCAAGGAGATGGTCGTGCAGGTCAATTGGCCAGGGGCGACCGTCCAGGACACACTCCAGCAGGTCACGGACCGGATCGAGAAGAAGCTGCAGGAGACGCCGAACCTCGATTATTTGCGCAGCTACACGAGAGCGGGACAAACAACGATCTTCGTCAATCTGCTCGGTTCGACGCCGGCAAGGGAAGTTCCTGGCATCTGGTATCAGGTGCGCAAAAAGGTCGGCGATATCACCAGCACTCTGCCTGCCGGAGTGGTCGGCCCATTCTTCAATGACGAGTTCGGAGACACGTACGGGATCATCTATGGTTTCACAGCCGATGGCTTCACCCGGCGTGAGTTGCGTGACTATGTGGAGAACGTACGTTCACAGCTGCTCGCAGTGCCCGACGTCTCGAAAGTCGATATTTTCGGTACGCAGGACGAGGTAATCTATATCGAATTTTCGGCGCACCAGCTTGCGGGCCTCAACCTTGACCGCCAGGCATTGATCCAGGCGCTTGCAGCCCAGAATGCGGTGACGCCCTCCGGCGTCGTGGAGGGGCCTTCTGAAAAGCTCCAGATCGAAGTCAGCGGCGGGCTGCACTCGGAAGCGGACATTCGCCGAGTCAATTTCGTGGCAAACGGCCGAGTTTTCCGGCTTAGCGACATCGCAACGATACGGCGTGGTTATGCCGACCCACCCCAGCCCAGTTTCGGCGTCGAGGGCCGTCCCGCGATCGGCCTGGGCGTTTCGATGAAGGCGGGAGGCGACGTCCTCGCGCTGGGCCGGAATGTCAGCCATTCCATGGCAAGGATCAGGGGCAATCTTCCCGTCGGCATTGAGCCACATCTTGTTGCAAACCAGCCTTCCGTGGTGGCGGCCTCCGTCGACGACTTCATGGTAGCGTTGTGGGAAGCCATTGCCATCGTTTTGGCCGTCAGCTTCGTGAGCTTGGGCATGCGAGCCGGAGCGGTGGTCGCCATCTCGATTCCCACAGTACTCGCGGCCGTGTTCGTATTCATGCAGATATTCGGCATTGATTTGCAGCGGGTATCCCTCGGCGCGCTGATTATCGCACTGGGCCTGTTGGTTGACGATGCGATGATCACTGTGGAAATGATGGTCAACCGGCTGGAAGCGGGATTCGACAAGGTGCGGGCAGCCACCTTTGCCTACTCATCGACAGCGTTTCCTATGCTGACCGGCACGATGGTCACAGTAGCCGCGTTTGTACCGATTGGCTTTGCCAGGAGTAATGCCGGCGAATACACATTTTCCATATTCGCCGTGGTTGCCATTGCGCTCATTGTTTCTTGGATAGTAGCTGTTCTGTTCGCACCTTTGATCGGAATAACGCTGCTTCCGTCGAGTTTGAAGCACTCGGCAACGCACGAGCCCGGTCACATCGTGGCAAATTTTCGTCGCGTGCTGGTGCTAGCAATGCGGCGTCGCTGGTGGACAATCGGCCTAACGCTAGTGCTACTGTTTCTATCGGTGGTGGGGTTAAGTTTTGTACCAAACCAGTTTTTTCCGTCTTCCGATCGGCCAGAACTTCTCGTCAACCTCACCTTGCCGCAGAATGCGTCCATCTACGCCACCGACCGCATTTCGAAATCCTTGGACGCGATCCTTAGGAATGACAAGGATATTGATCGTTGGAGCAGTTATGTCGGTCAGGGCGCGATCCGTTTTTATCTTCCCCTCGACGTCCAGCTCGCCAATGACTTCTTCGCACAAACCGTCATCGTCACTAAGGATATTGAAGCACGCGAACGTGTTAAGGCGAAGCTGGCGGCGGCGTTGCAAAAACAATTCCCGTCGGTGATGGTCCGCATTTCCGCCCTGGAGCTTGGCCCACCCGTCGGCTGGCCCATACAATACAGGGTCTCGGGACCTGATCCGGAGAGGGTTCGCGGCCTCGCATACGACGTATCCGCCATTATCGCTGCGAATCCCCACACGCAGACGATAAACTTCGATTGGATCGAGCCGATGCGAACCCTTCAAATTCGCGTCAATCAAGACCAGGCGAGGTTGCTCGGTATAAGCTCACAATCCCTGTCTCAGGCGATCAATGGGGTGGTCTCTGGCACGACGGTCACGCAAGTGCGCGACGGAATCTATCTGATCAACGTCGTAGCGCGGGCCAACGCACAGGA
>WNGR01051897.1_pt1 | contig 10554 bp, 12 predicted proteins | sample 5407581 | NCBI WGS metagenome assembly WNGR01 (sample SAMN13153383, study PRJNA577476) | soil metagenome | isolation source: 80 cm soil or saprolite under Garry oak tree replicate 2 | place: USA:California | collected 2016-06-15 | reverse complement strand
CAATAGCGAGCCTCGGTTCAAGCCGGCGCATCCCGTCACAAAACTGGAAGGGGACCGTGACGTATTCGGCGACGGCAGCGTGACCATTCTCTCGACCCCGGGACATACGCCGGGTCATCAATCATTATTGGTGAAGCTGGCTCATACCGGCGCGGTCGTTCTTTCCGGCGATGCTGTCCATTTCAAGAGCAATTGGGACAATCGTGGGGTTCCTGCCAACAACTTCAGCAAGGAGCAGACGTTGGCCTCCATGCAAAAGATATCGGATACGCTTGCAAAGGAAAAAGCGCAGCTCTGGATCAACCACGACAAGGCGCAGCGCGACGGCCTCAAGATGTCGCCTGAGTTCTACGACTGAGGAGAGCCGATCGCCGTGACTTGCGGCGGCATAGATTGGGAAGCGGCAAGCCAGCCGCGCATGACGCCGGCGGTCTCGTCATCCATCGGAAAAAAGCATTCGACGCGCAACTCCTGCAGCGTGATGTCCTGCGGAGTTCCGAGCGTCGCGATGGTCGTGAACAATCGCAAGTTGGTGTTGCCCTTGCGGAAATGCATGGGAAGCACCGGCGTCGTCGCCAATTCGGCTGGCGTGGCGTTGATGGCCGTCCGCACTCCGTCATAGCCGAGCAGTCGTTCGTGAAGTGCCGCGGTCTCCGGCGTGCCGTCAGCGGCGGCGTCAGCTTCCACGCTGCGGACGAAGTAGCGGACCACGTCCGCCCAGTTCACGAGATACGGCCGCAGCACGCCAGGTGAAACCAGCGCATCGGCCAGATTGACCGCCGTGCCGGGCGCCAATGGCCCGACCAGGAATTCGATCAGGCGAACCGCGCCCGAATTGCTCCGCAGCAAATTCCAGTGTCGGTCGACCGCGACTGCGGGAAACGGCTCCTGTTGGGCCAGCATGTAATCGAGCGCGCTGCTGATTTCGCGAAGTTCGGGCGCGGCAAGGTCGGTCTGCCGCCAAACCGGAGCAAAGCCGGCGGATATCAGCAGCGCATTGTGCTGGCGCAGCGGCACGTCGAGGGCGGCCGCAAGCCGCATCACCATGTCACGGCTGGGCGACGCGCGGCTCAATTCCATGAAGCTCAGATGACGCTGCGAGATTTCCGTAGCGGCGGCAAGATCAAGCTGCGACAGGCCGCGGTGCCGGCGCCAGCGGCGGAGGCTGGCGGCAAAGCTTGCTTGCGGCGACATGAGTACCTGCCAGGTAGTTGCGGAGACGATGGCGTGCCGCGACACTGCCACAGGCAGGCGCGGCGAGACACAGGAGATGAGGGGGTGGGTGAATGGATCGGGGTGACGATCGCATTGGCTTCGAGTTGCCTCGGTGGCACCGCGGCTGCCATTACCCGGTATCTGGTTGGCAATGCCGATCCGATCACGCTTGCCATCCTGCGCTGGGGCATAGGCTTCGCATGCCTGCTGCCGATAGCGCTTTTGCTGGGGGTGCGATGGCCGCCGCGTCGCGACTGGCTGGCGGTGGCCCTGCTGGGGATGTGTTTCTTCGGACTGTTTTTCGTCCTCTATAACATCGCGATCGGCTTTACGACCGCGGCGCGCGCCAGTCTCGCGCTGGCGACGTTGCCGCTCCACACCATGGTGATCGCGGCGCTGCTCGGTATCGAGCCGCTGACGTTGCGGAAATCGGCCGGCGTCTGCATCGCCGTGCTCGGCGTCGTGGCCGCGCTGGCCTATGGCCTTTCGGCGGCTCCGTCCGGCGCGTGGCGCGGCGAACTCATCATGACCGGCGCGGTGCTGTGCATGGCCTTCTATAACGTCTGGTCGCGTCCCTTCATCCAGCGATCCAGCGCGCTCGGCTTCCTGACCGTCGGCATGGGAGCGGGCGCCGCGGCGCTGATCGTGGTGGGATCGCTGACAGGCAGCGTCGCGGTGTTACACGGCTTCGGCAGCCCGCAATGGATCGCCGGCATCTATCTCGGAGTAGGCGGCGGCGCGCTCGCGTTCATATTATGGGTGATGGCGCTTGAGCGCGCGACGCCAACCCGCGTGGCCAATACCATGACCGTCAACCCGGTCGCGGCGGGACTGCTTGCCACCCAGCTGGTCGGCGAGCCGATCACGCTCAATCTCGTGCTTGGGCTCGGCGCCGTGTTCGCCGGGATCTGGATCGCTACGACAGAGGTCGGAAAGCCGTAACGCACGAATCCTGCCGGCGGTCTTCAGGGTGATAAAATCCGTCAAGCTCTTCACGGGTCGCGCAGGAAAGTCGTCGCCGTTCATCGCGACCATTCGGCCATTGAGCCAGTACGACTTCCGGAGAGTCGGCGGTTTCGAATTGTTCGGATTGAAAGGCGGTTTGCTGGTCGGCCTGGACCTGGTATTTGGCGGCCTGTGCGAGCCAGTACCATTTTCGCTTGGGTTCATCGAGCGCATGCTGACGGCACTCGGCTTCCAGTTCGCGTAAGCGGGCAGCTTCTTTCATCACCAATACCACAGCATCAAAGTTAAGACATACTTGCCTGGCGCCACCGGAAAACTGGTTTCCAATTATCTTATCCCGATGAAAAAAAGTGTGCTCGGCGGCACGGCAATTTAATGAAAGTTGGAACAGATCACTGCGGAAACACTGGATTTCCGTATGGGTAATAGTCTTTCAGGGCGACGTTCTCATAGGGGAGCACCTTCCGGAATGCTGTGGATTTTGGTCGAGCTCAGCAGGGCCTTGCGTTGACGCCACGCATCCGAATTCCCGCGCCATCTCCACAAAGCGTATGTACGACTTGGGATCGAATTTCAGCAGAGCTTCGCCCTTGGCAGGCGAGCCCGGTTCGCCTTTGGCCGGCGAACCGGGATAGATGAAGTCTTCGAGTGTTGTATCGTTCTTGAGAAACGTGACCGTCTCGTGAGAAAAATGCAACACGCCGATACGCATCGAAGCATCACCCGTGACCGAACTTCCTTTGGTGCATTTTCCTAGCAGGGCAGGGAGCCCGATCAGTTGCGCGGGGCGGAGACGGGTGGGGGACCTAGCCCGATCGGCTTTTTCGGCTTCAGCGTTCCGACGTAAAACGACAATCCGGCGACCAGGAAAAGACAGATGAGGTAGACCGCATAGGATTGCGGCGGCGTGATCGACCACCGCACAAATTCCCGTATCGCCGCGGCCGGGCCGGTTTCCTTTTCCATGCCGGGGTTTTGCTTGAAATGGTGCGGGATTGGAAGGGCAAATGTATCAGGCGGCGCGCGCTCACGGCGCCGCCGGCTGCTTCCGTAGCAGGGACAGCGCCAGCAGGGCCGAGAGACTGAGCGCGGAGGAGACGATCAGGATGCGGCTTCCCATCGTGTCGATCAACAGACCGAACGCCAACGGCGCCGCGGCCTGCGCCATCCGCGCCGGCGCGCCGATGATGCCCAGGCGATAGCCATAATTTTGCGGGCCGAAGATCGCCAGCGGCAGCGTGCCGCGCGCAATGGTCAGGATGCCGTTGCCGGTGCCATGAAAGATCGCGAACGCGCTTGCCGCGGCTCCGCCCACGAGCAGGACGATGGCGGCGCCGATCGGATGCGTCAGGCACGCCAGCCGGGTCGACAGCAGCGGGTGGTAGCGGCTGAGAAAGCTCGCCTCGACGATGCGGGCAAACACCTGCGCCGGGCCGATCTGCGCCGGGCCGATCAGCGCGCCGGCCGACACCGCCTGCAGGGAGGTTGCTCCCGCCGCTTCGAGGATCCGGGGCAGGTGCGCCGCCATCGCGCCTGTCACGCTCCAGGCCGCGGCAAACGCGAACGCCAGCAGGATCATGGTCCGATCGATCGGGATGTGAGGTTTGATGGATGCCGCGACAGCCGCCTTGGCGCCCTTCACCGCGGGCAGCATGAAAAAATTCAAGGGCAGGCCGATCAGGATATGTGCTGCCGCCCATGCAAAGCAGGTGTTGCGCCACCCGATGCTTTCCAGTCCGAGGGCCGTCAGCGGCCAGCCAACGGTAGAGGCAAAACCTGCGATCAGGGTGATGCCGGTGATCGAGCGGCGCGCCGCGTCGCCATAGATGCGCCCCAGCGTGCCGAAGGCGGCGTCGTACAGGCCAAATCCCATGCCGACGCCGAGCAGCAGCCAGGCCACAACCAGCACCGGGATCGAATAACTGGCGCCGAGCAGCGCCAGCCCCGCGGCAAGCGTCAGATTGGAGATCGACAGCACCGACCTGCCGCCGACGAGATCGATCTGCCGGCCGACGCGAGGGCCCAGCACCGCCGATATCACCAGCGACGCCGAGAACGCGGCAAATACCCAGTTCGAGGACACGCCGAGGTCGCGCGCGATCGGATCGGCCAAAATCGCCGGCAGATAGTAGCTTGAAGCCCACGCCAGCGTTTGTGTCGTGCCGAGTGCCAGAATGATCGGAAGCTGGCGTTGCTCAGACGCCATCGTTATTTCCTGCCAGCGTCATCCCTCTCCGCATTTCCCTCGGGTACATCCTGCGATCAATCCACGCGCAAGACGACGTGCTTCATCCTGGACCAATAGAGCGCGATCGGCCCAAGCAGGATACCCGCCGCCAAAACAGAAAACGCTGCCGTCCAGGCGGACGAGCTGAGCGGGCCGCCGGCCGCATCCAGCGCGATGCCGAGGCCCCACGCGCCCAGAGCGGACAGGCTGAAGCCCACCGTCGAGTGCATGGCCATCGTCGCCCCGCGATAGTTGGGGTCGGCGGCCATCGTCATTCCCGATGTCAGCGCGCCGGAATCGGCCGGAACCGTGAACGCGTACACCACGATCAAGGGCAGCAACACCCACGGGGACTTGTCAGCAAATACGCCAATCAGCAGCGCCACCGCCGCGGAGCTCAACATGACGGCGGTGATCGCACGATGCCGGCCGAACCTCAGCGCCAGTTCATTGCCGAAGATGCTGGCGGGCATCGCCAGCAGCGAGAACACGACACTGACGACAATCGGTGTGAAGACGGAAGAGTGCCCATTCTTCACGGTGACAAAAGTCCAGAACGCGACCAGCCAGGTTCTTATCCCGTAGAGCTCGAAGCAGTGCGCGCCGTATCCGAGCACGAACCCCATCGCTTTGGTGTTCCGGAACACCGGCGCGAAATCCAGCAGGCGCCCTTGCGCGGGTTTTGGCTGGACCGGCCGCAACAGGAGACAGACCGACAGCATCACGATCGGGCCGATGGCCGTCACTAGGAACGCGGTTCGCCAGCCCCAGCCTTCCGCCACGAGTTGTGCAACCAGAAAAGACAGACCGACGCCGAATGAGAAGCTGGAGGTGTACAGCGTGACCGCGCGCGACGAATCGCCGGGCGCCAGGCGGTCGGTCAGCGCCTTGAGGCCCGGCATGTAGGCTCCCGCAAAGCCCACTCCCGCGACAGCGTTGAAGACCGCGCCGGACCAAAGGCCGGAAGCAAAAATGCCAAACAGCAGGGTGCCAAGTGCGCTGAGCGCAGATCCCGCCATCAGGATTTTGCGCGCGTCGATTCTGTCCGTCAGCGTTGCCAGCACCGGCACGGTCAGCATGTAACCGGCGGCACCGGAACCGGCCAAAAGGCCAGCCTGCGCGCCGCTCAGATGCCATTCCGGAATCAGGAACGCGGCTAGAATGGAAGGCACGACAACGTGTGGCAGCAAGCTGCCAAGCTGCCCCACACACATCGCGACGATAACGGACCGGCCTTCTAACGAAATACAACTCTCCCTAATGTGTTCAGGACGCGCTGCCGCACCCGCACCCGGTCTTGCCTTCCTGCCTGGCATTTGCATCCGCCACGCAACAGGCGTCAACAACCGATACTGCCGGCCCGCCACAGCATTTATTCGCGTCTGATGCGGCCGAGCGATTGCAGACGCCGGTTTCCGGCAGCACCAGTTCGACGCGTTCGGCAGCCTCACGATCGCCGGCGATAGCGGCGGCGATCGAGCGGACCTGTTCGTATCCCGTTATCATCAGAAAGGTAGGCGCGCGTCCGTAGGACTTCATGCCGGCAAAATAGAAGCCTGGTTCATGCTGAGCCAACTCCCGCGCGCCGTGCGGACGCACAGTGCCGCAGCTGTGTTCGTTCGGATCGATCAACGGCGCCAGCGCAACCGGACATTCGATGGCCGGATCGAGCGCAATGCGGAGTTCGCGCACGAAATCCAGATCGGGCCGGAAGCCGGTCGCAACAATCAGTTCGTCGACCAGTACCTGACGACCTCCGGCATCGGCGCCGACGAGGAGGCGAGGGCCGTCGACGGCGAGATGGGATACGCGAAATTCGCTCTCCACTTTGATCCGGCCGGCCGCCACCAGTGCGGCGAACGCTGTGCCCAATTCGCCACGGGCGGAGAGTTTGTCATTCGCGCCGCCTCCGAATGCCTTGGCCGGATCGTTGCCGCGCAATATCCAGATCGGCCTGGTTTCCGGCGATTGCGCCGCGAGCTTTGCGAGATCGGTGAGGGTGCCGATGGCCGAATGTCCTGCGCCCAGCAATGTGTGCCGCGAGAACAGTTTTGCTGGCGAGCGGCTCGAGATAGTGCTCCAGCAATTCGGCGCCGGTCGGATACTGCCCGGGTTCGGGAGAATTCCAACCCGTGGTCGCCAGCAGGCGCGCCGCGGCGCGGTCGATATTGTATTCCCACGGCGAGAACAGTTGCACGTGGCCCCATTGGCGCACCGCGTCTGCCACGTCGGGACCCGCTTCCAGTACAATCGGCGTGAGGCCGCGCTCCAGCACGTGCGCAGCTGCGGCGAGCCCGACCGGTCCAGCCCCGACGATGGCGACTGTCCTTGCTTCACTCATGGCGTTCTCCCATCGGTCTAGAAATATCGAAATTAAGGGCCGGAAGAAATCACGCGGTCGTCTTGGTGTCCTTGCCTTCGGCGGTCTCGGTGCAGCATTCGGCGACCAGAAAATCCACCAGGCCGCGCATCACATCGTAATTGGCGTGACAAACCAGGGTGGTGGCGTCCCGCACCTGATTGATCAGGCCGACCACCATCAATGCCTTGATGTGATGGGACAGGGTCGAGGGCGCGATCTTCAACTTCTCCTGCAGGCGGCCGACCGATAGTCCCGCATCTCCGGCGCGGACCAGCGTACGGTAGATCTTGAGCCGCGTGGGGTTGCCCAGGGCTTCGAGATGTGCGGCGGCGTCGTCCAGTTTCATGGCGCGAAATTGTCACGACTCCGGCAAGTTGTCAACTATATTTCTAGAATAATGGAAATACGGATTGGAGGGCATCCCGTTCGCTGAACATCGAGGTCGGCGCGTTCTCCTGATGGCGGAGAAACTGCCGAATGCCGCGAACACCCGCTTGACCCGGCCCCTGGGACTGCCCCGATAAGGACAGCGGTCAGCAAACAACGAGGTGATTCGTGAGCTCTTCCGCCCAATTCCTGAACCCCTCCGCAGCCGCTCAGCGGCTGGGCGTCTCCGCAAAGGCGCTGCGGCTCTATGAGAAGCATGGCCTCATAAACCCCCGCCGCACTGCGGCCGGGTGGCGGGCCTATGGTCCCGAGGTGATGGCCCGAGCCGCCGAGATCGTAACCCTGCGCGCGCTCGGATTAAGCCTCTCGCAGGTAGCGCGGGTGCTCGGCGATGACCCTCAAGGCTTGGAGCCGGCCCTGGCCGCGCACCAGGCGACACTCGAAGGCCGGATCCGCCAATTGGCCGGCGCGGTCGAGAAGGTCCGTGACATCAGGACCGGTCTCGCGCAGGGCAAGTCCCCGACAGCCGGAGAACTGGTGCGCCTCTTGGGACCGACCGCCGGGTTCAGCGTCGCCTTCGATCTTCCCTGGCCTTGGGGCGGCGAACGGTTCGAACTAAGCGACGTGCGGCCGTTGAATTTTGTCATCGGTCCGTTGGGCAGCGGCAAAACACGATTGGCCAGGCGTCTGGCTGAAACCCTGCCTGACGCCATGTTCCTGGGTCTCGATCGGCTGGAGCACGGCGGCGCGGCGGCCCGGGCGCAACTGGAGGCCGACCCGGCCGCGGCCGTCGTGGTTGTCGACATGGTGGAACAGGGGCTGGACCAGGCCGCCCAGGAGGCCCTGATCGCCCACCTGCGCCGCCGCGGGCCCGGCGCGCGGCCGCTTTTCCTGCTCACGCGCTCTTGCGCGATCCTGGACCTGGCCGCCGTGGGTGCCGAAGAGGCGATCATTTTCTGCCCCGCCAATCACAGCCCCCCGATCAGCGTTGCCCCATATCCCGGTGCCGCAGGCTACGAGGCGGTCGCCACTTGTCTGGCCTCGCCCGAAGTGCGGGCGCGGACGGAAGGCGTCATCGCGTGGAGACCCCAAGTGGCGTGAGGCCGCTTCCGCGAAAAAGCGAACATTTTCGAATGACCGCTCGTGGGCACTTTTCGGACCTTGCGCGATGTCCGGCTTGAGTCCGGGCGCACCAAAGCGGACGTCCGCGCACGCCTTCCGGAGCTATGGGTTCACGCCATGGGGCATGTCCCGCTGACGCGCCAGCGGATGCCACAACAGCGCGCGGACGATAAGAGGAATCCCGATAGCCGCAGGCAATAGCCAATATGCAATCGGAGGAAGTTCTTTCCAGAGCGGCAGGCTGTGCCCGTTGTCCACGTAAAACGCGATCAGGAGCAAAACGTAAGACGCTCCCATTCCAGTGATGTGCAGCCTGACCCAAGAGCGCCAACGATGCCGTCTGGCCCCGCGGCCTAGATAGGCCGCCGCCATCGACAGCGCTCCAAGGATAAACAGATGATAGTCCTCCGCCCAGCGAACAGCCGCCAGGCTGGCCGCGGTCAGGAAGACGCCAGCCAAACACCAATAATAGATCGTCCCATACCGGGGATGGCGACCTCTACGTTTCTGACTTAGCATCGCAGCCGCACCCGTGACCGTGCAGGCGAGCCCCAGCAGGATATGAACCCCCACGACGGTCAGAAACGCCGGGTTGGTAGAAGGTATAACGATCCCGAATAAATTCGTGCTTCCATCGTCCATGCAATTCCAACTCCGCGGTGGATATATCGAAGCCCCCATCAAGTGACAGGCAGCCCATGCAGTTGGAATCAACGCTTACTTGCCCGAACTGCGGTCATCAGTCCGTTGAGGCCATGTCGACTAACGCCTGCCAATTCTTTTACGACTGCAAAGGCTGCGGGGAGAGACTTAAGCCCCTCGCAGGCGATTGCTGCGTGTTTTGCTCTTACGGCTCGGTTCCTTGTCCGCCGATACAACAGAGTAAGCGATGCTGCTAGGTTCGGCTTCATTGCCTGGAAGGCCCTCAAAAAAGGAATCTTGAGAGCTTATGCCGAACGTTGGAACATGCAGAATTGAAACCGCTGAATGGCACCCCACGGCGTTGTGTGTTCATGCCGGCGGGCATCGATCAACCGAAACCCTTTTCCCAGTTCCGCCGCAAGGCTCGCCGCGTCGTATCTGTTGACGGCTAATCCGCTGCATCGTTCCGGACCATCGATGGCGAAGCTACCGATGACAACGTGCCCGCCGGGTTTGGTCGCGTGCTTCAAGCACGCGACGTATGCCGCACGGTCACTGCCGTCCGTGAGGAAGTGGAAGGCCGCCCGATCGTGCCAGATGTCATAGGTTTGCGTTGGCTTCCATGTGGTCACATCGGCAGCCACCCATTGCACGTCCGGCTCATCGCCGAGACGGGATTTCGCAGTGGCCAGCGCCGCCTCCGAAAGGTCCAGCACCGTCACCTGATGGAGTCCGCGCGCGACCAGGCTATCAACCAGACGCGATGCGCCGCCTCCGATGTCCACGATGGTCGTTTCAGGGGTTGGCTGCGCCAGATCGATCAGTTCAAGCGATGGCGCAGGATTTTCCTGAAACCAGCTGACTTCATTTTCGCTTTTGGTGGTGTAGACGTTTTCCCAGTGGGCTCTACGGCTCATATCCTTCATGAACAGCCCTTTCGCTCGCGTTGATGCAAAGCAAGGCAAACATGGTCACGCCTCCCATACTTGACAACAAGTATATCACATCGCCCGCCCCCTGGCGCCGCTCGCGCGTGGCCCGGGAAGACCTCGACCGCGTGCCACAACGCGCCTTCATGCGGGCGCGTCAGTCGGCTTGTCGCGTCGACGCTTGTGCGTCCTGGACGCGATTGCTCCGCCTGTTCGCAGTGCGAGCAGTGCGTTGCGGACGATTTCAAGTGCGGGCTCGTTCGGCTTGTTGCGATGCTCGATGAGGGCGAGCATGCGCGAAAGTGGTGGCCGCAACGGCCGCACGATGAAATCGGACAAGTGCATGGCGATCGAAGCCTCCGGCACGATGGCCATGCCGAGATTCGATGCCACAGCACTCTTCAACGCTTCGACGGTCCCGAGGGCCGTCGGCGCTCGCGGCGGCGACACATACCCGGATAGCCACCCCAGCACAAGCGAGTGAGCCGCGCTACTCGCTTGCTCCACCAGCAGATTCTGCCGCGCAACATAGCCGGGTGTGATCTCGTCTGGAATGTCTCGCGTGCCGACAGGAAATATGGCCACCAGCACCTCCGGGCATAGCGGCGTGATCTTGAGTTGCTTCTTCTTCTGGACCGGCAGATTCACCAGCCCGAGGTCGATCCTGTTCTGGATGATGTTTTCGACGCTGTTCGGCGTCGGCG
>WNGR01009967.1_pt1 | contig 10555 bp, 9 predicted proteins | sample 5407581 | NCBI WGS metagenome assembly WNGR01 (sample SAMN13153383, study PRJNA577476) | soil metagenome | isolation source: 80 cm soil or saprolite under Garry oak tree replicate 2 | place: USA:California | collected 2016-06-15 | reverse complement strand
CCAGACGGTACGGCCGCCGGACTCCGCCCGGCTCGACGGCGCGGTCAACGTGCCCGTGCAGAACGTGTGCCCGGACGCACACGTTCAGCACGGGCAGCTCCCCACCGACCAGCTCGTCACCGGCCTGGTCCTGCGCGGGCCGGGCCGGGACGCCGTCGGGGTACCCGGACCAGTCCCGGCCGGGGCCGGTGCTGCTGGTGCCGGGGTACGGCGGCAGCCAGGCCGCCCTGTCGGTACTCGCGGCGCGGATCCGCACGACCGGCCGGCCGGCGACCGTCCTGCGCCTGCCCGGTGACGGTACCGGCGACCTGGCGGCCCAGGCCGCGACGCTGGACGGTGCTGTGACCGCGCAACTGGGCCGGGGTGCGCCATCAGTCGACGTGGTCGGCTACTCCGCTGGTGGCGTGGTGGCCCTGCTGTGGGTCACCCGGTACGGCGGCGAGCACTCGGCGCGCCGGGTCGTCACGCTCGGCTCCCCGCTGCACGGTGCCCAGCTCGCCGCGACCGGCTCGGCGCTGGTACCGGACGCCTGCCCGGCGGCCTGCCAGCAGCTCGCGCCGGGCAGCAGCCTGCTGCGCGAGCTGGATGGCACCCCGCTGCCGGCCCGGCTGCCAGACGGTACGGCCGCCGGACTCCGCCCGGCTCGACGGCGCGGTCAACGTGCCCGTGCAGAACGTGTGCCCGGACGCACACGTTCAGCACGGGCAGCTCCCCACCGACCAGCTCGTCACCGGCCTGGTCCTGCGCGGGATCGGTACCGCCGCACCGACCCTGCCGGGCCCGGCCGACTGCGCTCCGCTGCGATCCGCCGGAGCCGCCGCCGCCGGCTAGCGCCTGGAGAGCCTCGGCGCCGCGCGAACGGAGCGAGCGCCAACATTTCAGCTCGTGACGTCGCGGGTCATGAAGTTGGCCCAGGACGCGAGCAGCAGGACCCCCACGTAGACCGCCTGCAGCAGCAGGCCCCGCTCGATGTCGCGCCAGAACACCGGATCGCGGAAGAAGTCGATCCAGGCCAGCCAGTACCGGGTCGGCAGGTACGGCTGGACCGACCCCGCCGCGTCCAGGGTCACCAGGACATCGCTGGTAATGACGACGGCGAGCGCGCCCAGCCCCGCGCCCAGCGCCGAGTCGGTCAGCGTGGACAGGAACAGCGCGATCGAGGCGACGCCCAGCATCGACACCGTGATGAACCCGATCGTGGCGAGTACCCGCACCGCGAGCTGTGTCGGGGTGAGCGGCGCGCCGGACAGCGAGGTCACCCCGCCCGCCTCACCGACCGCGGCCGGCGGCGCGTTGCCCAGCAGCATCGTTCCGGCAGCGTAGGAGGTACCGACGACGGCGACGATCGCCAGCAGGACGAACACGGTCAGCGTGATCAGCTTGGCCACCAGCAGCCGGGTCCGCCCCACCGGCCGGACCAGCAGGTACCGCAGCGTACCCGTGGTCGCCTCGCCGGCGATCGAGTCCCCGGCCAGCACCGCGACGGCGATCGGCAGGAAGATCGGCATCACCATGGCCATCGCCGCGGCCGGGTACAACGATCCGTTGTTCAGTACGGCGGACAGGAACGCCGGACCCCTGCCGGGCGGCGGGGCGAGGTGGCTGACCGCGAGGAACACCGCGACGAGTACCGGCAGCGCGCACAACAGCCCGACGGTGACCCACGTACGCGGCCGCCGCAGCAGCTTCACCAACTCGACCCTAATCATGGCGGTCCGAACTGGTCGTCGTCACGTCGAGCACGATCTCTTCCAGCGAGCGGCGCTCCGGCCCGATCTCCGTCACCCGCAGCCCCTCCCCGACCAGCAGCGCGTTGACCTGCGCCGAGTCGGCGTGCCGCACGATCAACTGATCGGCCTCCTGCTGCTCGACCCGGCCGTCCAGCAGCGCCGCGGCGCGGGCGGCGTCCGGGCTACGGACGACCACCCGCCCGGTCGGCGCCTGCAGCGCGGCCAGGTCCTCCTGCAGGACCAGCCGGCCCCGGTCGACGATGCCGACCCGGGTGCACAACTGTTCCACCTCGAACAGCAGGTGGCTGGAGAGGAACACGGTGGTGCCGGCCGCGTTCAGCTCCGCCAGCAGGTCGCGGATCTCCCGCATGCCGCGCGGGTCCAGGCCGTTGGTGGGCTCGTCGAGGATCAACAGCCGGGGGGTACGCAGCAGCGTCGCCGCGAGGCCCAGCCGCTGGCGCATGCCCAGGGAGTACGCCCGCAGCGGCCGGGCGTCGATGCCGCCGAGGCCGACCCGTTCGAGCGCCTCGTCCACCCGGTGCCGCCGGGTCCGCCGCGCTCCGCCGGGGCCTGCGGCGTCGAAAAGCCTCAGGTTGGTACGGCCGGACAGGTGTGGGTACCCGGCCGGCCCCTCGACCAGCGCGCCGACCTGCGGGAGGACCTCCTTGACCCGGCGCGGTACCGGACGGTCCAGCACCTCGATCCGCCCGCTCGTCGCGAAGACCAGCCCGAGCAGCATCCGTACCAGCGTGGTCTTGCCCGACCCGTTCGGCCCGAGCAGCCCGTACCGGTCTCCCTCGCGCACGTCCAGGTCCACCCCGTCGACCGCCACGATCGGCCCGAAGCGCTTGGTCACCGCCGCCGTCCGGATCATTGCTCTCCCGTGTACGTGGACAGCTCTGCCCCGGCCTGCTTGAGCAGCTTCGGGTCGACGAGGCCGGCGAGGAGGTACGTCTCGCGGGCCGGGTGGGCGTCCATCGCCAGGACGCTGAGCAGCGGCGTGCTGATCAGCACGCCCTCCCCGGCCGGGAACGTCAGCGGGAGGCCCCCGCCGCGGGTGGCCCGCCGCATCGCGTCGAAGCCGGTCCGGCGGGGTACCGGTACCACGACGAACCGGGCCAACCCGGTGCCGTAGGTGGCCACCCCGGTCAGGTTGGCAGCGGCGCGGGGCTGGCCGGCCAACCGCTCGGGCAGCGTCAGGAAGGTCAGGGTCTGCAGGGCCTCGACGATGTTCGAGGGGTCGGTGTCCACGATGCTCATCCCCGGCCGCTCCGGCGGCGGCGCGAGGACCGCCGGTGCCGGAGCGGTCAGGCTGACGTCGAGGAACCGGGTGGCCAGGAACGGTACCTGAGCCGACCGGCCGGTGACGGTCACCCGCAGCGGCAGCGCGCTGGCCGGGTCGGCCCAGACGTCGATGTGGCCCATCGTCGTCAACGAGCTGGTCGGGGTCATCCGCACCCCGGCGGCGTCGATGCCGGCGATCCGCTGCGCCGGCAGCGGGGCGAGCCTGACCTGGTCGCCGGCCAGCGAAAGCAGCCGGCGGGCCAGCTCCGGCGGGGTCAGATCGGCGCCGCGGGGTAGCCGTACCGGCGGGGTACCGTCGAGCTCGGTCAGCTGGTTGCGGCCGTAGTCCCAGATGACCTGGCCGGCCGGCGTCTGGTAGGTGTCCCGCTCCGACCCGATGCCGATCACGTCCACCCGCCAGCGGTTCGCCGAGGCGTACCAGACGCGCAGTCGGGTATCCCCGTTGAGCAGGTCTGCGACGTCGCCGAGCTGGGGCAGGGCGGGCAGGCCGGCGGTACCGGTGCTTTCCGCGTACCCCTGGTAGGGCTGGTTCGTCGAGGCCTGCACCCGGGCCGCGAGCCGCGCCACGTCGGTGGCCGGTGCGCTCACCGGCACGGCGCTGACCACGGCCGGCAGGGCAGCCAGGCCGAGCGCCGCGGCCGCGACCACCGCCCAGCGGCGGCGCGCCTGGACCGCGACGACCGTCACAGTCCCCATCTCTACACCGGGGCGCTGTGCGCCGGCCACATGAGAGGCTCCCAGGGTGCTTACGGATATCCAGGGCTACCTGCGGCGGGCCGCCGCACACCGGCGCGAGACGCGCGCTCCCCCAGCCCGCGCCGGACGGCGTCGACCTGCTCGTACCGCGGACCGACGAGGACTTCGCGGGTCTTATCGCGGCCCAGCGGGAGGCGTTCGGCGAGGACGAGCCGGTGACCGACGCCGCCGTCGAGCGGCTGCGCCGGACGGTCGCGGACGGTGCCCTCGCCGTCCTCGCGCGCGATACGCCTACGCCCTCCCGCCCGTCATAGCTGGGCGCGGATCAGCTCCCACACCGCGGCGACGTGGCGCTCCTGCGTCCACGGCGACCCGATCGCCAGGCGCAGCACGTACCGGCCGCCGACCCGGGTGTGCGTCAGGTACGCCTGCCCGGTCGCGTTGACCCGGCGCAGCAGCTCCTCGTTCGGCTCGTCCGGCCCGCGCAGCCGGAAGCAGACGAGCGAGAACGGGTGCGGCGCCACGATCTCGAAGCGCTCGTCGGCCTCGACCCAGGCGGCGAAGCGGTCGGCCAGCGACACCCCGGACCGGATGTGCGCGCGCAACCCTTCGGCGCCGTACCAGCGCAGCACGAACCACAGCTTCAGCGCGCGGAACCGCCGGCCCAGCGGTACGTGCCAGTCGCGGTAGTCGATGACGGCGCCGGACTCGGTGGCGGCGTTGCGCAGGTACTCCGGCAGCACGCTCAGCGCCTGGATCAGCCCGGCCCGGTCTGCGACCCAGAACGCGTCGCAGTCGAACCCGGTCAGCAGCCACTTGTGCGGGTCGAAGCAGTACGAGTCGGCGTACCCCAGTCCACTGTGGACCCAACGCAGCTCGGGGCAGACCGCGGCGGAACCCGCGTAGGCGGCGTCCACATGCAGCCAGACGCCGTACTCCCGGCAGACCTCGCCGATCTCCGCGAGCGGGTCGACGGCGGTGGTGGAGGTGGTACCGACGGTGGCGACCACGAGCGCCGGTACCGCACCGGCGGCCAGATCGGCGGCGATCGCCGCGCGCAGCGCGTCGGGACGCATCGCGTACGCCTTGTCGACGTCGATCAGCCGGACGCTGTCGTCGCCGAGGCCGGCGACCCGGGCCGCCTTCTCGATCGACGAATGCCCCTGCGTCGAGGTGTAGACGGCGTACCGGCCGTCCACCCCGCCGCGCCGCCACCGGTCGCCACCGGCCCGGTGCAGGGCCGCGAGCGTGGCCACCAGCGTCGCGGACGACGCCGAGTCCTGGATGACGCCACCGCCCTGGATGACGCCACCGCCCTGGATGACGCCACCGCCCTGGATGACGCCACTGCCCTGGGCGAGGCCGCCCGCGCCGGTCGAGCGGAACCGGTCCGGCAGGTCGAGCAGTTCGGCCAGCCAGTCCAGGACAACGGTCTCCACCTCGGTACACGCCGGGCCGGTGGACCACAACATGCCCTGCACGCCGAGCCCGGCGCAGACCAGGTCGGCGAGGACCGACGGACCGGACGTGTTCGCCGGGAAGTACGCGAAGAACCCGGGGTGCTGCCAGTGCGTCAGGTTCGGCACGACGATCCGGTCGAGGTCGTCGAGGAGGCCGGCGAAGCCGTCACCGTCCTGCGGCGGGCCGCCGGGTAGGGCCGCGGCGGCGGTACCCGGCGGGTTTCCCGATGTGACCCGCTGGTCCTCCAGCCGCGACCAGTACCCGGCGACCCAGTCCACCAGGGCGTACCCGTGCTGGCGGAACTCCTCCGGCGTCATGTGTTCCGTCACGCGGCGAACGCTACACGTGGCCGGCCGCCCAGCACGCGGTACCGCGGTGGCAGTTCACCAGCCCGGTCAGCGCGGCGTGCAGTTCGGCCAGCCGCGCAGGGCTCAGCGTGCCGGCCAGGTTGTTCAGCTCGTTCGGATCGGTCGTGCGGTCGTAGTACTCCCGCGAGCCGTCGACGAACTCGACGTAGGTGTACGTCCCCGTGCGGATCGCCTCGTAGCTCGGCGGGTTGCCGGAGTTGGGCGCGGGCAGGTCCGGGTCGCCGGCGATGGTGTCCGGACCGTGGTGCTCGACCAGCGAAGCGGTGCGCCAGTTCGCGCCGGATCCGCCGTGCAGCAACGGTAACAGGGTGTGTCCGTCCACATTGGACGGCGTCGTCGAGCAGGCGAGCTGTCCGTACGTCGGGGCGAGGTCGATGTTCTCCACGGCCGCGGTACTCGACGTCCCGGCCGCGATCGCGGGTCCGGCCACCACCAGCGGTACCCGGACGTCGGTGTCGAATGCCGTCATCTTGCCGGGGTTCAAGCGGTACTGGCCCATGTGGTACCCGTTGTCGGAGCTGAACACGACGAGCGTGTTCCCGGCGACGCCGGCCCTGGTGAGCGCGGCGCGTAGCGCACCGATCATCCGGGAGCCGTCGCGGCCGAATATTCGAGCTACGTCAATAGCTGCGAGAGGTTCGGGGAAGTTCCGATGCGATCGCCCGGGAGGTCCTAAGTTGCACCTGTAAGCCCTGCCGGCGGCGGCGCCGGTAAACACGTACGGGGGGACAGAAGTGATGGCAGCGCGGAGAGGTCAGAAACCACTCACCCGCCGGCGATGGCGGCGCGGCGGCACGATGCTGCTGGCTGCCATGGCCGCAGCCGTCGCCGGCGGGGGGCATCCGGCCTTCGCGGCGACCGCCGCCGGCCACCCGGAGGCGGTGACGCCGATCGTGGTCACCCCGGGCGACAACCAGGCTGCCGTCTCCTGGTCGTCGGACGCCGGTTCCGGCGCGCTGTCGTACACGGTGACGACGGACAACGGCGGCGGCCAGTGCACGGTCGACGACCCGGTCACCACCTGCCCGGTCACCGGGCTGGTCCCCGGCACGACGTACGTGGCGACCGTGACGTCCTACGACGCCGTGGGCGGTGCCGGCGGCTCCGGAAGCGTGGTGGACACCGCCACCTCGGCCGCCTTCACCGTGCTGCCGGGCGCGCCGACCGCCGTGTCCGCGACGTCCGGCAACGGGACGATCGACGTGTCCTGGAACGCGCCGGGCACCGGTACCGCCGGCATCGACCACTACCTCGCCACGACCAGCCCCGCCGGTGGGTCGTGCACCACCACGGACAACACGCGCGCCGCCTGCACGATCGACACCGGGCTGACCGCCGGAGTGGCGTATACCGTCTCGGTCGTGTCGGTCGGCGTCAGCCCGAGCGGAAACTCGCTGCCGGGCACGACGTTGCCCGTGGTACCCGGGCCGCCGGACGCGCCCACCGGCGTCCTGGCGATTGCCGGCAACGCGCAGGCCACCGTCTCCTGGAACGCGCCGGGCGGCTTCGCCGCGGTCGCCTACTACACGGTCACCTCGACGCCGGGCGGGAAGGTCTGCAACACGCCCAGCGAGAGGTACACCGGTTGCACCGTCACCGGGCTGACCAACCTCACCTCGTACACGTTCACGGTGGTGGCGCACGGCGTCGGCGGGACCGGCGACTCCGACCCGAGCACGGCGTCGGCAGCGGTGATCCCGCTGCCGGCCGCGATCAACCTGAAGGCGACCGTCAACGGCAAGTTCGTGACCGCACCGAACGCGGGCGACGCCTCGCTGATCGCCAACCGCAGCACCGCCGGCGCGTGGGAGAAGTTCGACGTCGTCGAGAACGGCGACGGCACGATCAGCCTCCAGGCCGACGTCAACGGCAAGTACGTCTCGGCGGCGTTGTTCGGCCTCGCGCCGCTGATCGCCAACCGCACGAGGATCAGCAGCTGGGAGAAGTTCTGGTTCGTCGACAACGGCGACGGCACGTTCAGCCTCAGAGCGATGGCCAACGAGAAGTACGTCAGCGCCGACAACGCCGGCGCTTCGCCGCTGATCGCGAACCGCGCGACGGTCGGCAGCTGGGAGAGGTTCGCCGTCACCGCGGCGGCCTAGGCGGTCGCGGTTCCCGCGACCGGTCCACCAGGCCGGTCGCGGGTCGGCACCTTCGGGGAGCACGAAATCCTTGCGGGAAGGGGCCAGCGGGTCGGTCGCGTCCAGCCGCCGCGCCAGCTCTTCGGGTGACGTCACGACGGGAAGTCGTCCTCGCGGTACTCGCCGGGCGGCCGGGCCGTCGCGTCGGCGTGCTTGTCGCGCTCGCCGGCGCGCAGTTCCACCCGCCGGATCTTGCCGGAGATCGTCTTGGGCAGGTCGGTGAACTCCAGCCGCCGGATCCGCTGGAACGGAGCCAGATGCGCCCGGCAGTGCGCGAAGATCGCCTGCGCGGTCCGCGCGCTCGGCTCCCACCCCGCGGCGAGCACGACATACGCCTTCGGTACCGCCAGCCGCAGCGGGTCCGGCGACGGGACCACGGCCGCCTCGGCGACCGCCTCGTGCTCGATCAGCACGCTCTCCAACTCGAACGGCGAGATCCGGTAGTCCGAGGCCTTGAACACGTCGTCGGTACGCCCCACGTAGGTGATGTACCCGTCGGCGTCGCGCGCCCCGATGTCCCCGGTGTGGTAGAAGCCGCCGGCCATCGCCTTCGCGGTCAGCTCCGGGTCGCCGTGGTACCCGACCATCAGCCCGAGCGGGCGCTCGGCCAGATCGAGGCAGATCTCGCCCTCCTTCTCGGCCGGCTCGCCGGTGAGCGGGTCGACCAGGACGACCCGGTACCCCGGCACCGCGTGCCCCATCGATCCCGGCAAGACCCGCTGCCCCGGCGTGTTGGCGACCTGTACCGTCGTCTCGGTCTGCCCGAACCCGTCCCGGATGGTGATCCCCCACGCCTTGCCGACCTGCTCGATGACCTCGGGGTTGAGCGGCTCCCCCGCGCCGACCACCTCGCGCGGCGGCGTGCGCAGCAGCCCCAGATCGGCCTGGATGAGCATCCGCCACACCGTCGGCGGGGCGCAGAAGCTGGTGACCCCGCAGCGGTCCATGACGCCGAGCAGCGCGGCCGGGTCGAAGCGGGTGTAGTTGTAGACGAACACGCAGGCCTGCCCGTTCCACGGCGCGAAGACGTTGCTCCAGGCGTGTTTCGCCCAACCCGGCGAGGATATGTTCAGGTGGACGTCGCCGGGCCGCAGGCCGATCCAGTACATGGTGGACAGGTGGCCGACCGGGTACGAGGCGTGGGTGTGCTCGACCAGCTTCGGCTGCGCGGTGGTACCGGACGTGAAGTACAGCAGCAGCGTCTCGTCCGCCCGGGTCGGCGCGTCCGGTACGAACCCGGCCGCCGCGCCGTACCCGTCGGCGTAGGCCAGCCACCCCGGTACCGGCGCGCCGACCGCGACCCGCGTGTAGTCGCCGGGTACCTCGTCGAACTTCGCCGCGTCCGCCGAGCCGACGACCACGTGCCGGGCACCGCCCCGCTCGATCCGGTCGCGCAGGTCGGCGGCACCGAGCAAAGGCGTGGCCGGGATCAGCACGGCGCCGAGCTTCATGACCGCGAGGATCGTCTCCCACAGCTCCTTCTGGTTGCCCAGCATGACGACCAGCCGGTCGCCCCGGCGTACCCCGTTGCCGCGCAGCCAGTTCGCCACCTGGTTGGACCGGCGGGACAGGTCGGCGAACGAGAGCCGCTCCTCGGTACCGTCCCCCTCGACGATCCACAACGCCGGCGCGTCGTTGCCCTGCGCGACCACGTCGAACCAGTCCAGCGCCCAGTTGAACGTGGTCAGCTGCGGCCAACGGAAGTCCCGGTACGCCGTGGCGTAGTCCTCGCGCGTGTCCAGCAGGAAGTCCCGGGCGGCGCGAAACGCCGCCGTACCGTCGATCGCCGTCATGAAGCCCATCCTCGGCCGACACCAGATGTTTGGCCAGCCGCATCCCGGAGACTCTTCGGATCATGGGTGACGTCACGGTCGTCATCGCGACCCGGGACCGGGCCGCCACGCTGGCGCGGACGCTGGACCGGCTGCGCCGGCTACCCGACCGGCCCGCGCTGCTCGTCGTGGACAACGCCTCGACCGACGGCACGCCCGACCGGCTCCGGCGGGCCTTCCCCGAGGTGCGGGTACTGGCGTTGCCGCGCAACCGGGGCGCGGTCGCCCGAAATCTGGGTGCCGCAGCCGCGCGAACGCCCTACGTGGCCTTCGCCGACGACGACTCGTGGTGGGAGCCCGGTGCTCTCACCCGCGCGGCGTATCTGTTCGACCGCCACCCGCGCCTGGCGCTCGTCGCCGCCCGTACCCTCGTCGGTGCCGGCCACCGGCTCGACCCCGTATCGGATTTCATGGCCAGCGCCCCGGTCGGCTGGGCCGACGACCTGCCCGGCCCGTCCGTGCTGGGCTTCCTCGCGTGCGCGGCGGTCGTCCGCCGCGACGCTTTCCTCGGCTGCGGCGGCTTCGACCCGGTGGTGTTCTTCATGGGCGAGGAGGCCCGGCTCGCGTACGACCTGGCCGCGGCCGGCTGGGGCCTGACCTACTGCGCCGAGGTGACCGCGCACCACCATCCGCCACCCTGCACCCACCCCACGGCGAAGCGGATGCTGGCCGCGCGCAACGCCGCGCTGACCGCCTGGATGCGCCGGCCGGTGCCGGTGGCAGCCACGCAGACGAGGGCGCTGGTGCGGGCCACGGCCGACCGCTCGGGTGGCGGGGGGATACGGGCGCAGTTTGCCGCCCGCCTGCCGGGGGCGCTGGCCCGGCGCCGCGCACCCCACCCCGCCGTGGAGGCGGCGCTGGCCCGGCTCGCCCGCGCCGAGCGGGACTTCGGGGCCGGCGCTCAGGCCCGCCGCGCCGGTGGTCGCCGGGGTGCCGCCAGCGGCGGCTGGTCCCGGTAGAACAACCGGTCCAACGCGACGGTACCGGCGCCCAGCAGGCCCGGGTACCGGCCGATCGCCGAG
>WNGR01020762.1_pt1 | contig 10556 bp, 7 predicted proteins | sample 5407581 | NCBI WGS metagenome assembly WNGR01 (sample SAMN13153383, study PRJNA577476) | soil metagenome | isolation source: 80 cm soil or saprolite under Garry oak tree replicate 2 | place: USA:California | collected 2016-06-15 | reverse complement strand
CTTTTTGTTTGCGTGAGTGCCAGCGAGAAAGTCGTTGAAGTTTCTTCAGACGTTTACGCAAAGCTTTGGGATTGGCGATTTCCCGGCCATCAGAGACCGTGGCTAAGGTTTTCACGCCCAAATCGACCCCAATGATCGGCCCGGTGGCGGGTTCTGGCTCTGCCGGTTCCTCGTGGACACAAATGGAAATGTACCACCGTCCGGCTTGTTCGGTGATGGTAGCACTGCCAATCTTGACATTGCGGGGTAAGTGCAGTTTTTCTTTCAGGCGCAGGGTACCAAGCCTGGGAAGCTGAATGCTCTTTTCAAAGACGTGAATAGCACCAGTGAGACGAAATCCACCGATGTCCTTTTTCCGACTCTTGAATTTGGGATAGCCGCACTTCCCGCGCCATTTGCCTTGTTTTTTCAAGTTCACTTTGCGAAAGAAATGCCTGAAGGCGTGATCCAGGTCGATCAGGGCCTCCTGCGGCGCACATTTTGAGACTTCGTACATGTAGGGAAACTCAGTGGCTTTCAGGGCGTTGAGCTCTCGATGCAATGTCCTGGCATCAGGCATCGGCTCACCTTTCGCGCGAGCTTCTTCTTTGCGAGCAAGTCCCCAATTGTAGGCTTTCCTGGCACACCCGGCGTGCTTGAGACAGGCGGTGATTTGCTCGTTATTCAAGTCAAGTTCCGTCCTGTAGCCGCGTTTCCTCATGGCCCATCCTCAGCTTGCATGACATGCTCTACACAGTGCTTAATCCGTTCTGCACGCCTCTTGCTGCCAGGCCTGCTGTAATTGCGAGTCGCCATGCTAGTGATGATACTTACAAAATCGTTGACCAGATCATCCTTGGTTTCATCGGGAAATACTGCTTCCATCTGGCGTCCCTGCGCTTCCATCAGAGTTGTGATGTAGTTCCATCCAAAGCGCGTACTCCGGTCTTTATGCTCGACAATGATCGTCCCAATTGTGGGATCAGCCAGCAGCTTCAAGAATTTCGGGCGGCTCTCATTGAGGCCAGAAGCTATCTCTGTCACTTCTTTGGCCACCTGATAGCCGCGCGCCGCCGCATAATCGCGCAGTCGATGTACCTGGCGCTCCAGTTCGCTTTTCTGATCGGCTGAGGAAACCCGCGCATACAAGGCAATACGCCCAGTTCCAACGCTCATCACCTCTGGGTCGCGCACCACCACCATTCCAGTGGGTGCCTGCCTTGTACCACCTCCACGCAGTCTTGTAACTAATACCGACTTTCTTGGCATACTGGCTTAATTTCATGTCTACATTTTACTAGGTAGATGTCCATGAAAGTCAATAAATATGAAAATACTTTTTCATCCGTCAAATTAGAACAACAGGATCGTATCAGATCCAGGTTCGTGTCCCTCTTATGCAGCACCAAATGCGGTAGCACGGTGACGAAATGCTCATCAGAGATTTTGCTTAAGAGCTTTCGAAAACTGCTTTGAAAAATAAAGCACACCTTCATAGAGATATGTTGGTATCGAACACCTCCACCATCTACAGGTCTTTTGATGCTCTTTCATTTCTCGATGTATCCGGCTCTCTCCTCTCATTTCAAACACTGCAAATTGAAACCTATTCATACTTTTCTGAAATCGGGATAGAGTTGTACTATTGATATGCAGAAGCCATAGCTTTGTCTACCACTTTGTCCAGGACAATTTCATCTGAGATAGCTTCTTGAGCCAATTCCTTACCACCGAGCAATTGGCATGCTAAAAATGTCAACTAACTAGTTTTACTCATCAGCAATTGTCAGTTTATGCTAAAAATCCTACGATGCTGGTGAGCAAATAGGCCTAAACTCTAGCGAGAAGAGGGCAAATCATTCCAATTGAGCCTGAAAATGGGTCTCTTCTCTGCCTCTTTCCCAGGCGATTTTTCTCTCACAGGGCCAGGCGCTCAGGTTATCTTTCTCGCAGCGTTTCTTCTGTGACCGATCAAAATCCACCTCCTCTTCTGTCCCCACTAGAGGTAGTCTGGGCCGTCATCGTCCCGCAAAGCATCGGGCATATTATCCGACTGCTGCATGTGAGTTGGAGGAGATACAGGAAATGATGGAGATGTGGATGCTTCCAATCTTTCCCTCGTACTCGTTCCATTCTGGGCAGACTGAGATGGTGGTTTTGTTTGACTCTGCTTATACGATTTTGACGATTGTTTCTCACTCGTCCCATGCGATTTCCTTTCGTGGGGCTTTGACGATGCAGGAGACGTTGAGTTAGCAACGCCTGAAGTTGTGGAATCCTGTGGTGGGGAAATTGCCGGATGCCCCGTCTCCCGATTTTTTGCCAGTTCTTCCTGTTCTTGCTTCTGCTTGCCACCAGACTCCAGCTTTGCCCGTTGAATCTCTTCTTGTTGGTGGATGACATCCCAGGCCTCCGCAGTTTGCCGACTTGTGATGGGTACCCGGACGATCTGTGCTTGCTGGGCACGGCCACGGTTGATCCAAAACGCCTGCCCCTCCTCTTGCTGCATCACAGCATTAACCGGTACCTTCCAATCCCAGCGTGGGCGGATATGCCTGCGCATCGTATAGTCCTCGTCATTTTGCTCAGACCAGGAGGTCTCTAAGCGGAAGCGTTTGCCCGCCCTTTTCGACACCTGAAAGGGGTCGCTGCACGAGTGCAGGATGTAGGTATTGGTCGAATCCAGGATACGGTCAGCATACTCGGTTGGTCCCAACCCGGCATACCCTTGTGCAGCGATGATGATACATCCCCCGAAGGAACGCACCTGTTCAAAGAGCACACTTGTCTCTTCCCGCATACGCAGGGCATTGAACTCGTCGATGATGAAGAGGGTGTTGATTCCTGAGCGGCGGCGTTCCGCAATGTAGTGCATAAAGTCGTACACCAGAAAGCGACCGAGTCGCGGGGCCTCCTGACGTAGAGTGAAGCCGCGTACGCGCAGATAGACGGCATCGGCATCCTCATAGGTCAGTTCTCCGTCAAGTTGCCCACGCATGGCGTTGAAGAATACCTCATAGCGCATCCGCACCTGTGCGAGCAGGTGCTTGTCCAAGCGCAGGACCCGCTCATAGAGGCGCGGATCGTCCTTGTAGCATTCCTTCAGGCGATCGGGCTGCAAGTTTGCCAGGAAATGGTCACTGCTTCGAGGGATAGTCGGGGTATGCAGCGCCAGGAATACAGCGTTGGCAGCTACATCGCCGTAGAACTGTGATTCAGAGAAGTCGATCACCGCGAGCAAGCGGTTCTGTAGTTCCGTCGGGGTCCCCTGCCACCCATTATAGTATGACGAAGGGAATACTTTGATCGAACGAGCACCGGCAACTTGCATGGCCGCAACAAATCGAGCGGCATTGTCTCCCTCCTTCTCCTCCGCGCGTTTTGACTCGCCCTTGGCATCAAGATAGATCACTTGCATCTGGTATACCTTGTACGCCCCATAGGCACAGCGGTAGAGCGTCTCTGTCTTGCCGCTGCCCGTTGCACCTAAACAGACCGCATGATGGTGCAGTGCCGCCAGCGGGAAAGTAAACAACCGTTTTCGACTCCACTGCAGGTCACCCATGGTAGTTCCATCCTTCCGTCTTCTACGCTCGGTTTTTATTCAGCGTTCTCGTCATCAATCGAGACTCCAACCACCAGATGCCCGTTCACGGCATCTGGTATGCGTTCTGGATGGTGAGTGCGTCGGGTAGCCTTGCTTTTTGACCGTGCGACGCGGCGTTGACGCTCCCATTCCTGTTGGTGCAGGAATCTTACACTATCACCATTCCCACTGTTTTCCAGTGTGCGCCAGAATGCAATGATAGGTGTCATAACCAATGTTCGTACCCATACTGGCCAGGTTTCTAACCAGAGTCGAGAAATATTCCATTGAGCGATATCGGCGTGATGCCTCTTGATGGCTAGCACGTAATCCGTCAATTGAGCTATGATCATCCTGTAACCAGAGGGGAAAACTCCATGGTCGTGCCGAGGTGAGCCGTTGGAGCACTATTCCTAATGCAAGGGCAGGTAGAGCCAGCACCACTGCGACCAGGCTCATGATCAAGATCACCGACCAGCCTATCCCTGGGCTGGCTCGAGAACTGCTACGATAATTCTTATGATACCCCATACTCATGTCCATACTCCCCAAGATCGTAGAGAACAAACGGTTTCCGCATTTCTGGAGTGAATGTCTCAAGCAGGATCTCAATTTTTTTCTTCGCGGGCCTGCTCGCAAAGTACCAAACAGATCTGTACCCCATAGCTAAGGTGCGGAGCGTTTCCTCAAGGATGCCCTCATCCTTCAAGCGACGCTCCACTTCGATAGCGGTGATCTTGCCATTCGTTGCGTATAGAATGGCATCTGGTACATGCGGTTGCTGTTCTCCCTTCATTGGCCGACCCAGCTCACGCCTGATCTCGCGCTCCGATTTCCAGGTATCCTGGGAGCGCTTCTCTTCGACCGCCAATCGGACCTGATTGACATAGTAGAGATGCGGTACGCGTACGCTGGCGGGCTGACCTTTGCTATAAGCGAATGGCGCACCAATCTCGCGTAGGCCCGCACGGGAAAGCCATGTCCAGAGCCTGTCTCCATGGAGGATGGTACCATGCTCGATCAGACCGAGCGCTCGCCAGCGCTCCAGAGTATCGTAGGTGCGCTCCAGGGAAAGCCGGTCGGTTCCAGGTTTCACCTTGACGCGGTCCCGCTCCGGAGTGTGGCGCAGCAGAAGGCGCTGAAGCTGATCAAGCCGGATAGCGAACTGGTGTGCAATCCACAGGAGACAGATCACATCGCGGGCTGTGAGCCGAGGACCACGGTCGTGGCGCCGGCGTGTACCTTTCTCCAACTGTTCCCTCTCCCTTTCGGGAATGAGGGAAGGCTCATCGTCAACGATTGACGATAGATGGTCGGTCTCTTCAATCGTCATATCGGTTACTCCTCGTTTTTCATACGAAAAGAGGGAAGGAAGAACTCCTTCTCCGCTGTGCATGGAACGACGCATCGGATCATCGCGCGCTTATGGCTTGAGTAGTGCCATGAGCAACAGCATCGAGTAGTTGATCTTCGTGCCTTGCTGTGCAGGGAGTATCTCGTCCCGCCCTGGAAGGTGCACGCAAGGCAAATGCGCACTCCTATGCCTACCCACAGGTCTACCCATAGCGAATGACCGTACTGGACCATACTTTGACACATCTCTTCTTTCTCCCTTTTCACCAGCGATATCCCATAAGGCGCAACTCCATAGAACATCTGAGCCGACCAGTAGCAATCTTTCACCTGTGAGCCTCCTGGCTCTCGATGTCCACTCAAGCGCATCTAGGCTGGTAGAGGCGTGTACGGCGTGCAAGGTATGCAGGCTTGTGGAGAAACTAGCTTCTCTTCGCCTACTTGTTCCAGATCAGAGGTCGGCTTTTCAGAGCAGTCTACACACTCTGCACGTTCCTACGCGCATCTTATCCGCCTTCCTGCTGCTAAGGCGGATTGAGTGCCTGTGTAGGGGAATGGTCCAGCAGTCCAATTCCTCTATAGAAAGTTCCCTGGTTATTCCGCTGCTGCTGGAATTTTCGCTTTATTTCCAGGCCAAAGGCGGTCCCGCTCATTTTCCTGGTGATGTTATTGTCCTCTGCCCATTGCATATAGCGCTTGAACAGCTGCGCCGACTTCACCCGGGCCTCTGGTGCCAGAACACAGCAGTCGGCGATGAAGTGGTGGAGTGTGTCTTCTTCCTCCCGGTACGCTGTCCGCTCATGGAGCACACCTGGAGGAATTCCGAGCCCGTACTGCTGCCAGTCCAAACATCCCCGTACAAGCCAGCCGAGAATGCCGCTGGCTTCCGATTGCAGGGTCGTTCCCAGTTCCCGATCGCGCTCGCGCTCGCGTGAACATGCGGGATGATCAACGAAGCGCAGGTGAAACGTAATGGGGCACAGGCGCTCCCAGAAGGCTTTATCATGTGCGTCGGCATGAGGCTTATTATTGGTCAGCAGGAGCAACAGGTGAGATGGTTCAAAGGCATACTCCTTGCCATAGAGTTGTCGAGCCGGAATCGTGCCTCCTCCGGTGAGAAACTTGACCTGCCCGATGTCAAACCTTGCCCCTTTATCCGTCTCGCTCGCCCAGGCGATCCGCTTGCCCTGCAGCGAGCAGAGGTGCGGTTTTGCCGCTCCCGGCGTCCCTTTTCTACCGCTGGAGAGGATGACATCGTTGGAGACGGCCCCGACAGTATTGCCAAGCACGTAGTGGAGCACGCTCATCAGCGTGTCTTTCCCGTTGCGTCCCTCTTCACCGTAGAGGAGCAGGAAGACGTGCTCAGCCACGTTGCCTGTGATACCATAGCCCAATGCGCGCTGCAGGAAGGCAATCAGTGCAGTGCGCTCTTCATCCACACGATCTCCGAAGATTTCCTGAAGGAAGCGCTCAAAGCGAGGGGCTTGCACCCCGATTCCCTGCCACGTGGTCGGGATGATTGTTCGGACGTAGTCGTCGGGGATACCGTCCCTGAGCAGTCCTGTACGCAGATCGAGTACCCCTTCAGAGGTTCCCAGGATCCAGGGGTCGGTATCCCAGCGGTCCGAGGTGACTGCCAGGCGCTCATCGGTGCATGCAAAGGCGAGCACGTGGTTATTTCTGCCTAGCCCGCGCAGGGCAAAGGCTCGTCCCGTCACTCCTTTGAGGAGTTTCTTCAGCAGGCGCTTTTCGTCCTTTTCCTGCTCTTCCTCTTCTTCCAGGTGTACGATATCTTCGCTGTTCTGCTCGCCCAGGCGAGCATTCAGATCCGCGGCGACCTTCAAGTAGACGCTTGCCAGCGGGCCAGAAACCAATTGGCGCACCCTTCCGACCTCATCGCGCCTCCAGAAGTGCCCTTGCCAGAGATACCACGCCTTTTCCATGTGGTCATAGACGCACTGACCCTCAAACAGGTATGCGAACAGCAGAGCATCTCCCCATTCATCTTTTCGATAGCAATCCAACACGAGCTCCAGATCGGCCTCCGGGATGTGGACGGCTCGCGTAGGCTGTCCAGGATGGGGAGACGCAATTGCGTCCCTGAGTGGGGAGCGCCGGTAGGCGCTCTTGAGCGACGCGAGCGCTTCCCGCTCTGTGTAGGCTTCCCGTTGTCCCTTTGCATTGATCGGGGGCACGCGCCGCGTATATGCCTCCATTGTGAGACGGGCCTCTCTTTCGGCCACACCCGAATCTCTCAACTGACATGCCAGCCAGAAGCCTGCATTATTGCGCCCTTCCATTCCCACCCGCTGTAAGGCCTTTTCAAGGAGTCTTGTCTTGGTTGGGATGCGTTGCTGTAATGCTGTTTCGGAAGGGACATGTCGCGTGGTAGACATGGGGTCGGGCGCGTGCAGCAATCCGAGGAGGCGGCGCAGATCATCGGGGAGCGTTTCCAAGGGCTCCAGCTGCGGCGCCCGCAGCCACTCGTAGCGCCCGACCTCATTGCGTCCGCAGAAGGCTGCATACCCGCCATCGGCCCGAATATCGAGGCCGGGCCACCGCTGGCCGAGTTCCCTGGCTGATTTTCCATTCAGCGTCCTCACAGGCCACCTCGGATGAGCGAAGTAGATGTGGTAGCCACCTGAACCGGTACGTACATGAGGAGCGAGACCGAGCTGGTGGAGTAACCGCGTTCCTTCGCCTCCGTCAAAATCCAGTACGATCACCCCGCTTAACGCACCGGTAATCACTGCCCATGCCGGAGAAGCGTAGTGCCTGGCCCATGCCAGCAGAGAGGCTTTGCTCGCCCGTTGTGTTTGATAGGCATGCCACGATAGCCGCCTGGGCGTTCCATCCGGATGCATCCCGCCGATTCGCGGTGGCTTCTTCTCTTGATCGAGCGGGAACACAGACCAGTCGTACTGCTCAAGCGCCTCAAGCGCTGTCAGGTGCGGTGCCTGAGTGTTCCACCTGGCGGGAAGACCAGCCTGTGCATCACTTCCCTCGTGTCTGTGGAGCAGCATGTGATCATCCTGATCGTCTGATACCGTGTGGTTCATAGTCTCTCCCTTAAGAACTGACTTCCGAAAGCACGAAGCCGGTTCCTGACATTTCCAAATTATCGCGGAGTGCGCGACGTGCGGCCGCGCACGTTCCCTCCGCGCCCTCGACAGCCGAACGTTTCTGCGGAACGTCGACAGAAGTGTGCGGCCCAACTGCACCCTGCTAGGGGGCCTGTCCATGTTCAAGCGGCAGATCGATCAAGAAGAGACCTCCCGCTCCACGTATATCTCTTCAGCACAAACTCTTGACCCATCGACAATCCTACCACTTGTTCCCTGCGCGAGCCGGGCGCATTCTTCGAGAAAGCGGCGGGAGAGGTCCCTGACGTGTGAGAGGCGGGTCCAGTCATCGGCTTCAAACGCCAGGACATCAAGGGGTGAGGGCCACTGGGACAAAATGGAGTGCAGGCTTCGTTGAAACTCACTCGTGATCTTGTACCAGTTGAGGCGAACGTGCCGCTCGTGTTCCCCCTCGAGGCGTTCCGACGCGCCCGCCCTGACCTCATCGTGCAGCTCCGACACCTGTTTGGACAGGGTATCTCGCTGCTCGGTCAGCGTGACGATGTTCTGCTGCAGGGTATCCAGTTGCGCGAGGATTTCTGGAGGCACGACGTGCTTTTCAACTTCCCTGATCTCGACCTGTGGTACTGGCATCTCGCTGAGATGCTGCCGCAATCTCTCGAGGTCACGGGTCAGTTGTTCGACCGTCTCCTGTCGCACTTGCGCCTCCGCGTGGGCCTGGCGTTCCGCTACCCTGGCCCGGCGCTCAGACTCCCTTGCTGCCCTGATTGCATCAAGCGTTGGGGGGAGTTGTCCCGCCTCGACCTGCTCGACAAGAGCCTCGGATGAAGACGCGAGCTCGTAGAGCACGCTCGCAGGGAGTTGTAAAATAGTTTTACAACTCCCGCCGAATTTGGACGCGACTTTCATAAAGTTGTAGGCTGATTGCCGAGAAAAATCAAATTCAGCACGCAGCCAGGCGGAGAACTTCATCTCGGGCAGTCGTTGCTGCACCATGAGCAAGTTTTCTCCGATCATGATAATCTCCTCGGCGGTTCGTCTCATCAGCCCATGAATTTCGTGGGTCTTACGTGTTAAAAACTCGCGTGTCTCTTCATCTAAATCACTAAAATCAACGGGCTGTTCTAAGATATCAGCCATCGTGCAGCTCCTTCGCTTGAGCAAGCAGTGAGAATGGTAAATGCACGCCTTGAGGCAAAGGTGGAAGAGGATCAGAGCTGGCAAACAGACATTCTTTCATTCGTATGTCTGTTTTATCGTACATCTCATCAATGATTCGTTGAGCCTGTTCAGGGTCCCTTTGGATATGATGGACGAGCTGTGCCAGCTGCCCTGGCAAGGTATGGAGGATGGTGAGCCGCCCCATTTCGCTGCATACCCAGGGATCAACAAAGGTCTGCCTCCCCTCCTTCGTAAAACGCTCGTATTTCTGCTCCATGATGTGCCGAACGACAACAAGGATCAACACACTTCGGAGCCATTGACGCTGGACGGGTGATAGAAGCAGGCGGTAACGCCCAGTATGCTCATTCAGAAGCCATTGTTCACACACATCCACTATGTACTCTGCTACCGAACTGAGAGGATACTCAATGTATTCGAGATTGACCAGCTCGAACAGACGTTTCCGTAACGCGTAGATGTCAATTGCACGAACGGTTATGGAGACCCCTTTGGGAGAGTTAACAGTTGTGGTTGGAGCGACCCCATAGTCCTTGAGGCATTTTAAGAAGGTCGCACTCCGACAGACCTCTAGTGCTTTACGTTCAGCATACCGCTCTAGCAACATTTGGTGTGCTGCATCAGATGGTGTCTGCATTGTTCATCCTCGCTTCTCTTAAAATCATCTTTTTCTCCTTTTATCTGTGCGCGGCTTGTGCTCTTTGTTATCCTGCCTACGACAATTCAGCATGAAGGTCTCAAACGAGGTATGGGAGGGTAGCTCTGGTTGTATGAGATCAGAGTGATATATCTCTTTTCCTCGTCTATGAAGAGTCTATCAGGGATAAGGGGTGGCGTCAGCGGACATGTGGGGTCGTCTAGGGGACGTCTGGTGTCATCTTGTAGCTTTGTAGTTGAAGGTGTACAATGGATAAGGAAGCATGCAGGCAGAAGAAAGAGTTGGAATATGCAGGAAAAAAATAATCCGGCAGAAGGCACACTCAGTAGTGCGCGCATTGCACAAGGGTTATCTCAACAAGCATTGGCAGACCTTGTTGGCGTCTCAAAAAAAACCATTGCGAGATGGGAACAAGGAAAACAGCTGCCTTTTGCCTACAATCGTCCATCACTCGCGAGACATCTCAAGATGACACCAGAGGAGTTGGATACCCTGCTTCAGAGGAGAGAGAGTGAGGCACCGTCCGGTCGGGAAGAGGGGCAAGAACAATCACCACATCGACAATGGTTCATGCCTCATCCGCGAAATGAGTTTTTTACGGCACGAGAAGAATTGCTGGCACAACTGAAAGATGCATTCTCTTCCAGTGAAAGCGGTATCATGAAGCAAGTTCTGAGCGGACTCCCCGGAGTAGGAAAAACCCAAATTGCTATTG
>WNGR01008921.1_pt1 | contig 10556 bp, 9 predicted proteins | sample 5407581 | NCBI WGS metagenome assembly WNGR01 (sample SAMN13153383, study PRJNA577476) | soil metagenome | isolation source: 80 cm soil or saprolite under Garry oak tree replicate 2 | place: USA:California | collected 2016-06-15 | reverse complement strand
ATTCGGCCCATGTTCGCCCTCGCCTCTTTGGTCACCCCCGCTGTATGCGGGCTGGCCAGCACATTATCGAACTGCAGCAGCGGATGGTCCGGCGGCGGAGGCTCCTTGGCCCAGACGTCGAGGCCAGCCCCGGCGATGCGTTTGTCGCGCAGCGCCTCGACCAGCGCGGTCTCATCGTGGATGAAGCCGCGCGCCGTCGTGATGAAATAGGCATGCGGCTGCATCAGCGCGAATTGGCGCGCGCCAATCATGCCGCGGCTGTCTTTCGTCAACGGGCAAGAGATCGACACGTAATCGGAACGCGACAGCAGGTCGTCCAGTTCGACCTTCTCGCCGCCGCGCGCCGCCATTTCGGTTGCGTCAAGATAAGGATCGTAGGCCAGCACCTTCATGCCGAGCAGGCCGTTGCAGAGTTCGGCGATGCGGCGGCCGACATTACCGAGCCCGACAATGCCGACGGTCTTGCCCTGCGCCTCGGTGCCGATCAAGGCGTTGCGATCGACGTTGGGGTCGCGCCGCAACGCGCGATCAGCTTCAAGAATGCGCTTCGACAAGGTCAGCAGCATCCCGAGCGCGTGTTCGGCCACCGAGCGGGCATTGCCGCCGGACTGATTGACGACCACCACGCCTGCTTCGGTGCAGGCCTCGACATCGACAGGATCGTAGCCCGCGCCATTGCTCGAGACGATCAGCAGGTTCGGCGCGCGCCGCAGCAGGTCGCGGTCGACGTGGAACTGGGGTGCGAGTTCATCGCGCGCCGCACCGATCTGATAGGCATGCGCCGCGGCCAGGATCGGCGCCGAGATCGCCTCGGCGCTTTCATTCTCGAGCCGGTCCAGCCGCACGTCGGGCCGCTTGCGCAGGATGTCGGCATAGATCTCATGCGCCAGATATTTGACGTAAAACACACGCTTGTTGTTGACGGACATTTATTGCGAGCCTTCAGTTCGGGAATCCATAAAGTTTGGCCGGATTGGTCACGAGGATGCGGTGCTGCGTTGCCTGGTCCGGCGTCCACAGCTGAAACAATTCGAACAGGTGTCCGGCATCGGGCATCTCGCCCTCGACGCGCGGCCACTTTCGGCCGGCTTACATTGCGCGGTGGCAGACAGGCGGGAATCATCGGCGTCATTCGGCTTTCATGCCGGCGGCCTCTATGATGGGCCCCCATTTCCTGGCATCGGCACGAATCTTGGCATCGAATTCCGAAGGCGAACTGCCAATCGGCGACGCGCCGAGCTTGCCCAGACGCTCCCTCACCGGGTCGGTGTTCAAGGCCGCAACGAAATCATGCGAGAGTTTCGCGATCAGGTCGGCAGGCATGCCGGCCGGACCGAGCAAGCCCCACCACACTTCCGTGTCGTAGCCCGGTACGGCCTCGGCCATGCTGGGCACATTGGGCAGAAACGACGCCCGCGAGGCGGTCGTGACGGCAAGCGCGCGGACTGTGCCGGCTTCGAGTTGTCCGACCGATTCCGGGCCGTTGTTGAAGGACATCGGAATTTGTCCGCCCAACAGGTCGTTGATCGAGGGCGCGCCACCCTTATAGGGAATCGCATTGAGATCGATCTTGGCGAGATTTTTCAACAACTCGCCGGCCAGATGCGTCGATGTTCCGGTCCCGGCATGGCCGAAGGACAGGCTTCCCGGTTTCGAGCGCGCCTGCGCGACCATGTCGCCCAATGTCTTGAACGGAGAGTCGGTTCGCACCAGCAGGATATTGGGAGACGACGCCAGCAGCGAGATCGGCGTGAAGTCCTTGAAGGTGTCGTAGGGAATTTTGGGGTACAAGAACGGATTGGTGGCGTGACCGCTCGCGACGACGATGAGGGTGTAGCCATCCGGCGGCGACGCCACGAGCGCTTGCGACGCGACCACCCCGCCCGCACCCGGCCGGTTTTCAACCACGACGGTTTGGCCCCATTGCCGGGAGACCACATCACCCAATGTGCGCGCCAGGATGTCGACGCCGCCCCCGGCAGCATAGGGCACGAAAATATGCACCGGTTTGGACGGGAATGGCGACTGTGCAGCCGCACCACCCGCGGCAGACATCGCCACTATCGCGGCAACGATCCGAAACCAGCTGCCCATGGCATACCCCCGATATTTTCGTTTATTTTATCGCACGCCGGCATACCGTTGGCATCACCGTGAGGCGCAGATCACCGGTACGATCCGGACATGTTGACAATCCCGCAGATCGCGTCAAGTTTCGGCGCCTCGACAACACGGCCGCGATCACGCCGCGAACGAAAACTCGTCGCGAAACAAGGGAGGATTCGATGGCGGCTGCCGACGGACAAAACTTGCCCCAGGCCTTTCAAGAGAAGGCCTGGCACGAGGTGGTGCTGCAAACGCTCAAGCGCAACGAGATCAGGCTTGTGCCATATGTTCCGGATCGCGTGCTGACGACGCTGATCAAGAATATTCATGCCGATCCGTTCTTCACGACATTCCCCACCGCCCGTGAGGAAGAAGCGGTCGGCATCGTCTCCGGGGCGTGGATGGGCGGCATGCGCGGCGCCGTGCTGATGCAGACCAGCGGCTTCGCCACGCTGGCAAACGTGCTGGCTTCGCTGGCGATCCCCTATCAGATTCCACTGATCATGTTCGTGTCCGAACGCGGAACACTCGGCGAATTCAATTACGGTCAGTCGCTGGTTTGCCGCACCATGCGGCCGGTGCTCAACTCGCTGGCGATGGAGCATCACACCGCGACCCGGCTCGATGAGTTCGAATTCATCGTCGATCGATCGATCAAGCAGGCCATCACCACGCAGGCGCCGGTGGCGCTGATCCTGTCGCCGCTCCTGACCGGCGGCAAAGCCTTCGAGAAATGAGCGATCGCATGAGCACGGCAACAAGCACCCCTGCCCGCAACACCAAGGTCATGAACCGGTTCGACCTCACCTCGCGGCTGGTCGCCCGGTTGAAGAACGAAGAAGCCGTGATCGGTGGAATCGGCAACACCAATTTCGATCTGTGGGCAGCCGGCCACCGCCCGCAGAATTTCTACATGTTGGGCAGCATGGGCCTGGCGTTCCCCATTGCGCTCGGCGTCGCGCTGGCGCAGCCGACGCGACGCGTTTTCGCGCTCGAGGGAGACGGCTCGCTGCTGATGCAACTGGGTTGCCTGTCGACCATCGCGACACTGTCGCCGAAAAATCTCACCATGATCGTGATGGATAATGGCGTTTACCAGATCACCGGCGCGCAACCGACCCCCGCCGCCACGGTGGCGGATGTTGTCGCCATCTCAACCGGCTGCGGTCTCACCAACAGCGCCTGGGCGGCCGACGAAGAGGATTTCGAGCGTCTGGTCGATCAGTCGCTGTCAGCCTCCGGGCCGACCTTGATTGCGGTGCGCATTGACGACAAGCCGGGAGTGGGCGCAACCCGCAGGGATCCGGTGCAGATCAGAGAGCGCTTCATGCTGGGCCTCGGCGTGCGGCAGGCATTATGATGTGTCACCTGCGTTTACCACGCCGGCATCGCACTCCACGTGAGGGGATCTCCGCTCGATGATTCGTGATATCCCCTCCTGATGACAACCATCCTTCGAATAATTGCCTGGCTTTTGGCTGCCGCCGTCACCTTCGCGACGCTGGGACCGCCCCAGCTCCGGCCGCACGCCGCGGAGTTCGGGCAGGACGGCGAGCATGCGCTCGCGTTCATCCTGGTCGGGCTGGCGTTTGGCGCAGCCTATCCCCGGCATCGATTGCTCGCGACGGTACTTGCCGTTGCCGGAATCGGCCTCATCGAAATCTTGCAACTCTGGGCGCCCGGAAGGCACGCGCGATTGGAAGACTTCGTCGTCGATGCACTGGCCGCCGGTGTCGGCCTCGCCTTAACCGCCGGGCTGGGCTGGACCATCCGGCGATCGCGCCGGCCGAACCCCGGCACACTCTGAACATGAAAAAATCCCCGCGGAACAAGTCCCGCGGGGATGGCTGATGAGCCACTTGTTAGGTTAGTCGATGATCTTGATGATCTTGCGCGTCCGCGGCTCGACGATTACCCGGCGGTCATTGACAACCGCGTAGCGATATTCGGTATGGCTGGGAACGGTCCGCAGTTCGACGCTCGGCGGCAGCGGCTCGCCCACCACGACCCGCTCCCGTACCACAACGGACGGAGCCCGCTCGGCCTGAATCGACGTGATTACGGCAGTGGGAATTTCCACGGCGGCGCCGACCGCGGCGCCCACGGTGCCGCCGACGATCTCACCAACCGGGCCAGCGACCTCGCCACCCGTCCGGGCGCCGTTCGCTGCGCCAGTTGCGGTGGTGGATTGAGCAAACGCAGCGCCCGACGCCAGCAGCGACGCAGCCGTGAGCGAAACAGCAAGACGATATTTCATCGTGTCCTCCTCCATGGAAATGGATGGTCCATTTCAACCGTTGGACCGGAGGGATGTTCCGAACATTTGCGACGGTTCCATCGTGCACCGTGGCGTCATTGCGGCAGGCGAAGTTCCAAAACCGGTACGGCTGGAACAACGCGACAGAAAAATGCCGCCCGGAAACCGGACGGCATTTTAACAGTTTGTCGATCTCGGTTTCTTAGAGCAGGCCCGCGCCGCGCGCCCATTTGTATTTGGCACCGAGCACGGCGACCGGGATTTCGGTCGAGTAAGCGTAAGCCACGATGCCGTTCTGATAGAGATAATCGGCGGCCTCCTCGACCTCGATATCGCCCGCCAGCGACGCCACGATCGGCTTTTCGATGCCCTTGGCCTTCATCTCGTTCTTCACCTCGACCATGTTCCTGGCAAACACCATCGGCGGCGTCACGATGGTGTGCCAGTAACCGAGGATCAGCGCGTGGATGCGCGGATCTTCAAGCCCGAGCTTCACGGTGTTGACATAGGTGATCGGCGGCTCGCCGCCGGTGATATCAACCGGGTTGCCCGCGGCGCCGAACGGCGGGATGAATTTGCGGAACGCCGCGTCGAGATCGGGCGGGATCGTCATCAGCGAAAGCTTGTTGTCGATGCAGGCGTCGGACAACAACACGCCCGAGCCGCCCGCTCCCGTGATGATGACGACGTTCTCGCCCTTCGGCGTCGGCAGCACCGGAACGCCGCGGGCGAACTCCAGCATGTCGCGCAGCGATCGCGCGCGGATCACGCCCGACTGGTTGAAGACGTCCTCGTATATCTTGTCGTTGCCGGCGAGCGCGCCGGTGTGCGAGCTCGCAGCTTTGGCGCCCGCCGATGTGCGGCCGGCTTTCAGCACCACGATCGGCTTTTTCTTCGACACGCGCTTTGCGACTTCCGCAAAAGCGCGGCCATCCTTGAGATCCTCGCAATGCTGCGCGATGATCTGGGTGTTGTCGTCCTGTTCGAAGAACGTCAACAGATCGTCCTCGTCGATATCGGACTTGTTGCCGAGACCGACGATCGCGGAGACGCCCATCTTCGCCGAGCGTGAAAAGCCGATGATCGCCATGCCAATGCCGCCGGACTGCGACGACAGCGCCGCGGAACCCTTGACGTCGTAGGCGGTGCAGAAAGTGGCGCAGAGATTTGCGGGGGTATAATAGAAGCCGTAGATGTTCGGCCCCATCAGGCGAATGCCGTATTTCTGTCCGATCGCCTGGATTTCCTCCTGGCCCTTGATGTTGCCGGTTTCGGCATAGCCCGAGGGAATCAGAATCGCGCCGACGATTTTCTTCTCGCCGCATTCGGTCAGCGCCGCAGCCACGAAGTTTGCCGGAATGGCGAACACGGCAATATCGATCTCGCCGGGGACATCCTTGACCGACTTGTAGGCCTTCTTGCCCATGATCTCGTCGGCCTTCGGATGGATCGGGTAGATCTCGCCCTTGTAGCCGCCGTTGATGAGGTTCTTCATCACCGAGTTGCCGATCTTGCCGTTCTCGGCGGACGCGCCGATCACCGCTACCGCCTTCGGCTTCATGATCCGGTTCATCTGACGCACGATGTCGTCATGTTTCGGACGCGGACGCGGCGGCTTCGGCTCGAAGTCGACGACGATGCGCACGTCGGCGGCGATCGCGTTGTCCTTGGTCGCGAACACCGGGTTGAGATCCATCTCGGCGATTTCAGGAAAATCGGTGATCAGCCGCGAGACGTTGACGATGATGTCGGCGATGGCATCGCGGTTGGCCGGGTCGCTGCCGCGCACGCCCTTGAGCATCTCATGGGCCTGGATACCGTCCAGCATCGAGAGCGCGTCTGCTTTGGTCGCCGGCGCGAGGCGGAACGTGATGTCCTTGAGAATCTCGACCAGCACGCCGCCGAGGCCGAAGGCTACGAGCTTGCCGAACGATCCGTCGGTGACGGCACCGACGATGACCTCCTGGCCGCCCAGCAGCATCTGCTGGACCTGGATGCCTTCGATCTTGGCGTCGGATTTGTACTTCTTGGCGTTCGCCAGAATGGTCGCATAGTTCTTTTCGACGTCCGCGGCGGTCTTCACGCCCACCATCACACCGCCCGCTTCGGTCTTGTGAAGGATATCCGGGGAGACAATCTTCATCACAACCGGAAAGCCCATGTCGGTCGCGAGCTTCGTCGCCTCAGTGGCGGACTTGGCCACGCCCTCTTTCGGAACCGGGATGCCATAGGCATCGCACACCAGTTTGCCTTCCGGCGCCGTCAGACTTGTGCGTTTGTCCGCCTTGACCAGATCGAGTATTTTGCGGACCGCATCATTGGAATTCGACATTGTCTTCCTCCTGGACGTGTATTTTCTAATTGGTCGGCAGCGCGCGCCGGGCATCGGGACCGTGATTTCCCGTCGCAGGTTCAATCGAGGTTCCCGATGGTCGCAAACGCAGGGCCCGCGCTCGCTGCGGTATCCTCATGCGGCCGCCAATCGGCGTGATATGGCATTTGGTATGCCAGCGATGACGTTGTCAAGACAGGGTCGCGCCTGGAAGTGCCGAAAACACTGGCAACTTGACATCCTGGTATTTGGTATGCCAAAAATCTATTCGAATTTCTTCTGTTAAGAAAGGTCTCCCCCAGAGGAGATCAATCGTGTCCATACGGAAACCAACCAAGGCTACCATGGCTGAGGCAGAAATCGCGATCGACCGAATTGCGCCGGAGACCAGCTTCAAGAACAAGGCCTACGACGCGCTGAAGGAAGCCATCCTCAAGATGGACATCTATGCGACGCCCGAGCAGGTCATGCTCGACGAGCGCGCGCTGTCGGAGCGGCTCGGCGTCAGCCGGACCCCGATCCGCGAAGCCATCGCGATGCTGGAGCAGGACGGGTTCGTCAAGACCGTGCCGCGCCGTGGCATTGTCGTCGTGCGTCGCACCAAGAGCGAGATCGTCGACATGATCCGGGCCTGGGCGGCGCTCGAGAGCATGGCCGCGCGACTGATCACGACCAGGGCGCGCAAGAAGGATATTTCCGCGCTGCGCGACTTTTTCAAGAATTTCGGCAAGGACCGCCTGCCGCAGGATCACGTCGAGGAATATTCCAAGGCCAACATCGCCTTTCACCAGGCGCTGATCTCGCTCAGCGAGTCGCCGGTGCTGGTCGATATGACCAACGATATCCTGCTGCACGTTCGCGGCTACCGCCAGTTGACCATCGGACGCGTCGACCGCACCGCGGTGTCGTTGCCGGAGCATCTGGCGATCATCGAAGCGCTCGAGGAGCGTGACACCGAGCTTGCTGAAAAGCGGGCACGCGATCACACGCTCGGCCTTGCCGCTTATGTCGAAGCGCACGGCCAAGAGCTGTTTTAACCGGCCACAGCCTTTAACCTCGGACTTTTAGAAGACGACGCACTCGTCCGCATCAGGAACGATCAGGGAGAAGCGGAATGTCCGCAACAGTACAGAGCATCAATGCAAATAAAGCCGAAGCACAGCAGGATCTGACAGATGGCTTTCATCTCGTCATCGATGCGCTCAAGCTCAACGGCATCGAGACGATCTACGGTGTGCCTGGCATTCCGATCACGGATTTCGGCCGCATGGCCCAGGCCGAAGGCATCCGCGTCATCTCGTTCCGGCACGAACAGAACGCCGGCAATGCAGCGGCAATCGCCGGCTTCCTGACGAAGAAACCCGGAATCTGCCTCACGGTGTCGGCGCCGGGCTTTCTCAACGGTCTGACGGCGCTGGCCAATGCCACCACCAACTGCTTCCCGATGATCCTGATCTCGGGCTCGTCCGAGCGTGAGATCGTCGATCTGCAGCAGGGCGATTACGAAGAGATGGACCAGCTGGCGATCGCCAAGCCGCTCTGCAAGGCGGCCTTCCGCGTGCTGCATGCCGCCGATATCGGCATCGGCCTGGCGCGCGCGATCCGCGCAGCGGTTTCCGGCCGCCCGGGCGGCGTCTATCTCGATCTGCCGGGCAAACTTTTCTCTCAGGTGATGGACGCATCTGCCGGCGCAAAGTCACTGGTCAAGGTCATCGACCCGGCTCCGGCTCAGATTCCGGCTCCCGCTGCGGTCAAGCGCGCGCTCGATGTCCTCAAGAGCGCCAAGCGGCCCCTGATCATCCTCGGCAAAGGTGCTGCCTACGCGCAGGCCGATGACGCGATCCGCGCCCTGGTCGAGAACAGCGGCATTCCTTTCCTGCCGATGAGCATGGCCAAGGGTCTTCTGCCCGACACCCATCCGCAGTGCGCGGGTGCTGCGCGCTCGACGGTGTTGAAGGATGCCGATGTCGTGATGCTGATCGGCGCGCGCCTCAACTGGCTGCTGTCGCACGGCAAGGGCAAGAGCTGGGGCGAGCCCGGATCGAAGAAGTTCATCCAGATCGACATCGAGCCCAAGGAGATGGACAGCAACATCGAGATTGTCGCTCCCGTGGTCGGCGACATCGGCTCCTGCGTAGCCGCGCTTCTTGAGGGCATGGACAGCAAATGGCCGGCCGCGCCGTCGGACTGGACTGGCGCCGTCAGGGCCAAAAAGGAAGAAAACATCGCCAAGATGGCGCCGCGGCTGATGAACAATGCTTCGCCGATGGATTATCATGGCGCGCTCGGCGCGCTGCGGACCATCGTCAAGGAGCGGCCGGATGCCATCCTCGTCAACGAAGGCGCCAACACGCTCGATCTCGCGCGCGGCGTCATCGACATGTATCAGCCGCGCAAGCGGCTGGACGTCGGCACCTGGGGCGTCATGGGCATCGGCATGGGCTTTGCCGTCGCAGCGGCGATTGAGACCGGAAAACCCGTGCTCGCGGTCGAAGGCGATAGCGCGTTTGGTTTCTCCGGCATGGAGGTCGAGACCATCTGCCGGTACAACCTGCCGGTCTGCATCGTCATCTTCAACAATGACGGCATCTATCGCGGGACCGACGTCAATCCGTCCGGCGGCTCGGACGTAGCACCGACCGTCTTCGTCAAGGGCGCGCGCTACGACAAGATGATGGAAGCGTTCGGCGGCGTCGGCGTCCACGTGACGACGCCCGACGAACTGAAGCGTGCGGTCGATGCCGCCATGGACTCCGGCAAGCCAACCCTCATCAACGCCGCGATCGACCCGGCGTCCGGCAGCGAGAGCGGCCGCATCGGCAACCTCAACCCGCAAAGCAAACTTCGCAAAAAGTGAGACAGTAACCCATCGGCGTCATTCCCCGCGCAGGCGGGGAATCCAGTAGCCACCGAACCATCGTGAGACAAAGACCGTGCCCGACTGAATCGACGGCGATTACCGGATGCCCGCTTTCGCGGGCATGACGACAACAGAATAGATCTGAGGAGAAAGATTATGACAAAGGCGCTGAAGGGCGTTCGCATTCTCGATTTCACCCACGTCCAGTCAGGCCCGACCTGCACGCAATTGCTGGCCTGGTTCGGCGCCGACGTGATCAAGGTGGAGCGTCCCGGCGTCGGCGATATTACGCGCGGGCAATTGCAGGACGTGCCGAATGTCGACAGCCTGTATTTCACCATGCTCAACCACAACAAGCGCTCGATCACGCTCGACACCAAGAATCCGAAGGGCAAGGAAGTCCTCACCGCCCTGATGAAGAAATGCGACGTGCTGGTGGAAAATTTCGGCCCCGGCGTGCTCGATCGCATGGGATTTCCGTGGGAGAAGATTCAAAGCATCAATCCGAAATTGATCGTGGCGTCGATCAAGGGCTTCGGCCCCGGCCCCTACGAGGACTGCAAGGTGTATGAGAACGTCGCGCAATGCACCGGCGGCTCGGCATCGACCACCGGTTTTCGCGACGGGCTGCCGCTGGTCACCGGCGCGCAGATCGGCGACAGCGGCACCGGGCTGAACCTGGCGCTCGGCATCGTCACCGCGCTCTATCAGCGCACGGTGACGGGCAAGGGTCAGAAGGTCACCGCTTCCATGCAGGACGGTGTGCTGAATCTCGCGCGGGTCAAACTGCGCGACCAGCAGCGCCTCGCCCATGGCCCGCTGACGGAGTACAGCCAGTACGGTGAAGGGATTCCGTTCGGCGACGCGGTGCCGCGCGCCGGCAACGATTCCGGCGGCGGCCAGCCCGGCCGCATCTTGAAGTGCAAGGGCTGGGAGACCGATCCCAACGCCTATATCTATTTCATCACCCAAGGGGCGGTCTGGGAGAAGATTTGCGACGT
>WNGR01010389.1_pt1 | contig 10557 bp, 8 predicted proteins | sample 5407581 | NCBI WGS metagenome assembly WNGR01 (sample SAMN13153383, study PRJNA577476) | soil metagenome | isolation source: 80 cm soil or saprolite under Garry oak tree replicate 2 | place: USA:California | collected 2016-06-15 | reverse complement strand
CTCATCAGCTGATCACTTTGCAGGCCATTGCGTTCGATATCGATGGCGTTCTGACCGACGGGATACTGACTTGGTCGTCCGCCGGCGACGAATCGAAGAGCTTCTCGTTCGCCGATATTATGGGCATTTCCCTGCTCCGGCGGCTCGGCATCAAGATGGCGCTGATCTCCGGCGAGGCGTCGCCTCTGGTGGATCGCTACGCCGAAAAGTTACACGTTCCGTTCATCGCCAAAGGCACACGCGATAAAGCGACCGCGCTGCGCGAGTTTGCGAAGAAGTTCGACATATCCCTGGAACAGACCTGTTTCTTCGGCGATGACGTGAACGACCTCTCGGCCATGGAGATTGCCGGACTGTGTGCGTGTCCATCGAACGCGGCTGCTGAAGTGCTCGCGTATGTTGAGGAGCGTGGATTTCTGTCGCCGCTGCCTGGGGGCCGTGGCGCCGTTCGCAGCCTCGTGGATGCGGTGCTGGCGGCTCGGAAGCTGCGCGCGCAGGAGGTTTTTCAACTTCGACCGCCGGAGTAGGCGGAGTGGCGCTGCTGCCGATTCGCCGATCGCGGTTGATGTCAACTAAAGATCAACGATTGTTTGTTGGTATGTCGACTTCCCGCCGCAATGGCCGAAGGGTGCCGTTTGTGCATTACGGAAGTGTGGCGCTTCTGCATTACGATAGATATCGATGATGAAGCTCTCCCACTACCTCCTAAAATTCCTTGCCGATCAGGGTATCCAGCATGCCTTCCTCGTGGTTGGCGGTGGCGCCATGCACCTCAACGAAGCCCTGGGGCGCTCGCCGATCATTCCCATCTGCAATCTTCATGAACAGGCAAGTTCGATTGCCGCGGAGAACTATTCGAAGGCTACGAATCATCTTGGTTTTGCCTTGTTGACCACGGGACCAGGCAGCACGAACGCTATCACGGGTCTTGCCGGCGCGTGGCTGGATTCCACGCCGACCTTCTTCGTCTCCGGACAGGTGAAGCGCTCGGATCGAATGTTTCATCCGGATGGCACGCCGATGGGTGTACGTCAGGTTGGCGTGCAGGAGGTCGATATCATCTCGGTGGTTGCGCCGCTCACGAAGTATGCGGTCACGGTTCTCGAACCGGCGGACATCCGTTATCACCTGGAGAAGGCGCTTTACCTCGCTGTCCACGGACGCCCGGGGCCGGTGTGGATCGATGTTCCACTCGACGTCCAGGCGTCGCCGATTGACGAGACCGGCCTCCGCGGATTCGACCCGGCCGAGCTTGGAACTCCGGTGGATTCCCATCTTGCGGAGGCCGTTTCGACGACCATTGATGCGCTTAACAAATCCGAGCGCCCGATGCTGCTGATCGGCAATGGCATTCGCCTCTCTCGCGCGGAAGCTGAGATGGAGCAGATCTTGCGCGCCCTCGACATACCCGCAGAGGTCACCTGGCTCGCTATCGATCTGATGGCCGATGACGATCCTCTCTACGTCGGTCGTCCCGGAACGATCGCCCAGCGCGGCGCCAACTTTGCTGTGCAGAACTGCGATTACCTGCTCTCGATCGGGGCACGTCAGGACCGCGTCGTCACCGGATTTTCGCCGGCCGGATTTGCTCGCGAAGCCTACAAGGTGATGGTCGACATCGATCCCGCTGAATTGGCCAAGATGGGTGGCGTCATCCACACGCCCGTCTGTGCCGATGCCGGGGACTTTATGCGCGAGATGCTTGTGCAACAGCACAAGATCGTCCGCAAGCCACGTGCCGAGTGGAGGCGGCGCTGCGCTGATTGGCGAACCCGCTATCCACTGGTTCTTCCGGAGCACAAGGCGCCGGGGCGTGTGAGTGTCTACAACTTCGCCGAGGTGATGTCGGGCGAACTGAAGGAGGGCGACTTCATCGTTTCCGGGAGCTCCGGTACCGGCATTGAGCTTTTTCTGCTCGCCTTTCGCGTGAAGAAGCGGCAGCGCATCTTTCACACCACCGCTCTCGGGTCGATGGGTTTCGGAATCCCGGCTTCGATTGGCGCCTGCCTTGGCGGCGGCACACGACCGACGGTTTGTGTCGACGGCGATGGCGGCTTTCAGTTCAATATCCAGGAGCTGGAAACAGTGCGACGCCTGAACCTTCCAATCAAGTTTTTCGTTCTCAACAACGAAGGCTACGGATCCATCCGCGCCTCGCAGAAAGTTTTCTTCGGCGAAACCATCATTGGTTGTGACGAGGCCACTGGCCAAACGCTGCCGGATATTCGCAAGGTAGCGAAAGCCTACGGTATACGCACCGACGTGATCGAGACCCAGGCCAACCTTGCCGCCGAGATCCGCCGCGTACTCGACACTCCGGGGCCTGTTGTCTGCGACGTTCACATCGTGCTCGATGAGATTCGCCAGCCGCGTCTTTCGTCGACGCAGCGTCCCGACGGCTCGTTTGTCTCGAAGCCTCTTGAAGATCTGTGGCCTTTCCTTAGCCGCGAGGAGTTCCTCGACAATATGATCATCGCTCCGCTGCCCGAGTGAGCCTTCTGGAGCTATCGACGTCTATGTCTACGCAATTCGGCATCATGCAGGGCAGGCTGGTCCCGCCTGAAGCGGGGCGGTTCCAGTCGTTCCCACGCGAACGCTGGCGCGACGAGTTCCCCAACGCCGTTGCCGCCTGCATCCAATACGTCGAGTGGATCGTAGATGCCTACGGGCTCGATGTGAATCCGATTTTCACGGATGCGGGTCTCAAAGAACTCGATACTCACAAGCGCGAGTATGGCATTGCCACACCGGCGATTTGCGCCGACTGGTTCATGGATTATCCGTTCCTGCGTTGTACACCAGCCGAACGCGCCGAACGCGAGCGGTTCCTCCACCGCTTGCTCCCGATAGCGCGTGAGATTTGCGCCGACCATGTTGTGATTCCCTTCGTCGATATTTCCCGCATCGAGACTGAAGAGGACAGGCAGATCGTGGTGGGTATTATGATGGCTGCCGCCCCGATTGCTCAGGCGAACGGCATCGAACTGCACCTCGAAACCGATCTTGGCCCCAGTGACTTTGCTGCGCTGTTGGAACGCATTCCGCATGCGTACATAAAGGCCAATTACGACTCGGGAAATTCGTCAGGTCTCGGTTATGTTGCGAGCGAGGAGTTTGCGGCGTACGGCGATCGTATCGGTTCAATTCACATCAAGGATCGCCGATCGAAGTTCGCGGGCGGCATCGCGACCATGGCGCTGGGTGAAGGCTCGGCGGACTTTGCCGACGTTTTTCATTCCATGGAGCACATTGGCTATAACCGCGGGATCACCCTGCAGGTCGCTCGCGGCGAAGCTGGAGACGAAGTGAACTGGATTTGCCGGCAGATTGCGTTCATCCATCGCTATTGGCAATAATCACACGCAACCAACGCATCTTAGGAGCCCTCGTTGAAAATCCTAATCATCGGTCTCGGCGGAATCGGTCAACGTCACACCCGCAATCTCCGCGCCCTGCTTGGCGATTCTGTCGAGATTATCGCGTATCGGGTACGCCGTCTCACACACGTGGTGACTCCAACGATGGGTGCTGACGAGGAGCGAAATGTCGAGGATGTCTACAACATTCGCACCTTCCATAGCCTTGAAGAAGCGCTCATTGAGAAGCCGGATATCGCGTACGTATGCAACCCCAGCAGCCTGCATGTTGCGGTAACCCGCGCCTGTCTGCTGGCGGGCTGCGATATTTTTCTGGAGAAGCCGCTGGCCGATTCGCTCGATGGCACCGGGGAGCTGGTCGATCTGGCTCGCGACCATAAGCGCGTTGCCATGGTGGGCTACCAGCTCCGCTTCCATCCCAGTGTTATCCGCCTCACAGAGATTGTTCGCTCCGGCGTTCTGGGGAATTTGCTGGGCGTCCGCGCCACCATAGGTGAGTATCTCCCTAACTGGCATCCCTATGAGGACTACCGGATTATGTATGCGGCCCGCGCCGACCTCGGTGGTGGCGTCGTTCTCTCGCAGATACACGAGTTCGATTACCTCTATTCCCTCTTTGGCCTGCCGAGCCGCATCTACGCTCTCGGCGGCCATTGGAGCGATCTTGAGGTAGACGTCGAAGATACGGCCTCCATTCTGATGGAGGCGCCGCTCGGCTCGCGTGTCCTCCCCATTCAACTCCATCAGGACTTTCTTCAATCACCTGCATCGCGTCAGTGTGAAGTGATCGGCGACAAAGGCCGGGTGGTGATGGACTTGCACGCGCTGACCGTCAGTCTGTTCACGCTTGGTAACGCCAAGCCCGAGGTCTTCCGCCTGGAAAACTTCGACCGCAACAATCTTTTCCTCGACCAGGCACGACACTTCCTCAAATGTGTTGAGACCCGCGAGAAACCCGTGGTTGACCTCGCTGACGGGATTCAGAGCTTGCGCATGGCACTTGCCGTCAAGCAGTCCATCGCCACCCATCAACCCATCGATCTGGGTCGCTAACGTTGTATTCTGGATAGAACGGACGCCCAGTTTATTTCGTAAAAGAGATTGCCGGAGGAACTTATCTTGCTGCAAAAACTCAAGGATTACCTGGTAAGTCTTGGTCCCGAAAACCGGTTGACACAAATTGCGCTGTCCCTGCATGGGCGACGTCTCGGCTACAAGGTTGACTTCAGCGACCCGACCCGAATATGGCTGGAAAAAGGCAGTCGGCGCCTCGCACTAGCCCGGCGCGACCTGACCTTTGTGCCCATCATGATGGAGGTCATCGATCTCTTCTTCGATTCGATCAAACCTACGGTCGTGAATGGCAAGGAGACTCTGGATTTCTCCCAGCCTGCGTTCCATACATATAAGCGGAGTGGCATGGGTTTTTTCTTTCCATCGATTCCGGAGGAAGACCCGCTCGATCAATACACCTATTGGTACACGCCTAAGGCTGGCGACATTGTGTGGGACGCTGGCGCCTACTCAGGCGCAACCACATGCTTACTGGCATCGATGGTTGGACCGACCGGTAAGGTGTACGCCTTTGAGCCGGACGACTTGAACTTCGCCTACCTGGAAAAAAATATTGCTCACCACGGCATCACCAATGTCGTTACGGTTCGCAAGGCGCTCTCCGGCGCCACCGGCACTACAACATTCTTCATGGATGGCACGATGGCTTCCGGTATCCGCGACTTCGTTGTCTACTCCGACAGCAAGCACAACAAGGAGGTGCCAACCATCAGCATGGAGGATGCCTGCAAAGAACTTGGATGTGTGCCTACCTACGTTAAGATGGACATCGAAGGTGCGGAACTCGCCTTCGTGCAAGGGGCGAAGGAATTCCTCAAGATGCATCCGGTGAACTTTGCGATTGAGAGCTACCACCGGGTAGACGGCGACTACACGTACAAGAAACTCGACCCGATCTTCGCGGAGATCGGCTACGACTATGTGTCTTCCGACGTATTCAAGCAGATGTTTACCTGGGCCAAACCTCGTGCTGAGGCCACGACGGCGAATGCGATGCCAGAGGCGGCCGTTTCAAAGTAAGCGCGGCACCTTCGAAACAAATCGCACTACGCCATTGTTCCACCGCTAGCGCGACAGCCCGGATCAACCTTAGCATCCTCTTGCGGGCAACCCAGGGCGTCAAGGCTGCCATCAGCTTGTCGTGGTCTATCAGTCAGAGAACTTCTCCAGATCCAGATCAATCACTCAGCGGCAGTTCGCAGCCATCTACTTCTGCACCTTGGCTACCGCCTGACGTGCCGGACGTCTGGGCCGGAATGCGTGACAATGTTCGGAGAACCCCGCATCCCACCTGCGCTGCGAAATCTGCATCATATATCGAAAAATGAACCATTGGTCTTGGAGCTGACCTTTGACTACCTCTTCCTACGCCGTCCTTGCGCCAAGGAACGATCTGGCGGTACCTCGGCCCGCCAACAACACCTACTTTCCCGCGCTCGATGGTCTCCGCGCCATCGCTTTCCTGATGGTTTTTGTGCAGCATTATCTGCAATGGCCCTGGGGTTGGACCGGGGTCGATGTCTTCTTTGTTCTCTCCGGGTTCCTCATCACCGGCATCCTTTTCGACACTCGTGACCAACCGCATCGCGTCCGCAACTTTTATGTGCGGCGCACGCTGCGCATATTCCCGCTGTACTACGGCCTGATCCTTTTGCTTGTACTCACGTATCCCTTATTTCGTTGGGATTGGAACTGGCGTTGGATTTTGTGGCCGGCCTACCTGGGAAATTTTGCACATGGCGTTCACCCGATGCCGTCCCGATCCTCGCTGCAGATGCTGGCCGACTTCCAGCCTCTGAGCCGCAGTTTTCCCCACGTCCAACTCTTCCTCGGTCACTTCTGGTCGTTATGCGTGGAAGAGCAGTTCTATCTTTTCTGGCCCTGGGTTATCTTCTGGCTGCGTGACCGGAAAAAGTTGATGTGGATCTGTGTTGCCTGCATTGTGGTCTGCCCGATCATGCGTATTGTCGGCAACCACACATTGCCTAAATTCATGTTGGACCAGGAAGTTCTTTACCGCTGGACGCCGTTCCGTGTCGACGCTCTCCTGCTCGGTGGATTGGTCGCTCTCGTGTTGCGCGGGCCATCGCGGCGAGCGATGCTGACTGCCGCTCGATTTGGATTTGGGGTGCTCTTGAGCGCACTCCTGCTGTGGCTGGCTCTCGTCCCCTCGGCGCGACACCGGCCTGAAGGCTATGTCTATCCAGGCTGGCATTACACGGGGGGACTGGTTTTTGTCGACTTTCTCTCCGCCTGCCTGATCGTCATGGCGGTTGAAACCGGCTCATGGACCTTCCGAGTCTTCAGTGTGCGTCCCTTGCGGTGGCTCGGCCGGATCAGCTACGGAGCCTACGTGTTCCACGACATCCTGCACCCGGAGTTCGTACGCGTGGCGCAGAATCTCAGACATGCGCGGACTGGAACGGCATTGGTGGCTCTGACGTGCACCCTCCTGCTCTCTCAAGCGAGCTTCCGCTATTTCGAGACGCCGTTCATCCGACTAAAGGAACGCTTGACACGACCATCACGAAGAAGTCGGCCCCAGATTCGCATAGTCGAAACCGAGGATGCGTTGAAACGCCTGGCGTCGTAGGCCCACGGGATGGACGCGGCTCGGTGGGCCTATCGCGTACGTATGATCCACCAACCGTCACCAGGAAGATAATATCCCTTGAATACCAGATAGCTGCTCTTATCGACAACGTGCCACTTGCCGACGGCAATTTTTCGCATGATCATCTCATCCAGAGCACGGTGCGGGAGCGGTTGGCCATGGTTAAGAAGGGTCTCATGCGCACCCAAAATTTTCATCTGCCGTTGATACACAATCCATTGGGGGGGTGATGTATCAAGCTCACTCATCAAACCTTCGATGGTGGACCGCGTGGATGTGTCGAAGAAAGTCTGCACATAGCCATGCCATGGCGGTATGTCACAAAAGTAGTTTGGATAGGAATATGGCATCGACAGCAATTCGGGTGTCGGACCTCCCTGCTTGATCTCCCGGCAGACCGGCTGGATAAAGTGCAACAGACCGCGATCAAGATACATCGGCCCATAGACAGGATGGCGATACCATTGGCGGTTCACAAACATTGGGCTGGTACGAAAGTTTAGCCATGAGTAGGGATCATAGATCTTCTCTCCCATTGCAGAAATTCCCAGCAATGCGATGATCGATACAAGAGATAAATTTGCCCAGCGGCCCAGTTTCCGAAAGGGCTGAATGATGGGTGCCAAAAGCAGTAACATGGCGATTGGCGAAAAAAACACATTTTCAATATGTGCCCCGGTCGAAGCAGAAGCCGATGCCAGCTCGGCGAGAGGAATCAGGACTAAGATTTCCCGTGGATCCAATTCCAGCTTGCCAACTCCTCTCCTTGACATTACGTAACGCGCGATGACAACCGGAGCAAGCAGATAATTCACGACAAGCAACAACAGACATAGGAACCGTACAAATTCATACGATAGTAGGATCGCGCGGTAATAATGGGGAGTAAGGGGAACGGCAATCCCGACCAGCGCCAATTGCACCGTCACCGTGTATTTAGCTCCGGCCTTCCAAAGATGCGGCAACAGCGCGCCTACAGCAATCATTGGAAGAATATAGAGAAGAATCCAGTTGTTTCCGTGGTGCATTTCAGAAAGCGTGTGACGAAATATCAGGAACGGGTCTTCAAGGATGCCGTGTGTCCCGCCCTTGGCGCCGGCAGCCCTGAATATGCTGTTCGAGGCATAGGCCGATAGAGTGTCGCCGGTAAGCTTTACAACCGTCAATACAGTCAACGCTGCAGTCACAATAAATAGGCACGCGGCGGGCAGCGCCTGTTTCCGGGCAAGGAACAGCAGGCAGATGCCTGTCGCGACCAGAAGTGCCGCACCGTCGGTCAACCGTGTTGTGATGGTTAAGCCTGACAGAACCCCCGCCACGGCCGCCAGTCCAAATCGACGCGGTGCAGCATCGGCCTTGGCCAGCTTCAGCAGAAGCACGAGTGAGTAGAAGACAAAGATTTCCGTCGTAACGTGAAAATCATCGAACCGATATGCGGTGCATTCGACAGTTATGAAAAAGGCGCCTGCGAGGACAATCGCTTTCTGCCAATCCGACCAATCGGACTCCTGCAATATCAGAAAGATCGCCAAGCAGAAGATGAGAACGTTGAGTACGGATGGAATTTCAGTTACGAGACATTTGATCCCGAATAGCTGTATCCATGCGTTGGTTGCCAAAACGTATAGCGGTTGAAGAGCCAGGTGGAGATCGGCGTAGAGTTTCGCCCCATTGTGAAAAAGATTGGCATACCAGAACCACTCCGCCTCGCCACCCATCTGGGTGTTGAGAATCATGGCAATGCCGAAGAGAAGGCAAAACAGAATTGCCAGGGTTTGGTAAACGCGGCCGGAAAACACATCGCGAACTCGGCGAACGACTCGATTCGTCTCCACCAGGTCGGATCGGGCCTCGGTAATAGGCATGCCAATTCGGCTCTCTATTGTTGATTTGGCTAAAGGATACTTTTGTATGACGCTAAAATTGGCTTGACGGTCGCTTGCTGCCGCGTCGATTCCTGGTTGGCCGCCATTATCCGCTCTTCATCACCGACTCCTCCAGGCCGTACCCTGTAGACTGGTCTGAGTATGGTCACCGAAAATAATCGTGTTCGCGACCTGTTCGACCTGACGGGTCGCGTTGCTGTCGTGACAGGCGGGGCCGGCCTGCTTGGGTATCATCATGGGGCGATCCTCGCAGCCGCCGGAGCACACGTTGTCGTGCTGGATCTTGCCGCGGCTAGTCCGGCTCTGCGCGCCGACCAGCTCCAACTCGCGCACGGCCCCGAATGCCTGGGTCTCGCAGCTGACATTACCAGCGAAGCCTCGATTGAGAGTGCGCGAGATGTGATCATAGCAAAATTCGGCCGCGTGGATATCCTCATCAACAACGCCGCGAATAATCCCAAGGTCGAAGCGGACCCCACGGGCGACCTCCGATCTTGGCGTCATTGCGCCAGACCAGCGGCTGTACCGGAAGGAGGGTGTCCCCGAAGATCAGCAGCCGGTCAAACCTGTTACCTATTCGGTTGTGAAAACTGCGCTGATCGGACTTACGCGATACCTGTCGACCTACTGGACGGCACACAATATTCGCGTCAACGCTATCTCGCCGGGTGGCGTTTTCGCCAACCAACCTGACGAGTTTACACAGAAACTTCACGCCCTTATCCCGATGGGTCGAATGGCCAATAAAGACGAGTACCAGGGTGCGGTCCTGTTTCTTTGCTCGGACGCCAGCTCCTATATGACAGGGCAAAACCTTATCGTCGATGGCGGTCGCAGCGTTCTTTAGCAACATTTAGACCTTGACTACACCTTCTCCAATCCGAGAACGTATGCCGCCCGAGATTCATCCCGACCACCCGCCCGTGGTGCCCATTCCGCAGGACCCATTCATTCCCAAAGGCCAGCTACAGCGCATCGTCAATCTGTTTCCTGGCGGCCAGTTTGCACGCTATCTCTGCGTTGGAGTGTTCAATACTTTCTTTGCTTATCTCAGCTTTGTCGTCATGCTCACGGTGCTCAATATTATGCTGCCGGCGCGGTTTCTGTATCTGACGGTTGTGCTGGCGTCGATACTGGGGGTGCCGCTGAATATCACGGTTGCCTATCTGGGCTATAAGTTCTTCGTCTTCCGCACCAAGGGAAATTACCTGGGCGAATGGCTCAAGTGCTTTGCGGTTTACGGTACCGGCATGATCCCCGGCCTGGTTGCCCTCTCCGCTTTGACGCGTTTTCTGCAATCCACGATTCACGCCCACGCAACGTCGCTTCACGTGTTTCTTGGAGCGGTGGAGACACACCTGAGCGGCCGGCCGCTGGTGGTCGTTCAGCACGTTGCGACCGGTAAAGCGATGGCCGGATATATTGCCGGGGCAGTCGTAATTGGTGTATCTACCATCTATAGCTTTGTCGGCCACAAGAAGGTCACGTTCCGCATTAAGGAAGAGGCTGAGACGCGCTCGTTAAGCTAGACTTTAGCCAGCGCCTTGAGGAGTTGCACTGTGAGTCAGAAGACTATCTCGATCATGACGCCGTGCTACAACGAGGA
>WNGR01008915.1_pt1 | contig 10558 bp, 8 predicted proteins | sample 5407581 | NCBI WGS metagenome assembly WNGR01 (sample SAMN13153383, study PRJNA577476) | soil metagenome | isolation source: 80 cm soil or saprolite under Garry oak tree replicate 2 | place: USA:California | collected 2016-06-15 | reverse complement strand
TTCGGATTGACGAAGTGCGTCATGCCGAAGCGCTCGCCCCACGGCTTCTTGGTATTGTTGACGTCGACACCGATGATCATGTCGGCGCCCGCGAGGCGCAGGCCCTGGATCACGTTGAGGCCGATGCCGCCGAGCCCGAACACCACGCAGTTCGTGCCCGCGTCGACTTTCGCCGTGTTGATCACGGCGCCGATGCCGGTGGTCACGCCGCAGCCGATGTAACAGACCTTGTCGAAGGGCGCGTCATCGCGGATTTTCGCCACCGCGATCTCCGGCAGCACGGTGAAGTTGGCGAAGGTCGAGCAGCCCATATAGTGATGAAGCTTGCGCCCATCGAGCGAGAAGCGCGAGCTGCCGTCCGGCATGACGCCTTGGCCCTGGGTCGAGCGGATGGCGGTGCAGAGATTGGTCTTGCGCGAGAGGCAGGACGGGCACTGCCGGCATTCCGGCATGTAGAGCGGGATGACATGGTCGCCGCGCTTGACCGAGGTGACGCCCGCGCCGATGTCGACCACGACGCCCGCGCCCTCGTGGCCGAGGATCGCCGGGAAGAGTCCTTCCGGATCGGCGCCCGAGCGCGTGAATTCGTCGGTGTGGCAGATGCCGGTCGCCTTGATCTCGACCATCACCTCGCCCGCCTTGGGGCCGGCGAGGGTGACCGTGGTCACTTCGAGCGGCTTGCCCGCTTCGAGCGCCACTGCCGCACGCACGTCCATCGTCTTTCTCCGTCGTGATGGGTCAGGCGCCGGGGTCGCCGTTAGCGGAACACCCACTGCGCAAAACCGTGCGGGGCGGGACGCGCGGTCCCTGGTTCCCGCCCGACCTTGCGCCGGCGAGCTCCCTCTTCACTCGCTGCGCTGCTCACTGACCGGCAGCACGATCTGGGTCTGGGTCACGATCGCGGCGAGCCGGCCGTCGCCGCGGGTGATGTTGGTCTGCAGCACGATGGTGCTGCGGCCGCTGTGCAGCGGCGTGCAGACCGCGCGCGCGGTGTCGCCCTTGGGGATCGGAGCGAAGAAATTGGTCTTGCTCTCGATCGTGGCCGTGCGTTCCCCCTCCCTGAGGGCGGCACTCGCGGTCATTCCGCCCATCGTATCGGCCCAGCCCATCAGCGCGCCGCCATGGATCACGCCGCGGCGGTTGCACAGCTCCTCGCGGATGACCAGCTCTGCTTCGCTGCGTTCCGCCGAGCGGCTGATGATCTTCACCCCCATGAGCTTGACGAAAGGGGCGGGTTCCCAGGCACCCATGTTCACTCCTCGATCCGGCCGCCGTTCGGCAGCTTGGCATGGCCTTCGGCGGCATGGCCTCGCGTGCGGCGAGGCGCACGGTCTCTTCCAAATTGCATACGTCGCTGTATGCTGTCCAGGACGCCGGGTGCGTGCGGCGCCGCGACGGCGCCCATGCAAAGCCGATCATGGGGCAACCTGGAGGGATCGCGATGCGTTTTGAAATGCGTTTGATGTCGACTGCCGTGACCATGCTGTTGGCGGCCGCCAGCTTGGGAGCGAGCGTGTCGCTCGCCCAGGCGCAAACCTGCACCCAGCTGTGGACCGAGCGCAACCAGTACTACAAGGACGCCGGCTACTGCTTCAAGACCGCGCGCGCGATCCGCTATTTCGGCAATGCCGGCTGCACCGTCGATAAGGAAGACGACCTTAAACTCGCCCCTGGCGTGCGCGCCCGCATCGACCAGATCACCAGGCTCGAGCGGACCAACGGCTGCCGCTGAGCGAACGGATGTCGCCACCGCCGCCCCCGGCGGCGCATCGAGGGGAGGCAAGACAGGGCGCCGGTCGTGACCATCGGCTGCGCCCATATCGATCACGCCGAGGGATTGTCGGTCCCGCATGGAGCGCTCGTAGCTCAGCCCGGATAGAGCACCAGACTTCGAATCTGGGGGTCGTAGGTTCGAATCCTACCGAGCGCGCCAATTCGCGACCTAAGCCGCCGCGAGCAGATGGGCTGACCTCAGTTGATGCAATGCGCTCCGCTCCGCGGCGGCCACGACCTCCGCCGGCGCAATGCGGGAAGCGGGGGCGGGCTGGACAATGCCGTTTCGAAGATGCGGGGGAATCTTGAACCAGAGATATTCGAAAATGTGGCCGGTGTTCTTGTGGACCACGCGAATCGTGCTCCCTTCCACCGCCATGTCGAACTCGGGTTCGCTGTGTTCCAATGTGAGGTTCGGAGACCGCAGGCCGAAGGCGTCGTGCAGCACCCGGTCCACGTCCCGGGAGAGGAACGGCTTATGCAGAAATCCGCACGCGCCGCAACCGAGTGCCCGCCGCTCTTCCGCCTCATCGCGTTCAGCCGAGATCATCACGACCTTCAGCTCGGACTTGAGCGCCATCAGTCGCGGCAGAGTGTCGAGGCCGCTCAAGCCGGGCATGTTGCGATCGAGGAAGACCACATCGAATTCCGCCCTTCGGCAAAGGGCCAGAGCCGACTCGCCGTCGTCGGCTTCGGTGATCTCACAATTGAAAACGCTGCCCTCGAGGACTTTCTGGACGATCTTGCGCACGGTGAGCGAGTCGTCCACGATCAGGACCTTGGTCGGGGCCGCGATGCGGTCGTAGGTCTTGATGATCGCCTGCACCTCGGCCACGTCGAAGGGCTTGAACAGGAACTCGTAGGCCTTCAATTTTCGCGCCATCTCCACGGCCTCGACCGAAGGCGGGGTGGACATCACGGTCACGAACGCTTTCACGCCCTGTTTTCTTGCGACCCAGAATGCCTCCATGCCCGACAGCTCGGGCATGTTCACATCGATGAACGCCAGGTCGACGTTGCCGCCGCTGAGCAACGTGAGGCAGTCGCGGCCATTGTCGGTTGAGCTCATTCGGAACGGAAGTTTGGTCGTACGCGCCGCGTCCATGAGCATACGCTGGACCGCGGGAGAGTCGTCCGCGACCAGCATGTTGATGGGTTGCTTCATGGAACTGCTCCTGCGCTCCTGCACGTGATTCAATTGTGGCGAGATTCAATTATCGGAAGCAAAATCTGTTCAAGATTGTCTGGGCTTTTCCTTGCCGAAAGGACAAGCGACCGCAACGAAGTCAATTCAAATTGTCCGCTCCGCCAAACCGCCTGATCCAGGGCATCGGCAAGCCCAAGACCTGCATCGTTAAGGTTAAGACAACCTTTATCGGCCAGAGTGCGGCGGCGCAGGCCAGGTCGAGCAGCCACGGTCATGGAGTTACCCGGATTCCTTCCAGGATTCGATGCCCGTCGCGCGCTCTTCGGCCTCGACGAGCGGGCCCGAGAGCTGATGCGGGAGACCTGGCCGGTCATCGCGCCGCATCTTGGAGCAGCGATCGACGACGTTCTCGCGGGCATGAAGAGCTTGCCGCACGTGGCGGACGTCGTCATTGAGCGAAGCGACCTGATCCGCAAGCTCGAAGCGTCGCACTTCGCAGCGCTTCTGGGCGGCAGCCTCGATCAGCGCTACGTGGAGTCGTGTCGAAGGACGGTCGAGCAGGAGGCCGCGATCGGGCTCGATGCCCGCATGCGCAGCAGTGCCGGGAACTTCGTGCTCAGGGCGGCGCTCGAGGCGCTCGCGCGCAGGCGCCGGTTTTCGTCGCGCAAGCTTGTCGAGTGCGGCATGGTCGTCTCGCAGGTCATCGCCTTCGATGTCTCGAATGCGATGACCCTTCACCGCGACGCGGAGGAAAAGGCGACGGCAACGCGGCGCCGGGCCATCGACGAGGCGATTGCGGACTTTGGCGGCGCGATCGGCGGGGTCGTCGACGCCATCAAGGAAGCGTCCTCTTCGCTGAGAACGACCTGCGCCACGATGAAACAGGTCGCCGACGATACTGCCCGGCGCATGGCTTCGGCGTCATCGGCGGCGAATGAGACGACCCAGCAGGTGGAAGGGGCGGGGACGGCGACCGAACAACTCTCCGGCTCGATCGAGCATATCGGCGAGCAGGCGACCCGCGGCCTGCAGATGGCGCGGGCCGCGGTCGGCGACACCCAGCGCACCCACCAGGCCATCCGCTCCCTGAATGAAGCAGCCGGGCGCATCGGTTCGGTGGTCGGTCTCATCTCCGCGATCGCATCGCAGACCAACCTCCTGGCGCTCAACGCCACGATCGAGGCGGCGCGCGCCGGCGAGGCGGGCAAGGGCTTTGCGGTGGTCGCCTCCGAGGTCAAGGCGCTTGCCAATCAAACCTCGCGCGCCACCGAGGACATCTCGCAGCAGATTGCCGCGATCCAGGAAGCGACCAGGCGTTCAGTCGACGAAATCGCCTCGATTGCGAACGTCATCGAGCAATTGACCTCGGTCGCCAGCACGATCGCGTCGGCGGTCGAGGAACAAGGCACCACCACCCGTGAGATTGCCGGGGGCATGCAGACCGCGGCGGGCAACACGGCGCGGGCGTCGGTCGAAATCCGTTCGGTCGAGCAGGCCGCCAGCCGCAGCGCGGCAGCCGTCGGCGAGATCGCGGGCTGGACCGAACGGCTCTCCTCGCGTGCGGACGATTTGGAAACGAAGGTGGCGACTTTTTTCGGCCGAGTGCGCGCCGCTTGAATTTTGCCCACGTAGGATGGGTTGAGCGCAGCGAAACCCATCGCGTCGCCGGCGCGCGGCCTACTGGCAGTTTGCGCCGACCTTGGTCGAATAGATCCGCGTCGACCAGTCGAAGACGCCGGTCACCGTCTGGTACTGCGAGGTGAACCACAGCGTGCAACCGTCGGTCGGATCGACGCTCATATGGGCATAGTCGCCCCAGCGGTCATAGCTCGTTTGTGACCCCGAGCCCGGCATGACGAACGATTCCTGCGATAGCGGCGTGAGCCCTTCGCCGGTCATGGTATTCTTAGAACTGACGGTTCCGAGCGCGATGGCAATGGATGGATAGAGCGCAGCACTGGCGCGACTGTAGCCGACCGCAATGTTTCCGGCGCGGTCCATGGCGATGCTGCTCATCCAGCGGTAATCCGAATTCGGAGAGAAGGTGCTCTGCTGGTTGATCGTCGTGGTGAGGGTGGCGGAGGAGCCGACAACGACGTTCTTGAAGGCAGGCAGCAGATCATACCAACGGATGCCAGTGACGCTCGATGTGCCGGGGTTCACGGTGACCGAATGACTCACGACGAGATGGGAGTTGGCGTCCCAGTTTTGGCATTGACCCGGCGTCGATGAGTAGGCAACGCAGGGCCTCGAATAGGCGAGGCGGAACATCAGGCGGTCGCCAAGCGAATCGAGCTTCTGGCTTGTGCCAGGCTGCGGGATGCAGGCACCGCCGTTGCAGGCCGGCGAGAACGATGCCGCCCCGGCAACGCGCTGGGGCCACAGGATCGTTCCCGATCCCGCCGGCCAATTCACCGTCACGAAGCCCAGCTGCAGGAACCCGCCGTAGAAATTGGTCAATATGTTCGGCGTCCCGGCCGGCGGACAGGCTGCGCCCGTGATGCATGACGAATCGCCCGGATTGGACGCGGACACATAGCTCGGATTGAGATCGCTCGCTTTGCCGTCGAGATCGCTGGGCAGAATGCTGCCGTAGGCGGAATTGGGCGATGCGCACAGTTGCCGGGCGCTTGCGCCGGTGAGCATCTTTGCCCGCTCGTACACGCACACGCTGGCGCCCATGAAACGACCGCCCCGGAACATGTTGAAGGTCGCGTAATAGCCGTCCGGCCACACGCTGATCTTGGGATAATCCGGGAAATAGGGCTGCTGGAAGGCGTAGACGTAATAGCCCGCGGTCGCGTCGTTCGTTTGCGATACCGCAACGCAGTGATAATACGGGCCGCCGGTCGGGACCGCGAACTGGCTCAGGATCCAGCGATGCGCCATGCGGTCGAACACCGCGACCACGTCTCCGTCGTCGCGGGTCGCGCACGGATTGGCCTGCGGGAAGTTCGCCGCGGCCTTGAAAAGACCGCTCAGCTGGAAAAAGATCCCGCTCGCATTCGATTGCGTGCAAGAGGCCTGGCCATTGACGTTCTGGCAGAAGTTTCCGGTCTGCTTGTCGAAGACCGCGTAGGGGACGTTGACGAACTGGACATATTGCGTGTCCCCGGCGGCGCCGCTCGTATCCGGGGGGATGTATTGGACATGGTACCCGCTGCTGACGCCGATGCCGTTGAAGCCCCTTCCGGAGGGCGTGATCTGCGTCGTGGGAGTGGTTTGCAGAGCAGGGTCCTTGGCCGCCGGCGTCGGCCCGAACGGATGACGCCCCAGCGGGATCACCCGGTGCTCGATCGCCGCGCCGGCCGCGGGAGCCTTGATCGGAGCGGCCGGCCTACCATGCCCGGTCACACCTTCGGAGACCGACAACGACTGCGTTTGTGCGATCGCACTGTCGCAGGGATAAAGACAGGCAATTGCGAGCACGCCAAGACATGCCGATCCAAGCGCTCGCGGCCCAAATGCTTTCTGCATCATGTCAGTTTTGATTCCCCCGATAGCCCGGTGCGCACGTAAACATACGCCGATTTGGCTTTATCTGGGAGCGACATGGCACAATTACGGCCACGGCGGCCGTGGTCGTCGCCTCACGCCGCCGCGTAGGCGGCCAACCGCACCGGCGCCCGCCGCGAGCCCCACCGCCCGGGCGCGGGCTCGAACAGGCCGGGAAGCCTGCTGCCGCAGCTCGGGCAGGCGCCGTCGGGGCCGAGCGACCATTGCGTGATCGTGTAGCCGCGCCGCCCGATCAGGCGCTCGCCGCAGCAGGCGCAATAGCTGCTGGAGCGGCCGAGGTCGTCGACATTGCCCACATAGACGTGATGCAGCCCCGTTGCGCGCGCGATCGCGCGGGCGCGGATCAGGGTCGCATGCGGGGTGTGCGGTTTGTCGAGCATCTTGTAGTCGGGATGGAAAGCGGTGAAGTGCAGCGGCACGTCGGGGCCGAGATGCTGGTGCACCCACTCCGACAGCGCATGCAGCTCGTTCTCCGAGTCGTTCTCGCCCGGGATCAGGAGGGTGGTGATTTCGAGCCAGGTGCTGGTCTCGCGCTTGATGAATTTCAGCGTGTCGAGCACCGCCTCGAGGCTCGCCGAGCAGAGCTTGTGGTAGAAGTCCTGGGTGAAGCCCTTGAGGTCGACATTCGCCGCGTCCATGTGGCGGAAGAACTCGACCCGCGGCTCGGCGCAGATATAGCCCGCGGTCACCGCCACGGTCTTGATCCCGGCCTCATGGCAGGCCTGCGCGATGTCGAGCGCGTATTCCATGAAGATGACCGGGTCATTGTAGGTGAAGGCGACCGAGCGGCAGCCGGTCTGGCGGGCGGCGCGGGCGATGGTCTCGGGCTCGCCGCTGTCGGCAAGGGTGTCGATCTCGCGCGACTTCGATATGTCCCAATTCTGGCAGAACTTGCAGGTGAGATTGCAGCCGGCGGTCCCGAACGACAGCACTGGCGTGCCCGGCAGGAAGTGATTGAGCGGCTTCTTCTCGATCGGATCGACGCAGAAGCCGGACGAGCGGCCATAGGTCGTGAGCACGATGGCGTCGTTCTGCCTGGCGCGCACGAAGCACAAGCCGCGCTGGCCCTCGCCGAGCCGGCAATGGCGCGGGCAGAGGTCGCACTGGACGCGCCCGTCGGCGAGCGCGTGCCAGTAGCGCGTGGGCACGGTGTCGGTCACCTGGGGACGTCCTCCTAACGTCTTCCTGCCTTGTGGGCGTTTGCCGATATCTTACGGAACGCTATTATGGCACAACCAAGCCGATGTCTCCGCTTTTGTCGCCATGACGATCCGCAGCCCCGCCGTCGCCGGCATCTTCTATCCTGCAGCGCCGGACGCGCTCGACCAGGTGGTGCGCGCCTGCCTTGATGGGTCGCCGGCGGACCCGGGCGCGGCCAAGGCGATCGTGGCGCCGCACGCGGGCTACGTCTATTCCGGGCCGATCGCGGGCACCTCCTTCCGCAGCGTAGCGCACCTCGCCGACGCGATCACGCGCGTGGTCCTCATCGGCCCATCGCACCGGATGGCGTTTCCGGGCCTCGCCGCGCCGAGCGCGACCGGCCTCTCCACCCCGCTCGGCACGGTCGCGGTCGACACCGCGGCGCTGCAGCGGGCGCTGGCCTGTCCGCAAGTGCGGGTATTCGACCAGCCGTTCGAGGGCGAGCATGCGCTCGAGGTCGAGCTGCCGTTTATCCAGGTCCTGTTTCCGCGCGCCAGCGTGGTGCCGCTCATCGTCGGCGACGCCGGTGCCGAGGCGGTCGAGAAGGTCCTCGAGGAGCTGTGGGGCGGGCCCGAGACCCTGATCGTCATCAGCTCCGATCTCAGCCATTTCCACGGCTACGAGGCCGCCCAGGCGCTCGACCTCGGCACCTCGCAGGCGATCGAGGTGGCGGCGCCGGGCAAGATCGACGGCAACGGCGCCTGCGGCCATCGCGCGCTGGCGGGACTGCTGCGGCGCGCCGCCAAGCTCGATTTGCGGGTCACCACCCGCGATCTGCGCAATTCGGGCGACACCAGCGGCGCCCGCGACCGCGTCGTGGGCTATGGCTCCTACACCTTCGAATACGCGCAGCAGGCCGGCCTGCCGGAGCCGCAGCGCAAGCAATTGCTCGAGGCCGCCTATGCGACGCTGCGTCATATCGGCCAGAAGGGGAAGCCGCCCGATGTCGCGCTGCCGAGCTTCCCGCTGCCGTTGCGCGCCATACGCAAGACCTTCGTGACGCTCGAAATCGACGGCCACGTGCGCGGCTGCGTGGGCTCGCTCGCGCCGGTCAATCCGCTGATCGCCGACGTCGTCGGCAACACCTACAAGGCGGCGAGACAGGACCGCCGCTTCACCCCGATGACCCCGGAGGAATTGGGCCGGGCCAAGGTCACGATCTCGATCCTCAGCCATCTGCGGCCGGTACCTTTTTCCAGCGAGGAGGAGCTCGTCGACGAGCTGCGGCCCGAGATCGACGGCCTTGTCCTGTGCGAAGGCGACCGGCGCGCGCTGCTGTTGCCGAAGGTGTGGGACAGTTTCCCGCAGCCGCAAGACTTCCTCGCGATCCTGAAGAAAAAGGCAGGCCTGCCGCCGGCGCCGCTGTCGCGCAATGCGCAGGCCTTCCGCTTCACCGCCGAGACCTTCGCGGGTTGATGACATTCGATCGGGAGACCGATGATGCAAAGTTTCCGCCTCGCCTCCGCGCTTTCGGTCCTGCTCGTGACCCTGCTCCCCTGGACGGGCCTGGCATGGGCGCAGGACAAGCCCCTTGCGGTCAGCGTGGAGCTCGGCGACGTGTCGCTGACCAAGCTGCCATTCGTGCTCGCCGCCGAGGCGGGCATCTACAAGCGCAACGGGCTCGACGTGCGGCAGTACATCACGCCCAACGCCGCCGAGCTGATCCGGCGCAGCTCCGGCCTCGTGGTGCCGAAGGATTTTGTGGGCACCGGCGTCGGCGACATCAATATCGGTGGCGGCAGCCCGACCATCGTGCGCATGACCTCGGACGCGCGTGCGCCCCAGCGGATCGTGCTGGCCACCAACGATCCCGTGTCGCGCTTCCACATCGTCAGCCGCACCGACATCACGAGCCCTGAGGACCTCAAAGGCAAACGGGTCGGGTTCTCCGGCGTGGGCGCGCTCAGCCACTATGTGCTCATCCTGTTCGCCCGCAAAATGGGCTGGGACGCCGCCCGCGACCTGTCCCTGTTCGCCAATGGCATGGGGACCGAGCTGATCAAGAACGGCCGGGTCGACGCCTTCGCTGCCGACGAGATTGCGGTCGCGGAAGCCATTCGCCTCGGCCTCCGTGATCTCGTCGACACCAATGTCTACAAATTCCCGATGCCCGGCTCGGGCGTGAATGCCTTGAAGGACTGGCTGCCGAGGAACCGCGAAGCCGCCGCCCGCTTCGTCAAATCGACCGTCGACGCGATTGCGCTGTTGCGAACCGACAGAGAGGCCGCCTTCGCCGCCATGGCCAAGTGGTATGGCATCACCGAGCGCGCCCATCAGGAACAGATCTACGCCCAGGCCGCGCAGCTTCCAAGCAAGCCCTACCCGTCGGTCGAGGGACTCAAGACGATGATCGACATCTACGGCCATCGCGAAATGCGCCTCCACCAGCCCGAGGATTTTTACGACGCGAGCTTCATCACCGCGCTCGACAACAGCGGCTACATCGACGGCTTGTACAGGGGCACCGCCGGAGCGCGCTGAGGGGAAGGCGTAGCCGGCATGGAGCGAAGCGCAATGCGGGACCGCCGCCCCCCACGCCCCACGATCGAGACCATGAAGCTTCCACCGCTCGCGACCACGACCATCGGCAGCTTTCCGCGGCCCGCGTGGCTCGCCGCGACCGATCGCAGCCGCGCCATGTTTCGGCTCGAGGGCGAGGCGCTGCGCGAGGCGCAGGACGACGCCACCATCGTCACGCTGCGCGAGCAGGAGGACATCGGTCTCGACATCCTCACCGACGGCGAGCAGCGCCGCGAGAGCTTCGTCTATCACGCGCCCGCGACCTGGGATGGCGTGGACATGGCGAACCTCAAGCAGAAGGACGTCTATCGCAATCGCACCGCCCCGCGCATCGTCCCGCGCATCATCGGCAAGGTGAAGCGCCGCTCGGCCGCGGCGGTCGGGGAAGTGCAGTTCGCCAAG
>WNGR01010874.1_pt1 | contig 10559 bp, 11 predicted proteins | sample 5407581 | NCBI WGS metagenome assembly WNGR01 (sample SAMN13153383, study PRJNA577476) | soil metagenome | isolation source: 80 cm soil or saprolite under Garry oak tree replicate 2 | place: USA:California | collected 2016-06-15 | reverse complement strand
TGCATAAGCAATACATCCTTTCAGTCAGGCAAAACACCTGACGTTCTTTTACTACCTTGCATGCTGAGCAACAAGCAGGAATCCTGGAAGGTTATCAGTATGCACGGGAAAACTATGCTGGAGTGTTGATGATTGGGGATTGGATTTGGGTGCGGATGGATTGGTCGGGACGCCACCGCATAGCCCCAACGCGAAGACGAGAAGAATGATTGCGATCACAATGGTTATGCGCTTTTTCATGGTTTTGTCTCCTCTCTCTGTGAGCGTTTCGCTGCTTTCGGATACGGCTGGCCTCCTGGAAACATCAAACTGGCAAGAGGCCAGAAGTTTGTTGAGTTAGGTACGAATGGCAGGCAGGTTTAGATCATTCTTTGAAATTGCAGATACGGACTCGGTAAAGAAAGAGTTTCGGTGCTCGTCTTTCGCTAATTTCATAATCCAGGGTAGCCTGTATTGGGCCATTGAAATGACAACGGAATAAACTACTCTCGTAGGATGTTGTATAATATGTTATGACATCAAAAAAGAATTGTATCGCTTCTGTGAGAAATGGTTTCTACGAGCGGCAATGCGTTGAGAGATGTCACAGGAGCATACGTAATGAGGCTATATGTAGGGGGACTCCCCTATCAAACAACCGAACAAGATCTGATCGATCTGTTCGGACAAGTAGGACAGGTCACTGAAGCTACGGTTATTACTGATCGCGACACAGGGCGAAGCAAAGGCTTCGGCTTTGTTGAGATGAGTAACAATCAAGAAGCACAATCCGCCATTGATCGCCTGAACGGCACCACTCTGGGGGATCGAACCATCACTGTCAACCAGGCACGCGAGCGCCAATCGACAGGAAACAGAGGGTTCCAGAGAAGGGATCGGCGTCCAAACGATGGTTATCGGGGCGGTCGATACTAAAGTTCACCCTCCGGTAGAGTGAAAACAGGGACAGGAGACTAGCTCGTCTGCTAGCCTCCTGTCCCTGTTTTCACTCTTCTGTGGGGCTCGTTCTGCTGAGAGCTGCTAAATGGATCGGCAGTGTGCGTTGAAAGGATCAGCCGCGCAGTGCGTTTAAAGGAAAAGTACGCCAGGGCCCATTGGAACATGACGATGAAACGATTGCGATGCCCGATCAGGAAGAAGATGTGGAAAGCCAGCCACATGACCCAGGCAAAGAAACCTGTGAGCCGTACCTTCCCCATAGCAACCACTCCATAAGCGCGTCCCACTGTGGCGAGCACCCCGCGGTTCCGATACCGGAATGTCTGTTTGTATGGCTTGCCAGCCACCTGGTCAGCAATCACCGAAGCGACATACTGGCCCTCCTGGACTGCAACGGGGGCCAGGCCAGGAAGTGGCTTGCCCTTGTGCAAGACATTGGCGCTGTCACCAATCACAAAAATGTTAGGATGCCCAGGGATGGTCAGGTCTCTGAGTACTTTGACGCGGCCAAAGTTATCCACCTGCGTCCCAAGCCAGGTACCAGCAGGAGAGGCATGGACTCCTGCCATCCACACGACGGTCTTAGCAGCCACGTACTCACCTGCAATCACGACACCATGCTCGTCGACGCCTTCCACAGCCGCATGCGTTCGAACTTCTACTCCCAGCTTTTCCAGGGCGGCATGGGCTTTTTTCGCTAGAGTTTCAGGGAACGTTGGCAGGATGCGTGGTCCGGCCTCAACCAGGAGGATGCGAATCGCTGCTGGATCGATGTGCCGAAAATCGGCGGCCAGGGCCTTATACGCCAGTTCTGCAACGGCTCCGGTCATCTCCACACCGGCAGACCCGGCACCGACTATCACAAAGGTTAAGAGTGCTCGACGTTTCTGCGGGTCGGTTTCCATTTCAGCAGACTCGAACGAGAGCAGAATCTTGTGACGGATGGCGGTGGCATCCGCTAAGGATTTAAGTCCAGGAGCGAACTGTTCCCACTCGTCATGACCGAAATAATTGTGCCGGACACCTGTCGCCAGGACCAGGTAATCATAAGGCACCTCTCGATCACGCATCAAAACACGCTGTCTCTCGACATCCACGCCTGTGACCTCGGCCAGCAACACTTCTGTGTTGGGGTGGGTTCCAAGCACCCCACGAATCGGTGCAGAAATATCAGCAGCAGATAATGATGCGGTGGCAACTTGATACAATAATGGCTGGAAGACGTGATGATTGTTCTGATCAATCATGGTGATCTTCACGGGAGCTTGACCCAGCCCTCGCGCAGCGTGTAATCCGGCGAATCCTGCCCCGACAATGACAACATGCGGTACTTTTAGCATGGCAATCAAGTCCTATATGGGTTTCTAGTTGTGCTGTTTATGTTCCTGAAAGTGTTAGCTATATTACCATATTTCTCCTCTGTAGACATGACTTTGCATTTTTGATACCCACTCAGAACTTGCTTCCTGGTGGGGCGAACACAAGGGGAGAGAAGGTTTCTGGGGACACCCCAGACCCCGGCAAAGGGCGGCCGCCCTCTGCACTCCTGCATGTTCGCCACTTGTCAATCGCCCTGATTTACCTCAAGCTCTTCCTTGGGAAACTCAGGCGAGTACTGCTGCCGTTACCGAGTAAATGGGTGGCAAGAAATCAGCAATCAAGTGCCAGCTGTCACCCTGGTCTCGGCTGGCAAACAGTTGACCGGTATTGGTCCCGACATAGACTCCGCAGGGGTCTTTGATGTCTGTACACATAGCATGGCGTAAGACTCCCAACCGCACACCATGGCCTGTTGGTAATCCCATGGTCAGAGGCTCCCACTGCTCGCCGCCATTGCTGGTGCGGTACACAGTGAACTGCTCACTAAGGTTATACCGCCCCATTGGATGCTCGACCACGACGAAGACCGTCTCGGGATGATGCACATCGAGGGCAATGGGAAAGCCAAATTCGGAAGGAAGATTCTGCTGGATATCCGTCCAGCTTTCGCCCGCATTCGTACTCTTATAAATCCCACAGTGATTCTGCTGGTACAACATATCTGGTTCATCAGGATGCTGGACCAGGCGGTGAATGCACTGCCCATACTCGGGATAGCGGGTGGGTAAGAAGTCAGCGCGAGTGTTCTTATTGGCGAAGACCCAACTCTGACCAGCATCATCTGTCCGCATACAACCCACTGCAGAGATGCCGATCCACATACGCGAGGGATTGGAGTAATCAGGAACGATACTGTGCAGGCACAACCCACCGGCCCCTGGCTGCCAACTCTCGTGGGTAGGATGGGTCGCAAGTCCGGCATTGAGTTCCCAGGTCTCGCCGCCATCAGTGCTGACCCACAGGGATGCGGGGTCAACACCCGCGTACACCACTGCGGGTTCACTCGCGCGGCCCGGTTCAATCACCCAGATGTTCTTGAGTTTTTCGCCACTCTCCTCCGGGAACTGGATGCCACGCCTGGGTTCCTGCCATGTCTGGCCAAAGTCATCGCTGTAGCGCACGAAGGAGCCGAAGAAGTCGCCGTTATCAGCCGCAAACAGTCGATGCCCGTTGCGTTGATCAAGAATGGCATGATAGATGCGCTGGCCGTTCAAGATCGGTGCCTGGATGTCCCAGGTCTCTCGATCCTTTGAGGTCAAGAGAAAGAGTCCGCGTTTGGTGCCAACCAGCACCACGACCTGTCCTTGCATGCTTGCCGTCATATAATTTCCTCCTTATGGAAAGGCTTTTTCGGATGGCGTCAGCCACCAGCAACCGATTGGAAAATGTGGATGCGGGCACCAGCAGATACCGGAGTGTCGAGTCCCTGCAAATAGCGGATATTTTCCCGCTCCAGGAAGATGTTCACAAAGGGGCGCACTTCGCCCGTCTCGTAGCACAGGTTGAACCGCAGGCCGGGAAAATCGTGATCGAGCGTCGCAATGATCTCACGAATGGTGCGACCACAAACCGCCACTGAGGCGCGATTGCCGATTTTCGCACGCAGCGCACCGGGAAAGGAAACCGTCACACGAGGAATGGAAGCTGCTGAGTTCATAATCTCCTCCGTTGTACAGGTGTTTAAGTTGACCTTTATTATGCCGTCCTACGATGTCTCTGTCAAGAATAAACGCATCTGTTTACGGTGTTCGACAAACCGAAATGGGCTGGTGCTCCTCAACACATGGGAGCGAGTTGTCTTTCTCGCTGCTCTACAATGGTATTCTTCTGGGCATGGTTGGAAACGGAAACAGATCCCTCTAAGGGAAAAAGAAGGGCTCATCTCTAATAGCCGTCAAGCACTCATCCAGTGGTAGATCAGAGTAAAGTTGCACCCACTCTCCCGTATGGCGCAAAAATGACAGGTGAAAGAGATTGTTGCCAGCATACTGTAAACGGGCAAACTTTGCCTCGAAATCTGGCACAAGAGCATCTGGGCCCGGAACGCAATATTTGGCGCAGAAGTAGAAATAACTGTGGTACCACTTCCCATAGATGTCCACGATGTAATTGAATTGCGGATTGTCAGGAGGCGGCTTGATGTGTGCAGGCTTCAGAACGGAGTCGATGAGCTCGTTGGCCTTCGTTGTCACTTCGCTTTTCAGGGTGTTTGAAATCGCAGCTTTGGGTGGGACATACACCCATCTTTTTTGTCGCTTTGGCATGATCCCTCCTTTTTGGCAGGCTAAATTCGCTTGATGGCTCTATCCTATCATAAATGAGAAGACCTGGCACCCACAGCTCTTTTCTCACCTGGCGCTCATGTTGTAACCTATTATTAAAAGTAAGAAGTCAGGAGGAGAAGTATGACCAGACAGACCTCGAAGGGAAAATGCAGTTTCTGTCAAGCTGAATTTAGCAAGTCAGGCATGACCAGGCACCTGGAGACATTTAAGCAAAGAGAACCTGCTGAAGCGAGAACCGGAAGTCGTCAGAAGGCGCAGGAAACGAAGAAATTCCATCTCGTGGTTGAGGGACGTGACCTACCCATCTACTGGATGCATCTTGAAGTACCTGCTGGCACAACCCTGGCAACCCTGGATCGTTTTCTCAGGGATACCTGGCTGGAGTGCTGCGGGCACTTGAGTGCCTTTGAGATCGGAGGTGTACGCTACGCATCAGATGTAGGCATGAATGTGGATTGGGATACGGGTGGCGATAAGAGCATGCGTGTGCACTTGGACAAAGTGCTCAGTCCAGGGCAAACATGTTACTACGAGTATGATTTCGGCACGACGACGGAGTTGAGCCTGAAGGTGGTGTCAGAACGAGAGGCTGAAGCGAAGGGGAAGGCCATCCAGGTACTCGCCAGGAATGACCCGCCGGTGATCCTGTGTGAAGTGTGTGGCAAACCTGCTACCAGGGTGTGTGCTCAGTGTATCTATGACGATAAAGGCTGGCTGTGCGATGTGTGTGTGCAGGATCACGAGTGCGGTGAGGAAATGACGTTGCTGGTGGTGAATTCTCCACGAGTTGGTATGTGTGGCTATACCGGAGAGGTTTACATATGAGTAACCTCCCCCTGCCAGAGGTGTTGCATCTCGGCGCTGCTCTCCAACAAACTTGCGAGCGTCCCCTCTGCTTCGATCATGCCATCTTTGAGTACGATGATGTGGTCCGCACGGCGTAGCACGGCACGGCGATGTGAGACGGCGAGCACAGTGGCGTTCTGGCGAGCGAAAATGCGTTGCCACAGCACTGCCTCAGTCTCTACATCCAGGGCACTGGAGAGGTCGTCGACAACGAAGAGTTCGGCGGGGCGGACGAACATACGGGCAGCGGCAGCACGCTGGATTTGCCCGCCCGAAAGACGAACTCCGCGTGAGCCGATCATTGTGTCCAGTCCTTGCGCCATTTCAGAGATATCGGGCGTTAAAACAGCCAGGTCGAGTGCATTGGTAAGTACTTCCTCTTGCTCAGGCAAGCCAAGCAGGATGTTGTCACGCAGGCTATCACTGAACATATGTGGCACCTGGGAGGTATAGGCGCTACGGGGCGGCACAAAGAAAGACTCAGGCTGCTTGATAGCTGTCCCGTTCCAGTGAATCTCCCCCCTGTCTTTGGGTAGCAGTCCCAACAGAACCTGGAGCAGGGTAGTCTTACCCGAGCCGATGCGCCCGGTAATCACGGTGAATGAGCCCCGCTTCAGCGAGAAGGTAATGTCTTTGATACCACGTTCCGTGTCAGGATACTGATAGGTCAGCCCCACTACATCAAGTCTGTGCAGACGGTCGTTGCCAATTTGCGGAACAGGAGGGAGTCCTGGCAATGGGCCACGCATATACATCGGACCGGTTTGGACCAGTATTCGAGCTGGAGCACCCTGCAGGAGTGTGAGGAGCCTTTCAATTGAGACTCCTGCTTGCTTGTAGGCTGTGAGCATCTTTCCGAAGTGGGTGGTGAACTCGGTGATCCAGCCGAGGTAGTAGACGAAGAGCGCGAAATCGCCGACGGTGAATGACCCCGAGTGCATGGCCTGTCCCGCCAGGAGCAGAATCACGCCTGTTCCGATACTTACAGTGTTCGAGAAGGTCGATTGTAGGAACTGGTCGAGTAGGCGATCTCGCACAGTCTTATGAAGACGAATGGCGTTGAGATCGCCGAAGTGGCCGATAACCTTCTCCTCCGCATTCGCTACCTTCACCGCCTGTACCGCGCCAAACAATTCGCCGAGAAAGCCCGTTACCTCGCCGGTTGCCTTGCGGTTCTCGCTGCGCCGCTTCTTGATGCGCTGACCCGCTATGTTGACAATAGCAACAATGGCGATTAAGGGCATGCAGACCGCGAGCGTGATCGTGACGTTGATGCTGAGCATGACTACCAAGGCAATCGACACGAACAGGATGAAGGCTATCAGGTCGTTGAAACCCATTAAGAAGCTCGAGTTTTCGTCAACGTCGTCGCGCAGGCGGCTGATCGCTTCGCCTGATGATGCTGGCAGGGCGCGTGCTCCTGGAAGTTGGAGGATGCGTGCAAGGAGATTCTTCTGCAGCATGGCAGCGGTGGTAAACATAAGGGGTGAGTTGGTAATCTGGCAGCCTGCTAAGAAGGCGAGGCGACCTGCGGCAGAAAGGAGTAACAGGGCAGCAATCCACCAGAGTCCCAGGTCTCCGTGAGCATGAGCGGTCAGGTTATCGAAAAAGGTACGTGCCACCAGCCCGGAGATCATCTCGAAGATGAAGACCAGCACGATAAAGAGGCAGTTGAAGATGTAGAACCAGGGCAGAAAGCGGATCAGGCTCCAGAAAAAGCGAGGAGTTTTCATCGCAGCACCTCCTCGTGTGCAGCATGCAATAGATGAGAGAAGTAGGAGTCAGGGTCGCTGGCGAGTTGTGTACGGGGGCCGTATTCTCGAATCCGCCCGTTGTCCACTACCATAATCGTGTCGGCTCGCTGTACTGTGCTCAGGCGATGTGCGATAATGATGGCCGTTCGTCCTCGCAGCAGCTTATCGATGGCCTGTTCGAGTAAGCGTTCGGTGGCAGGATCGAGACGCGATGAGGCTTCGTCAAGCACTACCATCGCCGGGTCATGCAGAAATACCCGTGCAAAGGCAAGCAATTGTGCCTCACCAGCCGAGAGCCCACCGCCATTTGGGGCCAGGATCGTATCCAGTCCATCGGGCAGCGACTGGTACCAGGGGAGCAGGCCAAGGTCGTTGAGCGCCTGGATAATACGCTTGTCGTCGATAGACTTGTCGAAGAAGGTCAGGTTGTCGCGCACGGTCGCGTGGAACAATTGCACATCTTGTGTGACCATCCCAATCACGTTTCGCAGGTTGGTACGGCGAGCCTGGCGCAGGTCGGCACCTCCCAGGCGGATCACTCCCCTGGCGGGATCGTACAGGCGAAAGAGGAGGCGTGTGATCGTCGTTTTGCCGCTGCCTGTGCGTACCAGCAGACCGAGCACTTCTCCCGGTTCGATGCGAAACGAGAGATCCTCGACGACCATTTCCTCTTCACCATAGCCAAAGCAGACCTCGTCGAACTCCACGGAGAGCGCACCGGGAGGGAACCTCACTCCCGGACCATCCTGGAGTTCACTTTGGATCTGAAGCAGCTCGCGGATGCGTACAAGGCCAGCGCTCGCCTTTTGAAAATCGTCGAGCTGTTCAGTGAGCGATTGGATTGGTTGAAAGATTAGCTGGGTATAGTAGTAGATTAGAAAGGCCATACCGAGCGTCATAGAGCCAATCCCGTAGAGCCAGGCGATCACCACAAACGCGACCATCGTCCCGAGCACCGAAGACAGAATCGGCATGCTCCAGGTGATAACCGAGGTAACTCTAGCCCGGCGTCCTGTACGCAAACGCTGGCGAGTGTAGGTGTGCAGGCGGCGCAGGACATATGCCTGGGCACCACTGGAGCGAATGTCCTCGGTTCCGGTGAGCCTCTCTTCCAGGAAGCCGTACAACTCGGCACTGGATTGGCGGAATGCCTTCCAATGTTTCGTGGCGACGTTGCGAACGCTATTAATCAGGAGTAAGGCGACGAGAGCGAAGCCGGTGAGGGCGAGGCCAGCGGCCTATTCTGGAAGTTGAGGACGATGAGTACACCAAAGAGCAGGAGCAGGTTGCCCACGACTTTGATGATAAACTGTGAGAAGAAGTTTGCCAGCGCGGTCACATCGCCATCAACCCGTTCGATCAACTCGCCAGGTGTGTGATGTTTGTGGAAGGAGAGATCGAGCCGGACGAGATGCAATGCCAGGTCGCCACGCAACGCATTCGTTGCAGTCCAACCCACACGTTCACTAAAGTAGGTGGCACCAACCTTCACCGCCTGTTGCAGCACCGCCACGGCGATGAACAAAAAGGCTATGACCAGCAGACCCTCCTGAAGACCGGAAGTGGTGATGGTATCAATAAAGAGCCGCAGCAGCTGTGGATTTACCAGTTGCAGGGCAATATCACCACACAAGAGCAGGACAAGTATAATGACCTGGGGCCAGAGTGGCGCGAGGTACGTCACGAGCAGCTGACGATAGTCTTTGAGATGAATACGCATGTTCTAAGCCTAACATGGGCTTTTGGGGAAAGTCAAGGAGAACAAACCCATGCGAGAATCACCTGAACGAGCAAGGACCTACACCCCAGCAATCTTCACCGGCAACCGCCCCCTCGCCCCAGCATTCCCGAAAATCACTCGCACAGCCCCAACCAAAGCCGGTCGAGTATACTCATAAGTAACAAGATACGTCCGAAGCTCTGGAAACGCCTGCAGATCATATGGATTACGCACGGCTATACCAATAATACGCCGACCTGACGATACAAGGTATCGCACAAGTTCCGCCTGTTGCTCATCCAGGTGTGCGTTCACCGTCGCCACAATGAAAATATCAGCTTCACTGGTTGTTTGTGATAGTTGCCTGTGGACCCTCACATCAGGATGATACCGCTCTATGACGTTCACCAGTACATCATCAGTGTAATAGCGATCTTCTACCATCGTGGCGGTATTTCTTTGTGGAGAGAGGACTATGATATGCTCACCTGAATTCAGGTGCAAGGGCAGGAGCCCATCTTCGTTTCTTACCAGGGTGGTGGATAGCTCGTAAGCCTGGTTCTGTAGTTGTCTGTGGGCTTCGCATCCAATGCAATCAGAAATTGTCGTCGAGGTGGGTAGATCATCCCAGGAGAGAGAGGGCGATCCCTTGCGGTCGCCCTCTTTGAGCCTCAGCACACGTTCTGCTGTCTGTTGAACCGCTTGCGAGGAAAGCTCGCCTGATTGTATCGCTGCCTGTATCCTCTCAATGCTTCCTCGCTGTTGTGCGTAGTGATGAGATATCAATACCAGGTCAATGCCTGCCTGTAGCGCCATAACCGCTGCCCGTTCCGTGCCAGGTGTTTCTGAAATGGCCTTCATCTCCATACAATCGGAGAGAATGATGCCATTGAAGGCGAGTTGCTCGCGGAGCAATCCCCGGACGATGGTGGACGATAGTGTAGCGGGTAATGTATCTTGCCCTGTCAGAGCAGGGAAGGAGACATGGGCTATCATCACACTTTCGGCCCCGGCCTCGATACCACTTCTGAACGGTACCAGTTCCAGTGCTTCCAGCCGCTCAAGGGGATAGGGAATCGTGGGCAGTGCCAGGTGCGAGTCTATAGCGGTATCACCATGACCGGGAAAATGCTTTAAACAGGAGAATATCCCTGCTTCGTGATATCCTTTAACCATCGCTGCGCCAAGCCGAGCTACCTGTTGGGGGTCTTCTCCGAACGAGCGCACACCGATGACCGGGTTAGCAGGATTATTATTGACATCAACCACCGGAGCCAGGTTCATATTGATGCCGAGCGCCTTCAGTTCGTGTCCTGTCGCCAGCGCTACTCTGTACGCAATCTCCTCTTTATCGCAGTCGGGGTAAACCTTGCTTGGTGCATAATCAATTGATTTTTTCGGTTGCTTCGTGTACACTCTTCCTCGCGCAGAGGTGCGGGAGGTCAGAGCCTGCTTCCTTTTTCGATCCGTTGGAGGATACTGAAAGATAGCTCCCAGCGCCATGTTGCCTGGAAATATGGTTACAGCCTCTCCAAGCCTCTGCACGATCCCATTTTCCTGGTCAATGGCAATCAGCAATGGATAGCGCTGTCCCGCCTCTTTCGCAATCATTTGCAAGCTCTGAGTACGCTCAAG
>WNGR01032965.1_pt1 | contig 10561 bp, 13 predicted proteins | sample 5407581 | NCBI WGS metagenome assembly WNGR01 (sample SAMN13153383, study PRJNA577476) | soil metagenome | isolation source: 80 cm soil or saprolite under Garry oak tree replicate 2 | place: USA:California | collected 2016-06-15 | reverse complement strand
CGAATGCCGACGATGGTTGTGCTGAAGTTGTAGTCGAGGTCAACGGCGACCCAGCAGACGGTGCGGGCATGCAGGGTAGCTGAGATCCGGTCCATGAGCTGGAAGAACGCAGGGGCGTCGGTTCGAGTCAGGACCGGGAAGCGCTTCGGCAGGCTACCGAGCCGCGGCCGCATCACAATGGCCAGGCCGGCCAGGACGGCGGCTACCACCAGGAGCGGAGCGTCCAGTCCGGCCGACTTCACGATGGCGGCGGCTGCGATCAACAATGCCAGGGCGGGCAGGTGAACGAGCACGGAGAACAGGAACGTCGACCAGCGTGCCGCCGACTGACGGCCGCGACCCGACGACCCAGCCATCATCTCTTTGTGGAGTTGCTCGGCTCGCCGCTCCGCCCGGATCTCGGAGCGGGTCTTCGTTTCGGCTGGTTTCGCCGGCCCTTCGAGGTTCCACTCGCAGACCTCGCACCACATCTCCCAGCCGGGCGCGTTGGGGATGCTCGCCCCGCACTGCGGGCATTGCGTGGTCTCAGGCGAGGTAGTGTCAGTCATCCCGGGTGTCGCCTTGGCGGAGGGGGCGAGATTCGAACTCGCGGTGGCGTTGCCGCCACACGGCTTTTCGAGAGCCGCACCTTAAACCGCTCGGACACCCCTCCGGGCGGTCATTGTAAATTACGCGGTTACCGCCTTCTGGCGGGCGCGATGCCGAGCCACTTTCGCCCGGTTGCCACAGCTGCGCATGCTGCACCACTTGCGCTTCCCGGTTCGGGATGTGTCCTTGAAGACCCAGTGGCATTGCGGGTTTTCGCAGATCCGCAGCCTCGCCGAATCGCCCTGGATCAGCTCGCGGGCGATCGACTCGGCCAGCCGGGCGATCGCGCCGTCGACGGGATCTCCCTGGTGACGGTGATCGAGCGATACGCCGTCGGTCGCGGGCACCAGTTCATAGATGTAGTGGGTGCGTAGCGCCCGATTGATCTCGGCGAGGTCACTCGCCTCGGGAGCCCGCCGGGTGGCGGCCGCCTCCAGCACGCCGCGCATCGCCTGGCGGGCGCGGCCCAGCCGGCTCAGCATCTCGAGGCCGCTGGCCGGTGACGCGTCGTACTGGGCCAGCAGGTGAACCCGCGCCTCGCGATGCATCAGGTCGTGCTCGACCAGCCACTCCAGACCGGCGGCAGGGGAGTCCAGGTGGTCATGGCTGACCGGCCAGAGATCCAGCGTATTGATGAAATCCAGGCCGGTCTGGAGCCGCGCCAGGTGACCAACCACCATGGGCATCAGAGGCGCCGAATTCGTTACCGACTCGTTCACCTGTAACCCCCTTATACCACTTGACGGGTTAAACCTAACACGGTAGAATTCCACTGTAACTAGTCTGAACGTACGAAACGGTTACAGCGAGGTGACGAGCATGAACGACTACTACTCTCTCTACACGTGGGCGATGGACAAGCAGGCACACCTGGAGCGGGAAGCCACCCAGCGCCGGCTGGCCCGGCACTCCCGGTACGTGACCACGCACGACAACGCGCGTCTTCGCTGGCCCTTTGCCCGCCGGCGGGACGACGAGCGCAAGGCAGCCTGAGCCTCGTTCAGGTCGCCCGTGGCAGCCAAACCCAAATTCAGTCCGGCTGACGTGGCGGAGGCGCTGCGTCGGCAAGCCGGAGCGCGGGCGGCCAGACCGGCCGCCCGCATCTGGCTGGCGCTGGGCACCGTCTACATCCTCTGGGGCTCAACCTACCTCGGCATCAAATACGCCATTGAGACGATTCCGCCCCTCATGATGGGCTCGCTGCGCTTCATCGCGGCCGGCGGCGTGCTCTATCTGCTCGCCAGCCGCACCGGCGATCGGCGTCGGGATCCGATCGGCACCCGTCAGTGGATGGCCGCGCTCGTAATCGGCGGCGCACTGCTGGTGGGCGGCAACGGCGGCGTCATCCTCGCGGAGCAGTACGCCCCGACCGGGGTCGTCGCCTTGCTCGTGGCAACGGCGCCGCTGTGGATGGCGATCATCGACCGCGTCGTGTTCGGACGCCGGCTGCCTGCGCTCGTCATCGTCGGCTTGCTGATCGGATTCGGCGGGGTTGCGTTCCTGATCGGGTCCCCCGGCTCGGGTCACATCAACCTGTTCGGCGCCGCCCTCGCGCTGGCCGCCCCGCTGTGCTGGGCAAGCGGCTCGGTCTTCACCCGCCACGTCAAGTTGCCGGTCCGCCCATTGGTGGCGGCCGCGATGGAAATGCTCTGGGCCGGCCTGCTTTTCGGCGTCGCCAGCATCCTGACCGGCGAGCTCGGCCGTGTGCACTGGCAGCAGGTGTCGACCACCTCGCTCCTCGCGCTGCTCTACCTGATCGTCTTCGGCAGCCTGGTCGGGTTCAGTGCCTACGTCTGGCTGCTCCGCTCCGCGCCGCTGTCGCTGGTGTCGACCTACGCCTACGTCAACCCGGTCGTCGCCGTCATCCTGGGCACCATCTTCGTCGGTGAGGCGATCAACGCCCGCCTCGTGATCGCGGGCGGCATCATCATCTTCGCGGTCGCCCTGATCGTGGTCGCCCGCAACCGCGCCGCGTCGCAGGCGCGGTTGGCGGTCTCCGCCTAAGCCTGGGCCGGCTCCACCAGCTGCACGCGCTCGCTCGTGAAGGCGCGGTGCATTCGGGCCACGCTCGCCAGCGTGTCGATGTCGCGCACCGTTTTGTCCGTCCGGATCTGCTTGATCCGCGGAAAGCGCAGCGCGTAACCGGAGTTGTGCCGCCCCGATTCCGTGATCGCGTCGAACGCGACTTCGAGCACGACCTCGGGCTGGACCGAGCGGAAGCGTCCATAGTCCCGTAGCGTGATTGACTTGAAATAGTCGGTCATCTTCGCGATCTCGGCGTCCGTCAGGCCCGAGTAGGCCTTGCCGATATTGACCAACCGGTCGCCGGCTTCGTCGTAGACCGCGAAGGTGTAGTCGGACAGGACGTTCTTGCGTTTACCGTGTCCGACCTCGACGCCGGTCACGACCACGTCGAGCGTGGCCAGGGCTTTCTTCAACTTCAGCCAGCCGAGCCCGCGCCGGCCGGGCGTGTAGCGGCTCTCCGGGTCCTTCACCATCAGCCCCTCGTTGTTGCGTTGCCGGGCTCCATCAAAGATCCGGTCCAACTCGGCGGCGTCGAGCGCGCGGATCAGGTAGGCGAGCATGAAGGGGGAGGGGAGGTCGAGCCCCTCGAGAAGCCGGCGCCTCTCGCGCAGCGGCTCGGTCAGCAAGTTGCGGCCGTCGAGGTAGAGCACATCGAAGGCGACGAAGATGACCGGGACCTCGGCGAGCAACTGCGCGCTGACGACCTTGCGACCAAGCCGGTGCTGGAGTTCGAAGAAGGGGAGCACGGCACCATCCTTGTAGGCGAGCAGCTCACCGTCCAACAGGACGTCGTGCGGCACCGCTCCGGCAGCGGCGACCACTTCGGGAAAGGCGGCGGTCACCTCGTTGAGATCGCGCGAGTAGAGGACGACCCGGTCACCCTCTTTATGCAGCTGGCCGCGGATCCCGTCGTATTTGTCCTCCACCCAGGCCTCGCCGCCGACCCGCCGCATGATGGCCGCCGCGTCCTCCTCGGGCGAGGCCAGCATGAACTGCAGCGGGTGCATCAGGCGCAGCTGTGCCGAGCGTAGCGCGCCACGGCGGGCCAGAACGGCGACCTCGCCGAGGTCGCCGGTGAGCATCGACGCCCACGACACGTCGGCAAGGGGTGCGCCGAACGCCTTGGCGATTCCTTCTTCGACGAGGCCGGCTCGAAGCCCGATACGGAGGTCGCCGGTGAGGATCTTGCCGATGTACTTCGCCTCGCGCGGCGTGAGTCGGTCGAGTAGCTCACGCAGGGCAGCTCACGCAGGGCCTCCGTCTTCTTCTTGACGGTGCGCTGTTCGTAGATGCGCACAAAGGTCTGATGCACCTCAGGCAGCGATGTCGGCTGCGGATGCGTGTGGCCCTGGAGGACTTCTTCGATGACGTCACCGACATCGCTGTGGCGCATGTAGGACTCACCCAGCGCCTCCTCGTCCACCTGGGCGAGCTCACAGACCGCGTTGCGGATCACGGCGTACCCCAGGTTCAGTTTCCGCTGGTCGCGGTCCGCGAACGGCCGGGCCGCGAAGTAGACGGCCGCCAGCGGCAGGGTCTCCTCGTCGAGGCCGGCGAAGTAGTCACCAAGCAACCGCGTCTTCTCCAGCTTGCTGCTGGTCGCGCGAATCGCTTCGCCCGTCCGGGCGAATGCCTCCATGCGGCTAGCTTAGAGGGCTAGCTTTGCTGAACCTGGTCGGCGGGTGGGGCGGTGATCGTCTCACCGGTGTTGTACTTGTCGAAGGTCAGCGTGATGTTCTGGCCGCCGGTCTGGGTCTCGACGTACTTGGGGTCAGACCGTAGTTCGTGCCGTCGAGCGAGATTTCCTGGATGGTCACCTGCTGCCCACCGACATTCGTCGTGAACTTGAAGCGGCCGGCCAGTTTGGGTTTATAGGCCAGCGCACCGTCCCCGACCAGCTCGACGGTCGTGCCGTTGTCCGAGATCTTGCCGGTGACCGTGAAATGCGCGTCCTTGAGATCGGATTGCTGCGGCTTGGCCAGGACGTCTTTGGCGGTGGGGGCCGCCGGCGTGGGCACGCCGCATCCCGCCGCGAGCACGGCGACCCCAAAGAGCAGCAGCAAGCGGCGCAGTGGCTGCTTAACCCTGCACCACCTGGGAGGCCGGCGGTGCCGTGATCGACTCGCCCGTGTTGTATTTGTCGAAGTTCAGGGTCAACGCATTGCCCTGCTGGGTGATTTCGTACTTGACCGGGTAGCCGTCGCTTTCGCGAATCCAGCCGTCAAACTGGTTGCCGTCCTTGTCCTTGGCCTTCGCGTGCCAGGCCTTACCGGCCGGCAGATTTTCCTCTCCGACATAGGCGAAATCCGAGGCCCCGGTAAAGCTGTCGCGGCCGAGGCCGGAGGTGGTCGTCTTCGCGGTCCACTTGCCGTTGCCGGGCGCGACGAACGTGTAGTCGACCCCGTTGACGGAAATGTCCTGGTAGCTGACCTTCTGCCCGGCCACAGTCGTCTCGAATTTGAATCGCCCGGCGCCAGCATTCTTGTAGACCAATGCCCCATCGCCGTGGACGTCCACCGACACGCCGCCTGGCGTCGAACTGACGAACTTGCCGGACACGACGAAATGCGCGTCGTTGAGGTTGGTATGAAGCGGCTTGGACAGGATGTCCTTCGCGCTCGGTGGCCCGAGAGGCGCACCGGGTCCACCGCAGGAGGCGAGCAGACCAACGGCCGCCGTCGCCACGGCGATCCGAATCAGTCTTAAGACCACTATTGCTGGATGTCCGACGCCGGTGGGGCGCTGACCGTCTGCCCCGTATTGAAGCGATCGAACGTCGCCGTGAAGGTGGATCCCTGCATGGTGCTCGCGTACTTTAGCGGATAGCCGTCCGATTCCCGTACCCAGGCTTCGAACGGGTTGCCGCTATCATCCTTGGCTTTCACGTGCCACGCCTTTCCCTGGGGGAGCGTCTGTTCGCCCAGGTAGACAGCCCCGGTTCCTTTGAAGGAGCTCGGATTCGACGAGTTCGTGCTCGACTTGACGGTCCAGCGCGGGTTGTCGGGCGAGAGATCGTATTCCTTTCCCCCGATGATGATCTCCTCGAACTTGAGGGGTTGCCCGGCGACGGTCGTCTGCATCGTGAAGCGGGACGCCTGCTGGGGCTTGACGATGACGATCCCGTCACCGGTGGCGTCGAACGTGACGCTGCCGCTGACGATGTGGGCCACGAGGGTGAAGTGACCATCCTTGACGTTTGCGGTGTCGGGTTTGGCGAGGATCTCCTGCGCCGTCGGCGGCTTCGCGGGCCCGCCGGCGCTATTGCTGCAGCCGGCAACAACGAGCACCGAGATCGAGAGGACGAGCCAGGTCTGCGCTTTCACGGCGCTTATCCTAGCGTCCGCGGGCCGATCCTTAGGCGATGTCGGTGTCCTCGACAGCGACGCCGGCCGAGGGAAGGCGCGGCGGAGCGATGATCTCCTGAATGATGAAGACAATATCGATCAGCTCAGCCGTCCGCGTCCCGGGCTGGAGCTGCTCGATCAGCCGCGGTCGCACCTTGGCCAAGCCCTCGAGCTGCTCCCGCAACACGGCCAGGGCTCCTTCGTAGCCGTCGGGCACGGTGCCGACGCCGTCGAGGTTCAATTCTTCCAGTTGGCGGAGGAGATCATCCGTCAGCCGCCGCGGCTCGGCGAGCCGGGCTCGCCGGCGCAGCTGGTCGCGCCGATCCGCCTCCCGGATTTCCCGGTTCGCCGATCCCAGCGGTCCGATCACTTGCGCCTCCCCTCGGAAAGGTGTTCGCGAGGTTCTTGTACCACCAGCGGCGTCATCATTGTCAAATGCTGAACTCCCATTGCAATTGATCGGGCAAAAATCAGCGGGACGTGGGTGGAAAGGTCCAGCGGGTAGGGGTGCCGGTGAAGTCGGCTTCGGTGAGAGCAAATGCCCAGGATGGCGGAACTCGAAAGCAGGCGTTGTCTGTCGGGTTGAAGAAGTCGACCGCGTAATCCGTCTGGTATTTCTGGTTGAGCGCCGCCACGAAGCCGGTGATAGCCCCGGGGTCATCGATCAACGCCGCCTCGCCCTCGATCACGACCGGCTCGTAGGCGTTGTCCGTCGTGATGGCGCACGGGGGCCTGGCAAGCAGGTTGCGGGTTTTCCGCGAGCCGCGGCTCGAGCTAAACCACAGCGCGTCTTGCATCCAGACGCCCCACACCGGCATCACGTGCGGTCGGCCGTCCGGCCGAGTGGTCGCCACCCAGTAGTCGTGCGAGCGCTGGAGTCGATCCACCGCCCACGACCAGGGCAGCAGACCGCTGCCCTGTCCGGCATCGACCAGGCCATAACCGGGCATATAGGGGCGGCTGGCCGTCGGCTCCTCCATGGTGGCTAGCGCCAGGCCAGCTGGCTGCGTTCTTTCCAGTACCGATCGGGCGGCTCGGCCAGCTTCGAGAGCGCAGCGAGCTCATCCGGTAACAGCTGCACCGCGATGGCCCCCTCATTGCTTCGCACTTGCGCTTCGGTGACGGCGCCGGAGAGGACCACGTCGACCCAGGGGTTGGCGAGCGCGGCGGCGATCGCTTCCTGGTCGCGGTCGGCGAGCCGGCCGTTCGCGAGCGCCTCCTTGATGATCACGCCCCAGCCGGCCTGATGCGCCTCGGCGAGCGCCGGCCCGGCGGATGGTTCGAGAAGATTCCATGTCGCCTGCACCGACTGGAAGGGATTGACCCCATCGACGCTGACGGCGAGGGCGCGGCGGATCACCTCGGCCTGCCGCGGGCCACTGACCGACACGCCAATGGTGAGCCCGCTCGCCCGCAGGGCGTTGAGCTCGGTAAGAACGGCGTGATCCTCGAGCACGCCGCTCTCGAGCGTCGCCGAATGGATCTGATAGAGGTCGAGGTACTCGCCGAGCAGTGCGCGGCTCTCCTCGATCTGCCGTCGCAGCGCCGCGAGTGAGTGATCCTTGACCTCGTGGACGCGAGCATCGACCTGCCAGTCACCGACGTAGGTATAGCCCCACTTCGACCCCACGGTGACCGCGTTCGGTGGGAGCCCGCGCTCGCGCAGCCACGATGCGAGGAAGCGCTCCGCAAAGCCGTAGGAGCGGGCGGCGTCGAAGTAGCGGATGCCGGCGTCGTAGGCCGCGTTCAAGACCTCGTTCGACCTGCGCTCCAGGGCGGCGACACTTCGATCGCTGCCGAGGTCCTTCTCCCGGTCGGTCGTGATGTAGCCGGGCCGACCCAGGGCAGCGAGGCCGAGCCCGATCGGCGTCACCCGGAGTCCCGTCGAGCCCAGCGGGCGAAGCGCCATGCCGGATGCTACGGCTGCTCGAGGATCCGTGCCTTTTCCTTTTCGAACTCGGCTTCGGTGAGTACGCCCGACTGTTTCAACTCGTTGATCTTGCGCAGCAGCTCGTATCGCTCACCGGCGGGGCCTGAGGCCGCCGCAATTGATGGATCCATTCCTGCTGATCGTTTCGCGTAATCGGCGGCCGCTGCAATGTCAGACGTGACGAGCTTTCCGTTGATGTGGGCCGGGAAGGAGGCTTGCCGGCCATCGTGTGCCTCAACGACGATGGTGGAGAAGCCGATCGAATGCTTTCGGAGCGTGACATTTGCGACGTCAGTCAGAGGGAGACTGAGCGTGGTGCGGCCCGTCAAGTCACTCGGACTGAACAACCGCCGGGTTGTCAGCACGAGCGATTTGATCGAGAGGCCCCAGTCCTTCGCGGTCCGAACCAAGAACTCGTCCTCATCGAGGCGCGCACCGTCGGGCAGTTCCGCATCGGTGATGGTGATCTTCATGGGGAAGACGGATTGCAAACGCGCAAATGCCGCGGCGCGCCGGGCCTCCCGTGGCGGCGTGGTGGCCATTAGGGCGACACCTTTTCCATCTCGCGCGCGCCCAGAGCCGCGGCCGCGACCGCCTCGAGATCACTGTCGATCGACGCTTCGACCGCGCCGATCACCGCGCCTTCGACGAAGGGTGCGTTGCTGAGCAGGACCCGCCCGTTGCCGTCGCCGAGTTGTTCGATCGCCATCTGGGTGCTGAGAACCGCGCTGCCGAGGTCGACCAGGATCAGGACGCCCTCCGGTCCGCGGACCTCCTCGATCGCATCCAGGATGGCGGTGGCGTCGGTGCCCAAGCGTCCGTCCGCGGTGCCGCCGGCGACGGCGATCTTCACCTTGCCCTGCGTCATCTGGGCGGCAAGCTCGCGGACCCCTTCGGCCAGCTGGCGGCTGTGCGAAACCAGCACCATGCTAACCGTGCCCATACGCCCTCGCCAGGATCTCCAGCGGGTGGGCCGAGGTCGCCCCGGCTCCGTGCTCGACCTGCATCCGGCAGGTCTCGCAGTCGGCAAGCACCTGGTCGCTGCCGGCGGCCTTGACCGCCTCGAAGAGGCGGCTCCCGATCTTCATCGAGAGGTCGTACTTTTCGACCTTGACCCCAAACGTCCCCGAGATCCCACAGCAGCCCTCGTCGACCTCTTCGAGCTTCACGCCGGGAATCAGGCGCAGCAGTCGTATCGCCGGGTAGCCGATCCCATGCGACTTCAGATGGCATGGCGCATGATAAAGCAGGCGCAGGGGAACGGCTTGAAAGTTCGTGTTCAGCTCGCCCGCCTCGTGGAGCATCCAGAGGTACTCCATGATGTCGTAGGTTTTCGCCCCGACCCGTTCCGCCCCGGCGATCTCGAGCAGGTGGTCGTAGTCGTGCTTCAACATCAGCCCGCAGGAGGTGGAGCTAGCCACGATGTCCATCTCCTCGACGACCGGCGTCAGGTCGTTGTAGTTAACCCAGCACCCGTAGAAGTACGCCACCTTGCGCCGCGGTTTGGCGGGTCGGGGATGTCGCTTGAACCATCGCTCGAAAGTCAGCCACTGATACTTTGGCAGCGGCCGGCGCCGGTGGATCCCCACGAATCGCTCCATCAGCACACGGAAGAGCGGGTTGCTGTTGCCGAAGTTCGCCAGTGTGGCGGTCATGCTTCCCAGCTTCCCCAGGAGCCGGGTACGCCCGAGCACCCAGTCGCGCAGGGTGCGTCCCGTTTCGCGGGCACCCTGGTTCTGAGCGCGCCGGATGTACTCCTGGATGCTCACCTGCGACGGGCAGGTCACCTCGCAGAGCTTGCAGCCGGAGCAGAGGTCGAGGCCGGGCGTGACGGCAGCCTCTTGCGGCGAGCGAAACCGTTCCATGTCCGGACCCAGGGCCTTGGGGCCCCGGAAGATTTCGGTGGACCGTGCGACGGGACACACCGTGTTGCACGCGGTGCATTTGGTGCAGGCCTCGACCGAGGCTTCCTCTTCGACCGTGTCCGTTACGGGCTCGAACTCTTCAGTGATCATGCAGCCAGCGCCTCCTTGGCGGCGCGGTATCCGGTCGCAATCGCCATCCCGCCTCGCGACTTGGTCCCGGATGGATCGTATCCTGCCATCGCGCCTCCGGCACAGAACACGTTTCGCGCCAGGGCCTTACCGTTCTCGTCGGCCGGCTGAAGGCGATCGGTGAGTGCGTAGCCGACCTGTTCAAACGGTTGCGCGGAAAACAGTGACTCCGCGGTGCGATCCGTCGGGACCTTGTTCCACGTGATCGCCTGATGGAAGAAGGGATCGCGGACGGTGTGCACGCCGGCGCGGAACGCTCCGTCGACCCAGTCCTCGAGGGCCACGACGTAGGCCGCGGCTTCGACGGGAAGCTCGTGGCCCGCCGCTTTGAGGAGGATGCTGCGGCAGCGTCCGTCCGTGACCTCAGCGGCGTGCGCCGGCGCCGCCCAGATGATCTCGATGCCGGCCTCCTGCAGGTGCTTGCGAAGCCGGTCGAAGAGCCGGAGCGCGATGACGGACGGTGGGACGGTTGGGATCTCGAAGATCGGATGGCCCACTGCCCGCTGAAAGGCCGCAAACGTCTCGTTGGGCGTGGTCAGTCCCAGCACGCCGGGCACACCGATGCGGACGCCGTCGCCAACGCGCTCGCGCAGCTGAGCGGCAACGCCATCCCGGAAGGT
>WNGR01008912.1_pt1 | contig 10561 bp, 14 predicted proteins | sample 5407581 | NCBI WGS metagenome assembly WNGR01 (sample SAMN13153383, study PRJNA577476) | soil metagenome | isolation source: 80 cm soil or saprolite under Garry oak tree replicate 2 | place: USA:California | collected 2016-06-15 | reverse complement strand
ATATCCCGCTCAAGGGCAGTGTCGGGTTCGAATTGTTCAACAAGTCCGACATGGGACTCACGGATTTTGCGCAGAAAATCAACTATCAGCGCGCGCTGCAGGGAGAATTGGAACGCACCATCATGACTTTGGACGGCGTAGATACGGCGCGGGTCCATCTTTCGCTGGGCGAAGATAGGTTGTTTCGTGACGATCAGGTTGCGCCCAAGGCGTCGGTTACTATCCGGATGGCGAGGGACTCACATCTGTCGGAAAGTGCGGCGCAGGGCGTGAAGCGCCTGGTAGCGGCGGCCGTTCCCAAGATGGACGTCTCGGATGTGGTGATCCTAGACGAGAGGGGGCAGGCGGTAAGTGTTCCCACCGCGAGTTTGGGCTCAACCAAGCCCACATCTCCATTGGCGGAGCAGAAGCGCGCGATAGAGGAATATTACGATGGGCGCATTCGCGAAGCGTTCGCCCAATCCCGCCTTCCCGCGAATATCTCCGTGAGCGTTGCCGCCGAAATCGTTGCTACTGTGGTTGATGGCGCTCGTCTATCGGATTGGGCGCCCGCCGCGCGTAATTTTCCGCTGCAGATCACGCTGTCATCCCCCGCGCCTGTAACTCCCGAAGTGCAGGATACAATTCGCTTGCTTTTAGACAAAAATATTGGAGTTTCTGCGGTGCGGAACGATGTGATCATGTTTACCGGAGCATCTCCTGGAATCGAAACCAACTCGATTGACATGTCCGCGGGCGTCGCAGCGGCACGACACCGGCCGATCGCAGCTCTTTTCGGGAAGGGGGAAGACGAAAACGGTATAGCATTTGAATGGGCACTCGTTGCTGTGCCCATGCTGGTCGTCCTGCTCGCCGGCTTCCTGCTGATTCTGAAGCTGCGTGGACCGCGCCGTCTCAGTGCGAAACGTCAGGCAGATTTCGTGGAACGGATTCGCGCCGCCTTGGAGGAAAAGGATAGCCGTGCCACTTCCCGATCATGATACAGGCATGCAAGTGATTGTTGCCGAGCTAGCGGCGCTGCATGCGGACGATATCGCTGCGATACTCAGCGCGCTTAGCACGTACGAGCGGCGGGCCGTAGAAGAAGAGTTGCGTGGCTACATCGCGCGGTTCGAAAATTCGCTCGCTTCACCCAGCAAATCCGCAACTTACGATCTCTTCCAACTTTCGCCGTGGCTTTCGCAGCAGTTGCAGGCTACCTCTCGGGATGATTGCGGAATGACGGTCTTGGCGCGGCAGACGCTGATAGACTGCGTTACCAGGCTCTATCCGGCGCGGGGAGGCTGAGCATATGGGCGGTGTCATCAAGTCTGTTAATCTCTTAGGACAATCGACCGTGCATCCGATTGCGGAGCCGCCGTCTATCGCGCCCGTTATTTCTATCAGCAAGCACGACGAGGAGCGCGATGCCATGCTGAGACGTATCGCCGGGCTGGAGGAGAAGCTACGGCAGCGCGACGTGGAAGCCGGCGAGCTACGTGCCGCGGCGGCGAAGGCGCATGAAGAAGGGATGGAGCAAGGCTATGAATCTGGATTGTCCGCGGCACACGACCGGCAATCGGAAAGGCTCGCCTTGCTAGAGAAATCCTTGACGCGGGCCAAAGACAATTTAGCGGAGAGCTTAAAATCCCTTTCACGCCTATCCGCGCTTTTGGCGCAGGATTGCATCGATATCATTCTTGGAAAGGCAGACGATCGCGCCGAATTCATCAGCCGGATTATTGAAACGCAAATGGCGAAGATTGATCGTGCAATGTTGCTGAGCGTTCGTCTCTCGCGGCTTGATTTCCCCAATGATGGTGATCTCGCAACTTTGACGGAGCGCATAGGATCATCGTCCTTCGCCGTCGCGACAGGTGGGGATTTGCCTTCCGGCGCCTGCGTGATGAGCTTGCGGCTCGGCAATATTAGCGTGGGTATCGATCAGCAATGGCCGGTACTCAGAAGTCTTCTGGATGACATAGCGTTGCCGGAGCGCGCCGGATGACCCTGCATCCGATGCAACATTGGCTGCGTTCTGCGGACCCCGTGTTGCGGACCGGTCGGGTACGTAAAATTCTGCCGACACACATTGAAGCAGACGGTCCCGGCGTGGCGTTGGGAACGCTTTGCGAAATTGAGGCGGTGTCGCAGGCTAGTGCCTGTAGCTTCCGGGCCGAGGTCGTGCGTATCGATCGTGACTGCATCACTTTGACACCATTGGAAGAAGGGCTATCGACTTTTTCTGGCGCCTTGGTCACCGCATGCGGTCATTCGACTATGGTGGCGGTCGGCGAGCCCTTTCTCGGCCGCGTGGTGGACGCTCTTGGGCGTCCAGTCGATGGGGCGGGAACTATTCGTAGTGGGCACTCGGCACTTCTTCACGGAAGTTCTGTCTCTCCGCTGGACCGAAACTCGCCGCCGGATGTGCTTGAGACCGGGGTACGTGCGATAGACGGTCTCCTTACGCTTGGCCGCGGCCAACGCGTCGGCATTTTTGCCGCCAGCGGAGTTGGAAAAACTAGCTTATTGACTCAGATCGCTCACCAAGTACGGGCTGATGTCACAGTCATTTGTTTGGTGGGCGAACGTGGCCGCGAAGTTGAGGCGATTTGGAATCACGGATTGGATGTAGGCGCGCGTGCTAAAACTATTCTTGTTGCCGCAACCTCGGAACAGTCGGCATCCCTGCGGGTGAGGGCCGGCCATTATGCACTCGCCCAGGCAGAATATTGGCGTGCTCGTGGCAAACACGTCCTGTTGTTGTTAGATTCCGTCACTCGCTTGGCCATGGCCATGCGAGAAATTGGCCTGGCTGCGGGCGAACCGCCCACCGTGCGTGCCTATACGCCCAACGTTTTTGCGACCATTCCCAAGCTGGTTGAAAGGTGCGGTGCCTTGAAATCGGGCGGAGCGATTACCGCGATTATGACCGTTCTAAGTGAAAATGACGAAGTCGAGGATCCTGTCTGCGAGCTGATGAAATCATTGTTGGACGGCCATATCGTGCTGTCGCGCGCGCTCGCGGAGCAAGGGCATTTCCCGGCCATTGATGTGCCCCGCAGTGTCAGTCGGCAGGCGGAAGATCTGGTGCGTCCTGCGCATCGTGGTTTGGCTTTCCAGGTTTTGGAATGGCTGACCAAGCATGAATCTTCACGAACGCTGATCGATACCGGCCTGTATGTCAAAGGCAGCAATGACATTATCGATCAATCCATCGAGAGATATCCCCATATCGTCAAGTTCTTGAAGCAGGATCGAGACGATCGGTCGTCAATCATTTCCACCAATGGCGCGCTGGCTCGTCTTGTGGAAAGAAAAAACTGATGCGGCGAAAGGTAGAGGTTGATCTGTTACGGAAGATTGCCGGCATTCGCCAGCTGCAACTCGCCGCAGCGGAAGCCGCAATGGTCCGCGCCAATCTCGCATTGTCGGAGAAGAACGAGGTACTCCGGGCCAAGGAGACCGAACGGGAAGCAATCGAGCAGAATTGGAAGGATGCCCTCTCCGCACCATTCTTGCCGCTGGAGATCATGCCGCTGTGGGCCGAAGCTGTGGTGCGGCGGGATGGGATGGTGCGACATGCCGCCAACGTCGCGGACAATGCCGCCTTAGTGCGCGACCTTTGCGTCGCCGAATGGCGTATCGCGGAGCAGCGTGGGAATGTTGCTGATGACATGGCGCTACGCGCACGGAACGAGCATCTGCGAAAGCTGGAGGAAGACGCTCTACTGGATTCTGCTGACCGACATTTGCAGCATTGGAGAAAAGTATGAGAGTTGTTCCCCATTCCGCCACGCAGGACGTCGCAACTGTCCAGTCGTCGATACTGCATGCTAGCCAAGGTGGAAAGTCCTTTGCGAGCCTTCTGGCGGGCGGATCGACCCGGCTGGAGACGCCAGCTAAGTCCGCCGGCGACATTGTTGCACCCACGTCGGATCAGCCCGGAACCGCCTTTGGTTTCGGTGAATTGGGCGTGTTTGGGCGTTATGGCGCACAAGTCGCGGAAGGGCGGTCGCCGGCTCCCGAGCTCGCAGCCACACCGACCCTCGGTGCGACGGAAAGCCCGCAAGAGACGGAATGCCCCATCGCACCGAGGGACTTCCAGTTTGGGAACGGAGCCTCGGAGCAGAGCCAGCCACTATCCAACGTCGAAAGTGCCAGCGAATCGACATTTGCTCGTTTGGCGAACCTCGTTCCAAACGGTAATTCCCAAGCGACCGGGGAGGGCGCAGTGCCTGCCGCACCGGTCGAGGAAGAGATGTCGAAGCAACCATTCGTCGTAACCCAGAATTCAGACGGCGTTTCCACCGCTGAGGGCGGTGGCGAGTTGGTCAGAATACCGGAACGCAAAAGCGACGGTTCTGGTGTCAGCTTGTTGATTTCAGGCACAGATGACGCACTCAACCTTGTTGTCGGCAGCGGCGACGAGCGAGAAAACTATTTTGAGCTGCGGCGCCTGGTCGAGGAAACTGCCGCGGATTTCGACATGAAAGTTTCCAGTTTCCAGCTCAACGGCTTCAAGCCGCAATCGCTTACATCAGCCTTGGGAGGCAATAGTGGCAGTCGCACCCGTTAGTCCCTCGTCGTCCGCTGCGTTCGGTCTCGATTTTCAATCGATGCTAAAGATTATTCTGACGCAGCTGACCTACCAGGATCCCCTAAAGCCGCTGGACAACTTTCAATTCGTTTCCCAACTCGGCCAGTTCGCTCAGCTGCAGCAAAGTCAATCGCTTAACGATCAAATAACGAACTTGCTGACGGCCCAAGCGGCATCACAGGCAACGGGTCTTCTTGGAAAGACGGTTGACCTTACGCCGCAGAATGGCACGCCCACATCGGGCCAGGTTACGGCGGTAGCATTTGCTAATGGCACGCCAAGCCTAACAGTAGCCCTGGCCGGGAATCAGATTCTTACGAAGGTTTCCCTCGCCGAAATTTCCCAAGTTCGTCCATAAGGAGAAACGCATGCTTGGCGCCATCTACAACAGCTTGAGCGGCATGGATGCCTTCACCAAGGGTCTCCAGACGATCAGTAACAATGTCTCGAATTTGAATTCCAGCGGGTTCAAAGCCCAAACAGTCAGCTTCAACGCTCTGACAGATGGTGGACGTGGCGGTGCCCTGCGGGGCAGTGGGGCCGGCGATGGCGGTAACGGGGTGCGGACCAACGATCCGATCACTGATTTCAGCCAGGGTGACCTGCAGCAGACCAGCAACGATCTCGATCTCGGCATTCAGGGCAACGGCTTTTTGACGGTCGTGAACAAGGATGGACAAGTATTCTACACCCGGACCGGCTCTTTTACAGTCGACAAGGACGGTTATATCTCCGATCAAATCACTGGCAACCGGCTGGCGGTGATCGGCAACACCGGCCTGCCGGAGTCGATAAACCTCAACAACAAACAGACCAGCGCCCCTGTGGCAACGACCGAGATTTCCTTCCTAAACAACCTCTCGTCCTCAGGCACCAGCGCGACGGTCTCCAATATCGCAGTGTTCGATGATCAGGGAGGGGAGCAGGTTTGGACAGCGGCCTTCACGAAGTCTTCCGCTCAGGGAGTGACGAACTCCTGGGATGTGACGATCAAGGATGCCAACGGCGCTGCGGTGGGCAGTGGCACCATCAGGTTTATCGGTAGCTCGGCGGATCCATCCGCTTCAAAAATCGTAATTAGCAATTCGCCAACTGGCGCCAGCCCCTTATCGGTCACGCTCGATTTTTCCGGCGTGACGTCCTTTTCGGCCGGTACCGCTTCCACATTGAGCGCACAGCCTGGCGATGGCTTGGCCGCCGGCACATTGAGCGCGGTAACCCTTGGGAACGACGGTCAACTGGTCCTGACCTACTCTAACCAGAAGACGCTGAAGGCCGGCGCAGTGGCGTTGGCGGATTTTCAGGATCCGCAAAATCTCAGACACTTAGATAATGGTCTTTATGCTTCGGCTGGCGGGCACGCCGCGCGTCTGACGGTCAGCGGTTCTGAGGGGGTTGGTACGATAAAGGGCAAGTCTATTGAGGCGTCGAATGTCGATCTATCACGGCAATTCGGCAGCTTAATCGTCATTCAGCGCGGCTTTCAGGCTTGTTCGCAGGTTCTTAGTGTCACCAACGACATGATACAGCAGCTTTTCTCCATCCGGGGGCAATAGTGACACTTCAGGCCGGAGAATGGTTGCCAGACGATGCTTTTACGGAAGAAGCCGTGCGCCTCGCCTTGGCCGAACAGGTTTCCGGCTGGTCAAACCGCTGGTTTGCGCGCGCTCAAACCGAGATCTCCGCGGTACGCATGTCCGCCGGAAAGTCGCGGCTTGCGCAAAGTCTACTGGTCCGCGGGGTCACCACCGAAGCTGATCTCTCTGGCCGCGGCAAGCGCACTTTGCTGGAGGGCGCGCTTGGAGTGGACCTTTCAGAACTGACGCTGACGGAATCCGATCACAAGGTCTTAGATGCTTTTGCCACAGAAGCGGTCAAGGACATGTTGAGCGCGCTGGATCGTATGGGCGAGGGCAAATCGGGCGGAGCTATGCTTTCCGTCTCGCTCTCACTGGAGGGAAAAGAGATGGTGGTCGTGACGCTTTCCTGCCAGGTGCTGATACCAGCAATGAAAGCGGCGTCAGGCGGGGTGTGCCATTCAGACAAAGCGCTCAGGAGTCGTACCGAGGGTCTTAAGCAAGTCGAGCTCATTGTCGAAGGCTTCCTCGGGCAAGCCGAACTGACGTTGGATGATCTGAAGGGACTGGCCCTCGGCGACGTGGTCGTTCTGGACAGCTCGCTGAAGAGCCCTATCGAACTGCGTTTGCATAGCAGCAAACAGTGCGTTGGTCGTGGCAGGCTGGTTCGTACAAACAATCGGGTTTCCATTCAATTTTAGCGAGATGCCATGTCAAGTGAACCAGCCAGAGCAACAAATACGTCGGATGATTCAGCGGCCAAAGGGTCGACCACGTCCGATTTGGCGCGCATAAGTATGGACATCTTTGCCGGAGTCCGGGTCGCCTTGGAAGCACGTCTAGGGGAGGCTCCGATGACCATCGAAGGTTTGATGGCACTGAAGACGGGTGCCATCGTGACGCTGGAAACGGGATTAGCCGATCATGTTGATTTGTATCTGAATGACGTCCTGATCGCGCGAGGCGAAATCGTTGCGGTAGGCGGCAAGTACGGCGTGCGCATAGCAGAACTCGCATCGCGTCCATGATGCCGGCCGTAGACGTGCAAAGATGCTGGAAGCGTTTCTTAGCCCGCAGCGCTTTTATCCTTGGTTCCTGCATGGGCCTCGCTGATGACGCGTTCGCGCAGCAGCTCGGTCAGGGGATCGACGACGGCATATCGGTCTGGCGGGTCGTTGCGATGCTTCTGGCTTGTATGGTTGTTGCGGTTATTGCAGCACTGGTACTGAAACACCGGATGGCGAACGGCGCAGCGTTGTTGGGCGTCAGGCGGAATAATTCCCGGCTGAAAATCATTGAAATACTGAGGGTCAGGCCGCAGGTCGATATATGTCTGGTTGCTTGCGATGGTGAAGAACTGCTGATGGTTTCCTCGCCGCAAGGAGCAAGTTTGCTGCGCCATTTGCCGCCCGGCGCCAGCGGCGGCCTTGGGGCAGATTGCGGGCCATGATCCAGCTCCGTTCCGTTTTCGTCTGTTTCGCGCTGCTCTGCGGACCGATTATGTCGGTCGGCCACGCGCAACCGGCCGCATCGTCTCCTTCTGAGAAGAGCGGGGTTTTGCAAAAGGCTTTGCCGCCATCGCCGGGTCCTGTTGCAGGTCCCCGCCAATCCGCCGCGGTTCAAGCACCGAAAGCTGCTGCCACTCCCAGTCCCGCTGGCGCGCGTCCCTACACAGTTCTTGCGCCGAAATCTGCCGCCGCCTTGACTCCAGCAGAGGTGGACTTTCTGCCGAAAGATGAAGCCGGGACGGCAGGTGTCGTCCGCATCGCCTTGATCCTAACCTTGATGGCGATACTGCCAGCGATCCTGCTGTGCATGACGTCTTTTGTTCGCATCATTGTGGTGCTTTCTATGATCCGTCATGGGATGGGTATGCCGGAAACCCCTCCCAATCAGGTCTTGGTCAGTCTCGCGATTTTTTTGACACTCTTTTCCATGATGCCGACCTTTGCTGCCGTTAATGATCAGGCACTGCAACCTTTCCTCAGCGGAAAACTGTCTATCAATCAAGCCATCGACCGTGGGACGGGCCCAGCGCGTGATTTTATGCTGCGACAAGTGCGCGATCAGGACATTAAGGCAGTCTACGACATAGCACGCAAGCCGCTTCCAGACAGGGCAAGTGACGTGGGATTGATGCAGCTTGTGCCTGCTTTCATGCTCAATGAATTACGAGTCTCGTTCCGTATTGGATTTGTCATCCTCCTGCCGTTTGTGCTGATAGATCTAGTGGTTTCAAGTATACTGTTGTCACTAGGCATGCTGATGGTGCCGCCCACGACTCTCTCGCTGCCCATCAAAGTCCTGATGTTTGTGCTCATCGATGGCTGGAGCCTTGTGCTCCAGGGCGTGCTCGGCAGCTTCCGGTAGGATCATGTCGCTCTCTTCGGGTTTCAGCAAAGAGCCAGACGCAGCCGAAGCGGCGCTATGGAGGGCCTTTCGCAGCCATGGTTCGGCTGCGGCGAGAGAGCAGCTCTTTACATATCATGCCGCATTCGCCCGCAACATCGCGGGGCGGCATTACCACGAGCGGTCGCGAGGCGACATTGACCTGCAGGATCTTCACCAGCTGGCTTATACCGGACTTCTAGAAGCAATAGATCGCTTCGATTCCCAGCGGGGCGTGCCCTTCCGACCCTTCGCGGCACATCGCATTTCCGGCAGTATTCGCGACGGTATTCTGCGAATGAGCGAAGTGCGTGAACAGATGTCCTGGCGACATCGCGTTCACCGAGAGCGCATACAGTCTCTGGGCGTTGCAGGGTTCGAACAAGAACCGATCGAGAAACTAACCGAGCTCGTCGTGGGCCTAGCGTTGGGCTTCATGCTGGAAGGCACGGGCTTGTTCGTCCCAGAAGACGGCGGCCAGGGCGATATTCACACCAATGCCAGGACTGCTTATGATAGCCTCGCCTGGAAAGAGATGATAACACAGCTCAAGAACGAAATGTTGTGCCTGCCCCAGCGGGAGCAGACTATTTTGCGCAAACATTACCTCGATGGTGTCGGATTTGACGATCTTTCGTTCTTGCTTGGTATAAGTAAGGGGCGAATTTCACAGCTGCATCATGCAGCGCTGGTGCTGCTACGTAAGCGCATGGCCCGTCATGGGCATGTCCAATTGGGAAATATGGTAAGATAGGAGATCGCAAGCATGAAACAGCAGTCAGCTTCGGCCTATTGTCCGGACGGCATTATGTCAGCGCTGGTAGCCGCTATTGGAGCCGATGCGCGGCGCGGTATGCGCGACCTTGATGCGACGTTGGACGAGTATCCCCAAGACGCACGGCTCCATTTCCTGAAAGGCTCACTACTGGCGGGGGAACAGGAATTTGCCAGTGCACGCATTTCGATGCGTCGGGCTGTGGATCTGGCTCCCGACTACCAAGTGGCCAGGTTTCAGTTGGGGTTTTTGCTCCTTACCTCGGGCGAACCGCATGCGGCGCAGGAAGCGTGGGGGCCCCTTCACTCGTTGCCCTCCGAAAACTATCTACACCTCTTCGTTAAAGGGCTTTGTCACCTGATCCGAGACGAGTTCCGCGATGCCATAAAAGTCCTACAGGACGGAATGGCACGTAATACCGAAAACCCGGCCATGAACAGCGACATGCAGCTCATCATCGATCAGATGCGCAGCAAAGCCGATCATGATGGACACGAAGGCTTTCAAATCTCTTCGGTCGATTTTCTGCTCCAGCAATCTGCCCTCAAACCTAGACATTAGGCAGCTTTCCATTCATGGACCCCATCTCCAACGCCGACAATCTTGTCTTGCTGCTGCGCCAGAAACTGCAGGAACGGGCCAAGACTGCCGCTAAAGCGAGGGCTGGAATTCGACCAAGAGCCAGTAGTGAAGCGGTCGGAATGTCCGCTGTGCAACAACTCGCGGCCGCTGAGGGAGTGGACGAACGTCAGCTTCGGCGCGCCTTGGTGCAAAATTTATTGGTAGAGCACTTTGGTCCCGCTTTACTTAACGATGCGCAATTCCAGCAGATCGTCAGCCGGGTGGTGGGCGCCATCGAGGAGGATACGGATGCGTCGAATCTGATAGCGCGCGTCCTTTCCGAATTGCGGACGCCGTGAATTCACTGACGTTTTCCACCCCCAAAGCCGGCCAACATTTGGCTGAGTGTCTCGCCCTTCGGTCCAACAGGCGTGGACATTGCAACATTAACAACTTTCTGCGCCATCTTAGGGTGACCGCGATGTTGCAGTAGGAGGCTCTTGGCTAGTGCGGCGCCAAAGCAGTTCCTGTCCAGGCGTAGCGCGATTTCGCACTCCTGTGCCGCATCTTCCAGTTTGCCTTCGACGAGGTCGAGAACCGCGATGCCGCCATGGGTTTCGGCAAAGTTGGGGTCTAGTGCCATCGCGCGTTCGAAGCGCATGCGTGCCGCGGGGTAATCCT
>WNGR01008911.1_pt1 | contig 10561 bp, 12 predicted proteins | sample 5407581 | NCBI WGS metagenome assembly WNGR01 (sample SAMN13153383, study PRJNA577476) | soil metagenome | isolation source: 80 cm soil or saprolite under Garry oak tree replicate 2 | place: USA:California | collected 2016-06-15 | reverse complement strand
CGCTACGGGCGTCCCGCCGCGGTGATCGTGGACCTGGAGAGCTGGGAAGAGGCAGAACTCGCTGCGTTGCAGGGCGCGTGATACGCGCCCGCGCTGGCGTTTGTCGCCGCTGCTCGAACTGGGTCATGGTTACCGACAGGATGTGTGGACCTTGTCGGCGGCGAACCAAGACGTGTATCGGTCAGTTGGAGCTGGCCGTGGTGAGTGATCGCCGAGAGCACGAGTCCGGATGTGGCGAGGGGGAAGGGGTCCGGCTGGCGCACGGTCCAGGCGGCATGCGTCAGCGGGGAGCCGCCCACGGGCTCTACGACGGCACGGTGCGCTGCGGCCGCGGGACAAAGGGCTATACGGTGCGTGCGTTCTCGGGCCCGACGGCCGGTAATGAGGAGCTGAGGATTCCGAGATGTCTGCGCTAGAGTTCGCCCCGATGGCGGGACATGGCCGGTTGGGTAGCACGCGGCGTCAACCAACGACGACTCCGGTCTTTGATACCTACTGGCGCTTCGCCGCGGAGCGACAGAGAATCTTCCACCGGCGGGTTCGGGGTGAACCCGCACCGTGGACCGATGACCCGGTCTTGTCCGCGCACCGGTTCACGAATGCCTATCGGGCCGCGGATCGGGTCAGCCAGTACCTCATACGGCATGTCGCCTACGACGGCGACCAGGCCGCCGAGGAGGTGGTCTTTCGCGTCCTGCTCTTCAAGTTCTTCAACAAGGTCGCGACGTGGGAGCGGCTTCGTACAGCATTCGGCGCGCCATCCGCACGGTCGTTCTCCGTCGATGCCTACGACGCGGTGCTGACACGGGCGTTCGCGCGCGGCGACCGCCTCTACTCGGCGGCGTACATCATGCCCGCGGCGGCGCCGGGAGTGCGGAGGAAGCATCTGACCCATCTCCAGCTGCTGCGAACGATGCTGGACGATCGGCTACCCCAGCGCGTGGCGGCATGCACCTCGATGCGCGCTGGGTATGAGGCCCTGCTCGGCTATCGCGGGATCGGTCCCTTCCTCGCGTACCAGCTCATCACGGACCTCAACTACACGAACGTCCTGGACTTCTCGGAGATGGAGTTCGTGATGCCGGGACCCGGCGCCCGAAGCGGCATCCAGAAGTGTTTCGCCGACTACGGGGACTACGACGAGGCCGACCTGATCCGGCTCGTTGCGGACAGGCAGGAGGAAGAGTTCGCCAGGCGGGGGATCGTCTTCCAGGATCTCTGGGGAAGGCCGCTGCAGCTCATCGACTGCCAGAACCTCTTCTGCGAGGTCGACAAGTATGCCCGGGTGGTGCATCCCGAGGTGAGCGGTGTGGGCGGACGGAGCCGGATCAAGCAACGATTCCGGGCAGTGGAGGATCCCGTCGACGTGTGGTTCCCCCCGAAGTGGGGCCTCAACGAGCGCCTGCCGTCCCAGCGCGTCACGCGACCAGGTCGATCGACCGAGCTTGTAGGTCGACAGCGAGCACTCCCCCTTTTCGCGCCCTGACCTCACGAAAGACGCGGTAGCCAGCGAGGATGGCTTCCTCCCAATCGTGCGCTGTCCGTGCCGCAACCTCCAGCCCGTCGGTGAGCTGGCGGATCGTCTTCAGGACGGGGTAGTCGACCGTGGTGACACCCTCGAGGAACCGATGGCGCCGGGCGTACTCCCACACGTAGGCGACGATCGCCTCGTCGATGACGATCGCGCGGCCGCCATCCTCGACCTCGTCGACGTCCGGTGCCGAGCGGCGCTTGCGGTGCGGCGTGAGCAACTTCCCGCGGAGCACCGGCGACCATCCGAGCTTGGCGGCGTGAGCGAGATGGAACACGTCGTGAAAGCGGTATCCGTCCTCGTCATAGGCGTTGTCCTGCAGCGGGTCGCCGGCCGGAACGCCGTCGATGGTCAGGGTGATGCGCCCCTTCCCCTCGGCGCCCACGCCGTCGACGATCGTCGCGGAGAATGAGCGGGGCAGCTGCTCGTCAGCAGGGAAGTCGTCATCGAACAGGTGGTACCGGTCCGGGTGGCCAGGCGGTGGCCATCGATCGCGGGTCTTCGCCAGGTTGTCGGCAGCGATCGCCGCCAGGTTGAGGTCAAACTTCGTGGCGGTGTTGGCGAGGTACCAGAGGATGTCGCCCAGCTCCTCCGCCACCTGCTTGGGGAAGAGAACGTGCGCATCCTTGTCGCGCAGGTACTTCTTGTATTCCGCCAGCAGTGACCCGACCTCGCCGGCCATGCCGAGCAGCGGCACGATAACCGCGTTGGGATCTCCGGCCGGCAGCTGGTCGGTTGCCTGGGCCTGCTGCTGGTAGTCAGTGAGATTCATAGACGTCTCCCGTTGTATGCACTCCGGATATCGGGGGCACCCCACCAGCGCGAGGCTGGATCAGCCACACCTCGCGAACGTGGCGTTCGGCGTACTCATTGCTCAGCCACCCGTATCCGCGGAGAGCCCATGTCGTGCCCCAGGAGTTGCGGATCAGCACGGCGTCGGCATCGTGCCCGACCGCGAGCACTGCGTGCCTGCCGCGGGCCGGGCTTCCCGCAGGCGGTGCGTCGATCCGGCCTGCTGCCGACGGGGCGAACAGCGTGTCGAACACGGTGAGGCCGAACACGAGGGGGCGGCCTGCATCGATCTCCGCGCGAACGGAGGCGAGATCGAACGACGCCGGGCTCAGGCCGGACTTGTGCCAGTCGGCTGAGGGCTGGCTCGGCGGGTCATACCGGGTCCCTGCCGCCCGGCGAGGTTGGTAGGGCCAGATGGCCTCGAGCGGTTGCCCTGTCGCGCCGATGGCGGCGGCCGCCGAACCGAAGCTCGTCCCCGACTTCCAGTTCCCGTCGATGATCTTGCAGCCCCAGTAGAGGGCCTCCTCAGACAGGTCCTCCGACACCTGAGTGCCCGCGGCCCGCGCGACTTCATGTGCCGCGGTGACCGCGAAGGCAACACACGTGCCGCGCTGACCCTGGTCACGCACCGGCGGCAGGAGCGCTCGCATGTCCGCGCCGCCTGGCGCGATGGCTGGAGTCGTCACGCGGCCCGACCGCCCGCCAGCACCGCCTGCTTCACGTCCTCACTGACGCCATCTTCAGTGTCACCGGTGAGCGGTGCAGCCGCGCTGACGGTCGCCTCGAAGGTCGCCGACGCCTCGCCGTCGTGCTGCCAAGGCCGGCGTTTCTCGAGCCGGATCCGGCCCGCGCCGGCGTGGGCCACCCGGAAGGCGACATGCCGCGTCCCGGACGCGCCGATGGCCTCGTCGTCATCCGTCTCGAATTGATCATCGATCAATGCCAGCACCGAGGGCGTCGCGTCGACGAGTTGCCACACGTACCCAGTTGACGGCGTCTCGCCGAGCATGACGTGGATCTCGTCGCGCAGCCGCGGCGCGAACTGCCGTCCCTCCTGCGACTCATCGAGCAACCACACGTCCGCCCAGGAATGAGCTGGCCGGAGGCCGGCAAGTCCGGTCTTCACGGCGAGCGGGCTCTCACGCCGCAGGCGCTGTCCAGCCGACACCGTCAGTTTGTGCTGTCCGACGAGCTGCGTCACCGCGGCGCTGTAGCTCACCCCGAGCTCGAGGGATAGCTGGTACACCTGCCGTGCCGTCAGCGGCAGGTACCGCCCGGACAGGCCCATCGTGCGCAGCACGTAGTTGACCAGCTGCAGGGGCATGAGGAACTCACCCGCAAACGCCTGGGCTGCAATCTCCTGCGGATCCTGCGACTTGCGGTAGATGCGGGTCTCATCGTCGGCGCTCGCGGCGTGCCCGAGCACGTGATGGCCGTACTCATGCGCCCCGGTGTACCGCTGCAGTGTCAGCGGGTGCTGGGAGTTGACGACGATCCCGGCGGCGTCGCCGTAGCGCTTGTACACGCCGTACAGGTTGCGGAGGCGCTGGAAGAAGAGCCAGATGCGCTCGTTCTCGATCACATCGAAGATCTCGACGCGGCTGGTGAACTCCGTTCCAAGCCGCTGGTGCTCACGCTGCGCGGCCCGAATACCTTCCCGTGCCGCCCGTTGGTACGGCGTCAGTGCGGCCATGCGACCGACCTACTCTTGGGTGCGGCGGTGCGGATCATGGGCTCCGCCGCCGGGCAGGCGCCTGCCCGGCGCCCTTGAGGAACTCGGCGAAGCGGAGCACCTGCTCCCGATCCTCTTGGGTGAGGTTCTTCGTCGCCCGGAATAGCGCGCTCACTGTCTCGTCTTCGGCGATCGGCTCAGCGTCGCTGTCGTAGAACCAGTTGAGCGGGCGCTTGTAGAGGCGCGCCAGGTCGCGGAGCTCCAGGCTGCTCACCTTGCGGCGCCCACTCTCCATCGCCGAGACGGATGCACGGGGCACGCCGAGCGCCTCAGCAACAGCCTCTTGCGAGAGCCCCAGGTACTCGCGGGCCTGGCGAAGCCGTGCTCCCATGGAGGCGTACTCCTCGTCCTCCTCGTTCGTGTGGACACGCTTCGCCTCAGCCATGATCGGTCTCCTCTCGAATCGATTGCTCTGCAGCGGGCCCGGTGCAGAGCGCGACGACGAATGCCTCCGCGGCGACAGCAGTGTGGGTCAGGCTCACGCCGATCGACCTCATTCCGAGGTGGTCGGCGCGCTTCCGCGCTCGATCATGCAGGACGACGTGTGGCTCACCGTGTGGAGAGGTCAGCACCTCAACCTCTCGCCAGCCGAGACCACGAAATCCGGTACCGAGCACCTTCGCAACAGCCTCTTTCGCTGCGAAGCGCGTGGCAAGGCGGTTCACGCGGCCGGCACAGAACGCGATCTCCTCCGGCGTGAACGTGCGCTCGAGGAACCCATCACCAGCGACATCGACAGTCCGCTGGAACTCGTCGAGCTCGACTCGATCAACGCCCGCCCGGACGATGCCAGCCGCGGTCCCATCGGGTGGCACCACCTGGGTCCAAGAGAAGGCACGAGAGGCGCTCATGGCGTCGCCCCGAGCGCCGCTTGGCAGTCTTCGAGCAACCGCTCGACCCTCTCATACCCGAAAGCGCCGCCCCGCGTGATCTCCGCCGTTGCCGACGCCGAGACACAGGTGAGCTCACCTGCGGGGAAGCCACTCTCCTGCGCGACGAACTGCAGCACGCGTCCGAGACCCAGGTAGTTGCCGTATCCCCTGCTGATGAAGTCGTGGCTGCGGTACACGGCCACCAGGTGCACCACGCCGTGCAGCAGACTGAAACTCAGGTGACTAAGGCACGGGAAGCCCCGCGTGTTGCGGTCCTTGCCAGCGACCAGCACAGGCGCGGCGATCTCGTCGGGAGGCATCGCCAGGCCGACCTCGTACTCATGGCCACGCTGATGCCGCCGTTCGCGCGCCGAGCGGAGACGGCGGACAGCCTGATCGAGCTGATTGAACTCCTCCTTCTTGGGGCCAGGCCATGCCACCATCCGCTCGAAGTAGGTACCGCGCGGGTTTCGCCGGCGGGTCACGGGACGGGTGTTCCGCTCCAGCTCGTACAGATGCTCCGCGGCGTCCGCACCGAGGCGTTCGGGGAGGTACCAGGCCGAGGGGAATAGCGTGTTGGCTACCGTCGACACGCGTTCCACCGAATTGTGCTTCATCCGGCGGCGCTCGCCGATGAACTGATCGAGCACCTGGCGGACGCCCTCCTGCTCCGCGGTGGGGTCGGCGATGGCGACCGTGAGGTTGACGGTGTCGCCGCCGCTGGCCACAAGCGTGTCGAGCGCCGCGACCCACGCGATGGAGACGTCCTTCTCGCTGATGAAGACGGCCATCATCGGCTCCTGCTCTGGGCGATCGGGTGCCCAGCCGGCCAGCGCCGGTGGATCAACTCGGTGAGCGAGTCGAGGGAAAGCAGGCACTCCGGCTCGAGGTCGTCGACCGTCGCGAGCGTCCGGCTGTACCGCTTCTCCAGCATCGCGATCACCGCCTCCGCCTCACGCGAGTCGATCTCCAGGTCTCCTCCCGCCGCGGCCATCTCCTCGCGGAGCTCGCCAACGGGCGCTGCTCTGACCTGGGCCAGCGCGTCGAGAATCGCCTCGGCCAGCTCCTCCGTGTCGGGTCCCAGCTGTGTTGGGGCCGCTGAGATGTTAGCCACTTGACTGCCTTTCCGACGGCGGACCGTCGGTGTTGTCCGATTTCCTGACAGGAGCGTAGCGGCATGCTGTCAGAAAATCAAGCGCGTCGACCGTGTGGCCGTCGGATTTGACGACGGTGGCCGGTCGAGCTTTGGGCGGCCGCTAGCCCGTCCATCGTGCGCTCGGACATCAGCGCCTGCTCGAACTCGGCGATTGCGCCGAGGATCTGAAAGAACACCCGCCCGACCGCGGTCGAGGTGTCGATGCCATGGTCGAGCACCACCAGGTCCACGCCGCGGCCCCGGAGGTTCCTGGACAGGCCGATGAGGCGTTCCAGCGACCGGCCCAGCCGGTCGAGCTTGGTCACCACGAGCTGGTCACCTGCCCGGGCGACCAGCAGTGCCCGGTCCAGCTCGGGCCGGCGGGCCAGCTTGCCGGAGGCCTTGTCGATGAACACCTCCTCGCACCCGGCGGCGGCCAGGGCATCGCGCTGGGCGTCTGAGCTCTGGTCGCGGGTCGGGCGTAGCCAATCCTCATTGCCGGAGACTGTACCGGTAACCTCCGACAGCGTTACGGTGCGCGGACACGGTATGCGTACAAGCTCATCCTGGGGGAACGCCGACCGCCTGGAAGTGCCCGCGAACGATCGTCTGCGTAACACCGGCCGGGGTCACGGACTTCCGCGATATTGGCCTGCAGGGCCTGCCGCTGCCGTACGGCGAGCATGGCAGCTGGGTGCGCCCTTCCGTAGCCGCTGAATCGCCGGACTGGCGGCGAGCGCCTCGTCCGTGCCGGCGAGGGTGTCCAGCGCGGTGCTGATCTTCGCGGCGGCCACCCCTGCCCGGCGGCCAACCGGCCCACAGTGCTGCCTGCCACGCAGCGTGAGCGCCACGGCAAGACCCCAGTGACAGCTCGACTCGGATCGCTTGAGGCCTGTATCGGCGGACGGGTGGCCGCGCGAAGATCATCCAGTCCGGGCGTCCCTAGCCTCCCGCGCCATCGACCGCGTTTGGCTATGGCCACCGATTTGGCGGCTCGGCATGGGCGCACCGGCGCGCGCACGGGAGCTGGTGGACAAGCTCCGCGGCGCAGGCGTGGAGCCGATCGGCCGGGTGGGCTGCTGACCGGCCCGGCCAGTTCGGTGGCCACCCGGTCGTGCAAGGCCGGTGCCCGGCGACGCGATTCCGGCACGAGCACCTCAGCGGTCCCGCCGTCGGCCCGGACGGTCATGACATGCCTGCCGGCCAGGGGCTGTTTCGGCTGCCGGGACACTTGGACGACGCCCGGTTCACACCCGCCAGGAGCTGCGTGACAGGCTGGCCAGAGCAATCGTGGAAAGCGGATCCCCGTGCTAGCGCCGGGGTGCCGCGTCTTAGCACGAAGAAGGTCAAGATGGCGCAGGGCACGGTGAAGTGGTTCAACGGCGACAAGGGCTACGGCTTCATCGCGGTCGAGGGCGGTCCGGACGTGTTCGTGCACGTCAGCGCGATCACCGGTGGCGGCTACCGCAGCCTTGAGGAAGGGCAGAAGGTGGAGTTCGACATCACCCAAGGCCAGAAGGGACCCCAGGCGGAGAACGTCAGGGTCGTCGGCTGACGCATCGGCAGGGACCGGCTCGCCGGGCACCCGGGCGCGGGCGGCCGCCAGTGTCCCCGAAGCCGCGTCCAGCCCCGGGTGCTCTCCGGTGCGGTCCGCCCGGCGCAGCAGCTCATCAGTCCCGCAGCCGACGTCCGAGTCGCAGCCCAGGCAGCACGGAGCGCCGGATCGGCGCGTGGCGGGGTGACCAGCGTGGGTGCGATTTACGGTTGGGCCCTCGCCGCCGGCAGCTGGTCCACCTGGCACCCGTCTGTAGCTGACGGCGGTGGCCGCGACGGCTGCCTGAGACGGCTCCGGTGCCCGGAAATGCCCGGCTAACGCCGCAGCCAGGGGCGGTATCGGGGCTTCAGATCCTCGGGGCGGGGCGATCCCGCGCGCCGCATGCTCGTGTTGACACCAGATCGGCCGCGAGTGAGCATGGGTCCGGACGATCGAGCTGGCTTGAGGAGCACGCCATGCAAACCGGTCCGTCGACGTCCCTGCTGGGGCAAGTCCAGGCTGGTTCGGTTGCGGCGCTGTGGCGCTACCCAGTGAAGTCCATGATGGGCGAGGAGCTGAACTCCTGCGAGGTGACGGACCGGGGCCTGCTCGGGGACCGGCAGTTCGCCGTCGTGGACCGATCCACCGGGAAGGTCGGGGGGGCGAAGAACCCCAGGAAGTGGGGCAACTTCTTCGACTTCCGGGCCGCCTACGCCGAGCCCCCGAAGACCGGGACGAGGATATCCCCGGTCCGGATCACCCTGCCCGATGGGACCGTCGTGACCACCGGGCAAGCTGACCTGGAGCAGGTCCTCTCCCGGGCGTTCGGGCGGGAGGTGGCCTTGGAGGAAGCCCGTCCCGGTAAATCCTCCGGCGCCACGGCCGAGGAGTACTGGCCGGACATGGCCGGGCTCGACTACCGGGACACCGTAACCGACTTTGAGATGCCGGCCGGGACGTTCTTCGACATCGCCGTCGTGCACCTGCTGACCACCGCCACGATCAATCATCTCCGGGTGCTGTACCCGCGGGGCCGCTTCGAAGCCCGGCGCTTCCGCCCCAACATCGTCGTGTCAGTCGGCGGAGAAGAGGCGGGCTTCGCGGAAAACGACTGGATCGGCCGCACCGTCGCGATCGGCGACACCATCCGCCTGGCCATCACCGGACCCTGCCCCCGCTGCGTGATGATCACGCTGCCGCAAGGCGACCTGCCCAAGGACCCGGGAATCCTGCGGACCGCCGCCCGGCACAATGCGGTGAACGTCGGCGTGTACGCCTCGGTGGTCAGCGGCGGGACCATCCGTCGCGGCGACCCGGTCAGGCTCACCTGAGCCCGCCACACACTGCACTTCCGCCCCAGGTGTTCGAGCTTACGTTCCCGGGCAAAGAAGGTCGGACTCACCGGGCCGCCGGAGCGGGGAGGTTCGGGCAACGCAATGAGTGTGCGAGGTGAGCAGCGGGCGGCGGGAAGGTGGCCATGCCGCGTCGGCGGAGTCGCCGGTCAGGGAGGCTCTGGGTCGGCACGGCGCTGGCGGACGGGCGGTGGTGGCACCACTTTCCCGGCCAGGGCGCGCCCGGCGGGGATCATGACCAGTCTCCCGTCACGGGTGCGGACCGCGAAGGAATGGCCGTCATGCTCCTCGAGAACGCCCACGACGTCGGCGATCTGCTCGCCATCATCTGAGCCGGGCCGGCGCCAGCGGATAACGACCCGCTGACCGACGTCGGCCGCAGTGAGCCGGACCTCGAGCCGGTAGCGCATGCCGGTCACCTGTTCCGAGGTGCGGCGCCTGGCGCCGCGGCGGGCCTGGCCACGACGCCGTCAGCGGCCGATGACGTAGCCGGCGAGGTAGCCGGTGTCATAAGGCAGCAGACCGGTCTTGGAAGCGCCGGGGATCCGAGCTGGCCGGAGAACCTGACGTTCTCGGTGGTGAACTGGGCACATTGGCCGGGCGCGTCGTCTTGGCAGAAGATCGCCTCGACCGGGCACGCCGGCTCGCAGGCGCCGCAGTCGACGCACTCGCCGGGCGGATGCAGTGCATCTGCTCGCCTTCGTAGATGCAATCGACCGGGCATTCACCGGCGCAGGTCTTGTCCTTGACGCCGATGCACGGCTCTGTGATCACATATGTCATGGGTGGCTGCCCCTCGTGAGGTCCAGGTGCGCGTGGTCTGATCAGTGACGGGCCGGCTTCCTGTTATCCGCCGATGCGCGACATCTCCACCTTCGGCGTCACCTGCTGGGTCCGGCTGGTCTGGCGCGCGCGCAGCTCGGAGTAGCGGTCGGTCCGCCGCGTCCAGATGGCGGCGACCTGCTCGCGCAGCGCCTGGTCGCTGGAGCCTGCGCGCAGCGGGCCGCGCAGGTCGTGCCCTGCCCCCGCGAACAGGCAGGTATAGAGCTGGCCGTCGGCCGACAGCCGGGCGCGGGCGCAGCCGCGGCAGAACGGCTGGGTGACCGAGGCGATCACGCCGATCTCACCGGCGCCGTCGCGGTAGCGGTAGCGGTAGCGGCTGGCGACCTCCCCGTGGTAGGCCGGCGCGACCGGCTCAAGCGGCCACTGGCCGCCGATCAGGGAGATGATCTCGGCGGCGGGGACGACCTCGTCCAGCCGCCAGCCGTTGGTCGTGCCGACGTCCATGTACTCGATGAACCGCAGCACGTGCCCGCTGTGCCGGAAATGGGCTGCCATCGGCAGGACCGACTGCTCGTTCACCCCGCGCCTGACTACCATGTTGACCTTCACCGGCGCCAGCCCGGCGTCAGCAGCTGCGGCGATGGCTTCCAGCACCCGCGCGACCGGGAACCCGACGTCGTTGAGGGCCATGAACGCCGCGTCGTCGAGGGAATCCAGGCTCACCGTGACCCGGCGCAGGCCCGCCGCCGCCAGCGCCCGGGCCTTGCCGGCCAGCAGCGCCCCGTTGGTGGTCAGGGCGATGTCCTGGATGCCGCCGATCCCGGCCAGCA
>WNGR01016519.1_pt1 | contig 10562 bp, 9 predicted proteins | sample 5407581 | NCBI WGS metagenome assembly WNGR01 (sample SAMN13153383, study PRJNA577476) | soil metagenome | isolation source: 80 cm soil or saprolite under Garry oak tree replicate 2 | place: USA:California | collected 2016-06-15 | reverse complement strand
CGGCGCGATATAAGGAAGTCCCTGACACGGAATTCGACAACTTCTTCACGATCGCCAGGGCGGTGATAACGCCCTATTCCACGACCGTGCTCAAGGCCACCATCACCGAAATATATATCGACCCTGCAACGGGCCTCGGCCGGGCGCAATGGAGCAAGGGGGATGTGGTTCGACTGCCCGGTTCGACTGTCCCTGTACCGGCCAATCTGATTGCCAGAGACGCCACCAACAACATACTCCCCAGTCAGTATCTGATTTTCGCCGAAACCAGTTATGTCTACGTACCGGCCGTCGGCTATGTCATGGCAACGGCGGGCGTGTCTCTGAGTGACGTGTCTTACATGCGCCCACGCCTGTCCACATGCGTCTTTTACCCCACGACTCCGAACCCCGCCACTTGTCCGACGTCCTGAAAAAATCAGACGCCTTGAAGTTTGCTTTTGAAAAAATAAAAGGCCGCGCGGTCAGCGCGGCCTTTCACTTTGTTTCGGATCGAACTTCTCGGCTGAGCCGGAGAAATCCCTTAGCCGGCGGCGCGCAGATTGTCGGCCGAAGACTTGCCAGAGCGACGATCCGCCACGATCTCGTAGCTGATCTTCTGGCCTTCACGCAGTGTTCCAAGTCCGGCGCGCTCTACGGCGCTGATGTGCACGAACAGGTCGTTGCCACCGTCATCCGGTTGAATGAAGCCAAAGCCTTTGGTCGCGTTAAACCACTTCACGGTTCCCATGCTCACGGGGGTAGTCCCTTCTCAAGATAGATATAGTAGAAGCCCACTTTCGACGGGCTGGTGAGATCGAATTTTTGGAAGGGTCGTCAGCGTCTAAACCGGCTGTACCGGTGGATAGCTAATGTCGTCCGGCCGAAAATCGATATGGTTATATTATTCCAAAATAGCCCCCAAAACAATCCTGACGTGCACGATTTTTTGATCGCGCCGGGATTTGCAACCGGAGGCTGGTGGCCGCGCCTGACGCATTTGGTCAGGCGCGTTCGCGATTGGACTAGCGACGCCGGAATTGGCCGCGCGGCGGTGCACCACGCGGGGCTCCGCCGCCCGGACGCTCGTCCTTGTGCCGGAAGATCAGCCGGCCCTTCTCCAGATCATAGGGCGACATCTCGATCGTCACCCGGTCGCCCGCCAGCGTCTTGATCCGGTTCTTTTTCATCTTGCCGGCGGTGTAGGCGACAATCTCGTGTCCGGCATCGAGCTGCACGCGGTAGCGGGCATCGGGGAGGATTTCGGTCACCAGTCCTTCGAACTGGATCAGCTCTTCTTTAGCCATGGTTATCTCCAGATCGATCGGCGGCTAGCGCTGAGGCCGTTGGGTGCGGTTGGGTCGGGTATTCGGACGGCTTTCGCGATGCAAAAAAGCAACCCCTTGCATCCCTTCAGCCTTGCCGCCGCCTTGCGACGACGGGCGTGGCGGCTCTTGCCGGTTGGCCTCGTGCCGGTGGGTTGGCGGAGCGTTATTATTACCACCGGGACGGTGGTGACGGCGAGGGCCTTTCGAACCGGGTGCGGCTTCATTGCCCCTGGTCGCGTGCACGCGCGGTCCGGATCGTGCGCCCCGATGCTGCGAAGGCGCCGGTGCGGTGTCGCGATGACCCGGCGTGCGGCGGTCTTCCCTGGGCAATGTGATGCGGATCAGCTTTTCGATATCGCGCAGAAACGCCATTTCCTCTCCCGCGCAAAGCGAGATGGCGACGCCGTCGGCGCCGGCGCGCGCCGTGCGGCCGATGCGATGGACATAGGTTTCGGGCACGTTGGGAAGATCGAAATTCACCACATGGCTGATGCCGTCGACGTCGATGCCGCGGGCGGCAATGTCGGTGGCAACCAGCGTGCGGATCTCGCCGGAACGGAACGCCGCCAGCACCCGTTCGCGATGGTTCTGCGACTTGTTGCCGTGAATGGCGTCCGCGGTGATGCCGGCCCTTGCCAGACCCTTCACCACCTTGTCGGCGCCATGCTTGGTGCGGGTAAAGATCAGTGCGCGGTCGACCGGCTCCTGCTTGAGCAGTTGCGCCAGCAACGCGGGCTTGGCCGAATGGTCGACCTGAATGATGCGCTGGGTAATGCGCTCGACCGTCGAGGCGACCGGTGTCACGGCCACGCGCGCCGGATCGCGCAGCATCTGCTCGGCGAGTTCGGCGATATCCCTTGGCATCGTCGCCGAAAAGAACAGTGTCTGCCGCTTGACCGGCAATTTGGCGACGATCTTTCGGATGTCGTTGATGAAGCCCATGTCCAGCATGCGGTCGGCCTCGTCGAGCACGAGAAACTCGACCTGTCCGAGCTTCAGCCCGTTGCTTTGCACGAGATCGAGCAGGCGGCCGGGTGTGGCCACCATGACTTCGACCCCTTGCATGATCGAGCGGACCTGACGTCCCATCGGGACACCGCCGATCGCCAGCGCCGAAGTGAGGCGCATGTGACGGCCATAGGCATTGAAGCTCTCGAGAATCTGTCCCGACAATTCCCGCGTCGGGCTTAGCACCAGCACGCGGCAGGCTTTGGGCTGCGGCTTGATGCGATTTTCCAGAATGCGATGCAGGATCGGAAGCGCGAAGGCTGCGGTCTTGCCGGTGCCGGTTTGGGCAATGCCGACGACGTCACGGCCGGTGAGTGCGATGGGGATGGTTTGAGCCTGGATCGGCGTGGGCGTGAGATAATTCTCTTCCTTGAGGGCACGCGAGATGGGATCGGCAAGGCCGAAATCCTGAAAGGAGGTCAAAAGGTTGGTTCTTTCCATTACAAAAGGCAGGCGCCCGACGGTATCCGCCAGGAGCGCGCGAGGGGGTGTCTAGAGACACCCGCGTGTTTGGGGCGTCGGTTTTGGTTAGCTGAAGGGGCAAGCCAGAAACCGTTGGACGGGCTCAGAACACGCGGCTCGCAATGACCCGGTGATTCCCTGGGTCGTGTTGTTGATATGGAGCACGAACGCGGCGCTTTCAAGGTGAATCATGAATCGATACCTTCGCGCGGTTAAGAACGGCGCGAAAAGGTTCCGGTTGCGCCCCGGTTGGGCGCCTCTGCGGACGCTGCGGTGCGAAAAATACCTGCCGGAATTTTAGACAATTCACTTAATTTGCCTATAAATTGTACTGTTTGCCGTCAAAGCATACATTTTTTGCGTCCAAATATTAGGCAATGATGCTGCCATTACGGCGGCTCGGGCGAGAATAGTTCAGCGAAGCCATATAGTTACCGCAATATCACACCGTGGCATGGTTCTTGCGATTCCGTTAACGCAGGCGGCCGTGGGGCCGTTTCGCAGCGTTTAAACGTCTGCGTCAGGGAGATGACACCTCATGCTTACTCAATTGACTCACGATATAGCGGCGCCTTTGACCCGCCGTCGCTGGCTGGCGGCGACCGCCGGGCTCGTTTTGGGCTTGGCTACATTTACGACCGCCAGAGCGGCGGATGACACCATCAAGGTCGGCGTTCTTCACTCGCTCTCGGGCACCATGGCCATCAGCGAAACCACGCTGAAGGATACCATCCTCTTCCTGATCGATGAGCAGAACAAGAAGGGCGGCGTTCTCGGCAAGAAGCTCGAGGCTGTGGTTGTCGACCCCGCGTCGAACTGGCCGCTGTTCGCGGAAAAAGCCCGTGAGTTGATCACCAAGGACAAGGTTTCGGTCGTGTTCGGCTGCTGGACCTCGGTGTCGCGCAAATCCGTGCTGCCGGTGTTCAAGGAACTGAATTCGATCCTGTTCTATCCCGTGCAGTACGAGGGTGAGGAGAGCGAGCGCAACGTGTTCTACACCGGGGCGGCGCCGAACCAGCAGGCGATTCCGGCCGTCGACTACCTCATGAAGGACGAAAAGGTGAAGCGCTGGGTGCTGGCCGGCACCGACTACGTCTATCCGCGCACCACCAACAAGATCCTCGAAGCCTACTTGAAGTCGAAAGGCGTCAAGCAGGAAGACATCATGATCAACTACACGCCGTTCGGTCACAGCGACTGGCAGACCATCGTGGCCGACATCAAGAAGTTCGGCTCGACCGGCAAGAAGACCGCGGTGGTCTCGACCATCAACGGCGACGCCAACGTTCCGTTCTACAAGGAACTCGGTAACCAGGGGATCAAGGCAACCGAAATTCCGGTGGTCGCATTCTCGGTCGGTGAAGAAGAACTCGCCGGCATCGACACCAAGCCGCTGCTCGGCCATCTCGCGGCCTGGAACTACTTCCAGTCGATCAAGACGCCCGAAAACGAGAAGTTCATCAAGGCGTGGCAGGCCTACACCAAGAACCCCAAGCGCGTGACCAACGATCCGATGGAAGCGCACGTCATCGGTTTCGACATGTGGGTCAAGGCGGTCGAGAAGGCGAAGTCGGTCGACGCCGACAAGGTGATCGACGCGCTGCCCGGCACCGAAGCCAAGAACCTGACCGGCGGCACCTCCAAGATGCTTCCGAACCATCACATCACCAAGCCGGTGTTCATTGGCGAAATCAAAGCCAACGGCCAGTTCGACGTGGTGTGGAAGACCCCGGGCCTGGTTGCCGGCGATGCTTGGTCGAAGGAGCTTGAAGGCTCCAAGGATCTTATCGGCGACTGGGTTGGCAAGAAGTGCGGCAACTACAACACCAAGACCAACAAGTGCGGCGGTCAGGGTTCCTGATCCCGGGAGTATGATCCGGAAAAAAGCCTGCCCCGCGCTCGGATAGCGGGGTGGGAACCGGTTTTCCCTCGTGACAAACGCCAAGCGTTTGCCCGGAGATCATGTTCAAACAAAACCAGGACATGATCCGATTTAATCGGATTATGGTCCGCCTGAACCACGAGATCGGAGAAGGCGGCGATGTAGCCGCCTTCTTCCTACTCCTGCCGGGGTCGTCCAGTGCTTACCAAGGCTTTTAGAAACGTCCGTGCGCTCCCGCTCGCAATATTGCTGATGATCGCGACGGCACTTCCGGTCATGGCCGGACCGTTCGAGGACGCGGTCGGCAAATTCGCAAACGACGAGTTTTCCGATACCGAGGAAGCCGTCGGCGTGCTCGCGACCGGCGGTAATCCGCTCGCCTACACCATCATCAGTGCGCTCCAGGACGGCCGGCTGATGGCCGATCCCGACACCAAGAAGGTCTACGTCACCCAGCCCGACGGCAAGAGCATTGACGCTTCGACCGGCGCGCCGGTTGCCAGCGTTCCCGACAGCGCCGCGGCTGTACGGCTCAACAACCGCCTGCGCCGTACCGTCGAGGCCGCGCTCGGTGGTTTGACGCTGCTGTCGCCCGATCCCGCCAAGCGGGTCCAGGCCGCGCAATCGGTTTTCAAGACCCACGACGAGACCATGCTGCCGGTGATCGACGGCGCCCTCCAGAAGGAGACCAACAAGGCCGCGAAGCTGGCATTTACCGAAGCGCGCGCGGCGATCCTGCTGTTCAAGGAAGACGCCACCGATGCCGAGAAACTTGAGGCCATCGCCACCATCAAGGCGCGGGGCGATCAGGAGGCGCTGGCGCTGCTGACCGGCTTGACCGGCGATCAGCCGCCGGCGGTCGCGCACGCCGCGGCCAATGCGACGTCGGCCATTCAAAGCAACCTCGCGCTGTGGTCGACCGTGCAGAATGCCTGGTACGGGCTGTCGCTCGGTTCGGTGCTGCTGCTCGCGGCCATTGGTCTGGCCATCACCTTCGGGGTGATGGGCGTCATCAACATGGCGCACGGCGAGATGGTCATGATCGGGGCCTATGTCACCTTCGCGGTGCAGGAAACCATCCGCACCAGTTTTCCCGGCCTGTTCGACTATTCGCTGCTGATCGCCGTGCCGCTGGCCTTCATCGTCGCCGGTGCCATCGGCATCCTGATTGAGCGAAGCATCATTCGTTTTCTTTACGGCCGCCCGCTGGAGACGCTGCTGGCGACCTGGGGCCTGTCGCTGGTGCTGCAGCAGGCGGTGCGCACCATGTTCGGCCCGACCAACCGCGAGGTCGGCAATCCCTCCTGGATGAGCGGCGCGTTCGAACTGGGACAGATCACGATCACCTACAACCGGCTCTGGATTCTGTGCTTCACGCTGGCGGTATTCGCGATCCTGCTGGCAATGCTGCGCTATACCAGCCTCGGACTCGAGATGCGCGCGGTCACGCAAAACCGCAGAATGGCGGCATCGATGGGGATCGCGACCTCGCGCGTCGACGCGCTGACCTTCGGCCTCGGCTCGGGCATCGCCGGGATCGCCGGCGTGGCGCTGTCGCAGATCGACAATGTCAGCCCCAATCTCGGCCAGAGCTACATCATCGATTCCTTCATGGTGGTGGTGTTCGGCGGCGTCGGTAATCTATGGGGCACGCTGGTCGGCGCGTTCACGCTCGGCATCGCCAACAAGTTCCTGGAGCCGGTCGCCGGCGCCGTGCTCGGCAAGATCGCCATTCTGGTTCTCATCATCCTGTTCATCCAGAAGCGCCCGCGCGGCCTGTTCGCACTCAAGGGGCGGGCGGTGGAAGCATGATCTTGGATTTTGCGATCAGACCTCGCTCCGCATCGCGGCGCAACTCCCTCTCCCGCTTGCGGGGGAGGGTTGGGGTGGGGGCTCTCACCGCAACGGGAACATCGAATGGGTGGAGCGTTCTTCCCCCACCCGACGCGCTCCTGCGGAGCGCCATAGCCGAAGCCTCGCTTCGGCGTTCTTATCCAAGAACGGTCGCCGTAGGCGGCCTATGCTCCCCCGCAAGCGGGAGAGGTAAGAGCCAATGATGGCGCATGTGCTCACGCGCTCGCTGGATCGCAGCGCGACGGTATTTCTGATCGTGGTGGCCGCGGTTGGCGTTTTGATTCCGCTGTCGAACCTGCTGTTGCCGGCCGGTTCGATGCTGCAAGTGCCGACCTATCTGGTGGCGCTGTTCGGAAAATATGTTTGCTACGCCATTCTGGCGCTCGCGATCGATCTGATCTGGGGCTATTGCGGCATTCTCTCGCTCGGCCACGGCGCGTTCTTCGCGCTCGGGGGCTATGCGATGGGCATGTATCTGATGCGTCAGATCGGCAGCCGTGGCGTCTACGGCAATCCTGTATTGCCGGACTTCATGGTGTTCCTGAACTATCCGAAGCTGCCGTGGTACTGGCATGGCTTCGACATGTTCTGGTTCGCGGCGCTGATGGTCATTCTGGTCCCGGGCCTGCTGGCATTCTGCTTCGGCTGGCTGGCGTTTCGCTCCCGCGTCACCGGGGTCTATCTCTCGATCATCACGCAGGCGATGACCTATGCGCTGTTGCTGGCCTTCTTCCGCAACGATTTCGGTTTCGGCGGCAACAACGGCCTCACCGATTTCAAGGACATCCTCGGCTTCAACGTCCAGGCCGACGGCACCCGCGCCGCGCTGTTCGCGCTGAGCTGCCTTGCGCGACGCCGAATCCCGCACGCGATTTCTCGGCTACCGCGTCGAATCCTACAAGCTGTTCGTGTTCACGCTGTCGGCCTGCATGGCCGGCGTCGCCGGCGCGCTCTATGTGCCGCAGGTCGGCATCATCAATCCCGGCGAGTTCGCGCCGGGAAATTCCATCGAAGCCGTGATCTGGGTCGCGGTCGGCGGCCGCGGCACGCTGATCGGCGCGGCGCTGGGCGCCGTCGTCGTCAACTACGCAAAAACCGTATTCACGTCGGGTCCGCTGGCGCCGTACTGGCTGTTCATGCTGGGCGCGTTGTTCATCCTGGTGACGCTGCTGCTGCCGAGGGGCATCATCGGCACCTTCAATGCCTGGTGGGAGCCGTGGAAGGCGCAACGCGTTTCGACCGCTGCCGAAAGCGCTGCGCGCGAAGACGGCATCAGCGAACCGAATCCGGCGGAGTGAGCGCATGAACGTCATGGACGCAAGGGCGACTTCGGCGCTGCTCTATCTCGACGGCGTGCACGTCTCGTTCGACGGCTTTCATGCCATCAACAATCTGTCGCTGACGCTCGCGCCCGGCGAGATGCGCGCGATCATCGGGCCGAACGGCGCCGGCAAGACCACGATGATGGACATCATCACCGGCAAGACCAAGCCGGACGAGGGCGAGGTGCTGTTCGATGGCGTCACCGACCTGACCCGGCTCGACGAAACCAGGATCGCCGAACTCGGGATCGGCCGGAAATTCCAGAAGCCGACGGTGTTCGAGAGCCAGACCATCGAAGACAATCTGCTGCTGGCGCTCAATGTCGATCACCGCGTGCGGGGCACGCTGTTTTGGCGGGAAACCAGGGCTGAGTCCGAGCGCATCGAGCGTGTGCTGGAGACCATTCGTCTCAAGGACGCGCGTGACCGGCTGGCCGGGAGCCTGTCGCATGGCCAGAAGCAATGGCTGGAGATCGGCATGCTGCTGGCGCAGGATCCGAAACTGCTGCTGGTCGACGAGCCGGTTGCCGGCATGACCGACGTCGAAACCCATCAGACCGCAGAGCTGCTCAAGCAAATCAACAAGGACAAGACGATCATGGTCGTCGAACATGACATGACCTTTGTCCGCGAGCTCGGCGTCAAGGTGACCTGCCTGCACGAGGGCTCGGTGCTGGCCGAAGGAACCATCGATCAGGTTTCGTCGAACGAGCGGGTGATCGAAGTGTATCTGGGACGATGAAGAAGATGACAGCGGGTCCTCGTGCAAAGCCGTCATCGTCCGCGAAAGCGGACGATCCAGTATTCCGAGGCGGTGAGCTTGGCCATATCGGCCCGATGTACTGGATACCCCGCCGGAGCCTGTCATCGGGCTCGCCGAAGGCGAGACCCGTTGGCGGGGTATGACGCATTCCATTAGCCGGAGCGAAGTGCCACATGCTCGACGTCAAAGACATCAGCCTCTACTACGGCGCGGCGCAAGCGTTGCGCGGGGTCTCGATCTCGGCTCAACCCGGCAAGGTGATGTGCGTGCTGGGGCGCAACGGCGTCGGCAAGACCAGCCTGCTGCGCGCGATGGTCGGCCAATACCCGATCGCCTCAGGCTCGATCACGTTCGATGGCGCCGATATCTCCGGCCTCAAGCCCTATGAGCGGGCGCGGCGCGGCATCGGCTTCGTGCCGCAGGGCCGCGAGATTTTCCCGCTGCTGACGGTGGAGGAAAATCTCAAGACCGGCTTTGGACCGCTCAAGCGCGACGACCGCAATATTCCGGATGACGTGTTCTCGCTGTTTCCGGTGCTGCAGACGATGCTCGGTCGCCGCGGCGGCGATCTGTCCGGCGGCCAGCAGCAGCAACTCGCGATCGGCCGCGCGCTGGTGATGCGGCCGAAGCTGCTGCTGCTCGACGAGCCGACCGAGGGCATCCAGCCGTCGATCATCAAGGACATCGGGCGGGCGATCTCATACTTGCGCAGCCTCGGCAATATCGCGATCGTGCTGGTCGAACAATATCTCGACTTTGCCTGCGAGCTCGGCGACAATTTCGCGGTCATGGACCGGGGCGCCGTGAAATATGCCTGCGATCGCAGCAATCTCGATCCCGGCGAAATCAGTCGTCAGATGGCGCTTTAGGCAAAGGCGACCGGCAGAGGTCGTGGCCCTTTTGGGGAGGACTGGGGGCGGATGCGGAGCGATACCACCAGTGCGGCCTCGGCGATTTTCGCGGCCAACCGGGCCCAGGGTTCGGTGACGTTTGATGTGCACCAAATCGAGGGTGTCACTCGCCGCCGCCAATTGCATGAATCCGGCTCGCTGCGCGTCCGCTTCCCATCGCCCGAGGCGGAAGGCCTGTCGGCGGTTTTTGTCAACACCGCAGGCGGTATCGCCGGCGGCGATCGCTTCGACATCGACATCTCGACCGGCGAGGGATCGCGGCTTACGCTGACGACGGCCGCGGCGGAAAAAGTCTATCGGGCGCAGGGGCCGGCTGCGCGGGTCAATATCGTCCTGAAGGCCGCGGCAGGCGCGCATCTCGCCTGGCTGCCGCAGGAGACCATTCTGTTCGACCGGGCACGGGTGCTGCGCCGGATCGACATCGATCTCGCGGAAAGCGCGTCGCTGTTGCTTTGCGAAATCGTGGTGTTTGGCCGCTCCGCGATGGGCGAGCGAATGCTGCATGGCGAGTTTGTCGATCGCTGGCGGATGCGGCGCGGCGGCAGGCTGGTGTTCGCCGAAACCGTGCGGCTCGACGGCGACATCGGCGAAAAGCTCACTAGGCCAGTGATCGCAAAAGGCGGCGTGGCGATCGGCACCGTGCTGATCGTGCCAGGTGATGAGGCATTGCTGGAAAGAATTCGCGAACTGACGACATCGTTCGGCGGCGAGGTCGGCATCTCCTGCTGGAATGGGTTTGCAATGGCGCGCTTCTGTGCCCAAGATGCAGCGAGGCTTCGCGCCGACATGATGGCCGTGCTCGGCGTTGCCTCTGGTTCGGCGCTGCCGCGGCTGTGGCTCAATTAGATGGTCATAATTATCAGAGTGCTCGCATGAATCTGTCTCCCCGCGAAAAGGACAAGCTTCTGATCTCCATGGCGGCGATGGTGGCGCGACGGCGGCTGGAGCGTGGCGTCAAGCTCAACCATCCGGAAGCCATCGCGATCATTTCCGATTTCATCGTCGAGGGCGCGCGCGACGGCCGCACCGTGGCCGACCTGATGCAGGCCGGCG
>WNGR01011691.1_pt1 | contig 10562 bp, 10 predicted proteins | sample 5407581 | NCBI WGS metagenome assembly WNGR01 (sample SAMN13153383, study PRJNA577476) | soil metagenome | isolation source: 80 cm soil or saprolite under Garry oak tree replicate 2 | place: USA:California | collected 2016-06-15 | reverse complement strand
TCGGGAGCGCTATCAGACGGTGTACGCCCGGTCGCCAGGCTCGGTGGCGGCGCCCACGGCGGGGCTTCACTTCACGCCATCGCTCCTCGATCGTCTACGCGCGCGATCGATCGACGTCCATGCGCTGACGCTCCACGTCGGACCGGCGACCTTCCGGCCCATCAAGAGCGAGCGCGTCGAGGATCACATCCTGGCCGCCGAGCGCGTGGCGATTCCCGCCAGCGTCGCCGACGCCGTGAGCTCGGCGCGGAACGAAGGGCGCCGTGTCGTGGCGGTCGGCACGACGACGACGCGCGCGCTGGAGTCCGCCGCCGGGGCCGATGGACGCGTTCGAGCGCACGACGGCACCGCGGAGGCTTACATCACGCCCGGCTACCGCTTCCGTGTCGTCGACGCTCTCGTCACCAACTTCCACTTGCCGCGGTCGTCACTGCTCGTCCTGGTCTGTGCCCTCGCCGGACGTGAGCTGATCCTCAAGGCCTATCAGCACGCGCTCCGCGCCGGCTATCGTTTCTATTCGTACGGCGACGCGACCCTCATCGTGTGAGCATCCGGCGACCATGACCTTCGCTCTCCTGGCCACCGACGGCGCCGCGCGGCGCGCACGGCTGACGACCGCGCACGGTGCGGTGGACACGCCCGCGTTCATGCCGGTGGGCACCCGTGGGACCGTGAAGGCGCTGGGCCCCGACGATCTGATCGCGGCTGGCGCCCAGATCGTGCTGGCCAACACCTATCACCTGCTCCTGCGGCCCGGCCACGATCTGATCCGAGACCTGGGCGGCCTCCACCGTTTCATGGCGTGGGACGGCCCCATCCTCACCGATTCCGGCGGTTTTCAGGTGTTCAGCCTGGCGAAGATCAGGACCATGAGCGAGAACGGCGTGGAGTTCCGGTCACCGATCGACGGATCCATGCATCTCCTCACACCCGAGCGGTCCATCGAGATCCAGCACGCGCTCGGCGCCGACATCATCCATCCCCTCGACGAGTGCCTGGCCTATCCGGCCACGCGAGAGGCAACGGAGCGCTCGCTCGCATTGACCCTGCGCTGGGCCCGCCGCGCGCAGGCGGCCCACGCCGAGGGCGCGAGCCAGGCTGCGCTGTTCGGGATCGTTCAGGGTGGCGCCTGGGACGATGTGCGGGAGCGCGCCGCTGCCGAGACGGTGGCGCTGGGCTTCGACGGCTACGCCATCGGCGGAATGGCCGTCGGCGAGCCCAAGCCGCTCATGTACACACTGACGGCGAGCGTCGCAGCGCGCCTGCCGGCGGCGCAGCCACGCTATCTCATGGGCGTGGGCAAGCCAGAGGATCTGATCGAAGCGGTCAGCCAGGGCGTGGATCTCTTCGACTGCGTGCTGCCCACGCGGAACGCGCGCAACGGCCAGTGCTTCACGACTGAGGGGCCGCTCGTGATCAAGCACGCGGAGTATGCGCGCGACGCCCGGCCGCTCCAGGACGATTGTGGCTGCTACGCCTGCCGGCGGTTCTCGCGCGCGTATCTCCGTCACCTCTTCCTCTCCGAGGAGCTGCTCGCCTTCCGACTCCTCAGCCTGCACAACGTTCACTTCTTCCTCGGGCTCATGGCCAGCCTGAGGAGCGCGATCGCCGAGCGGCGTCTCGAGGCATTCAAGACTCGGTTTTTCGACCGCTATCCCGTGCCCACTGCGGAGAGGTCGTCCGACTAGTGCTCCCGGAGTAGCCGGCCGAAGCCGCTCACCTGATCCGTGATCCCGTTCTGGCGCAGCGCGTACCACAACGTCGCCGCGTTGATCGCAACGACCGGTTTGCCCAGCCAGCGCTCCGCCTCGTCGGCGAGGCGAAGCATCGACAGGTTGGTGCCCACCTGGACCAGGGTGTCGACCTCGGGACGGTTCACCTCGAGAAGGGCGCGACGCAGTGTGGGCTCGTCCACCTGGGCGATGCTGGTTGCGGTCGGACAGCGCAACCCGGTCAGGGCCACGACCTCGTAGCCGCACTCGGAGAAGAAACGCCGAACCTGAGCGTCGCCCACCGGCTGGTAGGGCGTGACGACACCGAGCCGTCGGGAGCCCAGCAGCGCGAACGCTCGTTCGCAGGCGTTGGCGCCCGTGGCGATCGGGATCCCTGCGAGCTCTTGCACCCGCTGCTGGAACTCCTCGTTTCCCTTCTTGCCACCCCAGAACGTCTCCGAGGACATGCCCATGACGAGATAGTCGGGCTCGGCGCTCATGACGTCGGCGACGGCCCGCGCGATGGACGCCCGGATCTGCAGCATGATCTGCTCGAACGCGGCGTCGTCGCCCATCTTCGGGTTCTCGATGAAGATCCTGCCCACGTGCAGCGTGACGCCGGGCGGGGCCATGGCGTAGAAGTCGGGCTCGACGATGGTGTTGGTCGAGGGGACGAGCACGCCGAACTTGGCGCGGTATCCGAGCGCATCGGGCATGGTGAGGCCTCCTGCCCGGAGCATAGGCGATACCACGGTTCGCGTCATGGACGGCGAGTCGTGGAGCGGATGGCGCTCGGCCCTGATTCCCTCACATCGTCAGCGGCTCGTCCAGGGCGGCGTCGGAAACAGGACCTTGCCCTGAGCGAGGTCGTCCGGCCACACGATCACCTTCTTTTCCTTCTGCCACTGGAAGGTGACCATCTTGTGAGCGAGCTGGACGCCGTCCGGGTCGACCTTGAACTCGCCGAACGGTGTCCGCAGATCGAGCTTGAGAATGTGCTCGCGGACCTTGTCGGCGTCGAGGCTTCCTGCGCGCTTGACGCCCTCCGTGTAGACGAGGCACCCCGCGTACCCCGCCGCGGCGAAGTAGGACGGCTCGCGCTTGAACTCGGCCCGGTAGCTCTCGACGAACTCTCGGTTGCCCGGGTAATTGAGCGCGGGCTCCCACTGGGTGGCGCCGTAGACGTACTCGGCGTTGCCCTTGAGCGTGTCGTAGAACTCCGGCAGGTCGCCGCCGATCGTGACGCCGTACAGCTTCGGGTTGACGTTGAGCTCCCGCATCTGACGGGTCAGCGCGACCGCGTCGTCGAAGTACGTGGCCGCGGCCAGCACGTCGGGATTGACTCCCTTGATCTTGGTGAGGAGCCCCGAGAAATCCGTGTTGCCCTTCGGGTAGGCCTCCTGGAAGACCACCTGCATGCCCTTTTTCTTGGCGAGATTGACCGCGCCGGCCGCGGCAGCCTTGGAGAAGAGCGTGTCCTCGTTGACCACGGCCACCGTCTTGAGCCCACGTTTCGTCGCGATGTCGGTGAGGCCGTCGAAGTAGACCTCGGCGGGCGAGAGGACCATGAAGATGTATTTGCGCCGAGGCTCCTTCCGGAAGATGCCGGTCGTCGCCGCCAACGGCGCCACCATCACCTTCTTGTACTTCTCGGTCACGTTGGCGACCGCCTCGGTGACGGGCGAGGAGTACGGGCCCATCACGACGTCGACCCTGTCCTCGGTGAGGAGCCTTTCGTACAGGCGTACGCCGGTGGGCGGCATCGACTGATCGTCGTAGACGACGAACTCGACCTTCCGCCCGAGCAATCCGCCCTGGGCATTGAGATCCTTCTGGCAGAGCTGATACCCCTCGTGCTGGTACTTGCCGAGCTTCGCATACGTACCCGTGAGCGACAGGGAGGCGCCGATCCGAATGGGCGCCTGGGCGTCGGCGTCGAGCGCAGTGACGAATATGAGGGCGGCCGCGATGATGACGACGATCATGAAGAGACCTCCTGCTCGACGAGGAAGTGAAACGGCGCGACTTTAGGGCGTCAGGCGAGGAGCGTCAAGACGCGGGGCGCCCGTCAACGCTCGTACGGAACCCGGGGCCTGACCGCGTAGCCGCGCTCATGCATGCAGGCCACCAGGACGCGGGCCGCGCGAGGCCGCTGATTGAATCCCTCGAAGCCGGGTGATTTCGTCTCGCCCTTGATGGCACTTTCCAGCTCGGGGGGTAACGGCGGCACGAAGGTCGATTTCGTCGCGTTGTCGGCCTGTTGGTCGCAGGCCTCGAGCTCGGTGAACACCGGCATGGGCTCGTGCGGTCGTGTCTGGGCGACCCCGACGACCCAGCCGATGTTGTCCATGTCCCAGTTGACGGTATAGCCCGAGGCGATCATGCACGCGAGGTAGTGATCGCCGCGATTCTTCGGCTGGGCTTTCGCATGCTGCTCGCAGCGTGCCTGGTCCTGAGTGAGCTCTGCCGCCGACCGCCCCGCGGGCGGGCGGACCGGGTTTCCGGCGGAGAGTGAGACACAGCCTGCGGCGACCGTCCCTACGAGCACGGAGCTCCACTGGATTTTCATGATCAATCTCCGCCGCATGGTGCGTCAGTCGCCCCGAGCGGCATGGCGCGGCGCTCCCGAGGGCCATGGTGGGACGGCGGGACTCTAGGGTCTCAGGGCGGGGAGCGTCAACCGCCTCGCGGTCGGCGGCGCAAGTCCTCGCTGATACAATCTTCTTCGCAAGCCCCCTGGACTTCCTGTACGATCCGACGTTGTCTCCCTCGACTCGGAGTTTCGAACGGAGGCCTGATATTTCGTAATGAACGCCGCCCACGCCGCCGACCTTGCGTACGCTGCGTCGGGGCCACCCGGCGCCGGTGGATCGAGCGCCTTGGTGACCCAGGTCCTGTTCTTCGCCGCGATCTTCGCGATCTTTTACTTCCTGCTCATCCGGCCCCAGCAGAAGCAGAAGCGCGACCGTGAGCAGATGCTGTCAGCGATCAAGAAGGGCGATCGCATCGTCACCACCGGCGGCCTCCATGGGACCGTGACCGGGTTGGGCGAGCACACCGTGACGGTGCGCGTGGCTGACCAGGTGAAGCTCGAGTTCGACCGGAGTGCGGTGGGGAGGATCATGGTGGAAAGCTCGGCGGAGAAAGATGCCTAGACGGATCTGGGTCAGGATCGCGATCGTTTCCGTCGTCGTCCTGGGGTCGCTCTGGTACCTCTACCCGCCGAAGAAAACGATCAACCTCGGCCTCGACCTCCAGGGAGGCATCCATCTGGTCCTGGGCGTGGAGACCGACAAGGCCGTCGCCAGCCAGACCGATCGGGCGGCCGAGGATCTGAAGGCCGCCCTCGAGCGCAAGGGCATCGGCGTCACCCGCATCGCCCGCGAGGGCAGTGCCACGATCACCGTCCAGCTCGCCTCGCCCAAGAACTGGAACGACGCGCTGACCGCGACGAACGAGCTCGGACGGTTCCAGCGCAGCGACGAGAACGCGGCCGCCGGGACCTTCAAGCTCGTGCTCACCGATGCCGAGGTCAAGCGGCTGTCCGATCTCGCCGTGCGCCAGGGCGTCGAGACGATCCGCAATCGCGTGGATCAGTTCGGCGTAGCCGAGCCGACCATCACCCGTCAGGGCCAGGACCGCATCCTGATCCAGTTGCCTGGTGTCCAGGATCCCGAACGGGCCAAGGCCCTGATCGGCAAGACGGCGCTGCTCGAGTTCAAGCTGCTCGATGAGCGGACGTCGGTGGAGGATGCCCAGTCCGGCCGGCTGCCCGAGGGCTCGGAGCTCCTCTACCAGCGACGGATCGACAAGCAGACGAAGGTCGAGCGCAAGGTGCCGTACGTAGTCCAGAAGCGCACGCTGCTGACGGGTGCCGAGCTGAACAGTGCCGAGGTGCAGGCGGATCCCAACTCGCCGGGCAACTGGCAGGTCGCCATCGAGTTCAACCCGGTGGGCACCCGGATCTTCGGCGAGATCACCGAGCAGAACGTCGGCAAGCATCTGGCCATCATCCTCGATGGCAACGTGTATTCGGCCCCCCGGATCAACGAGCGTATTCCCGGCGGCCGCGCCGTCATCACCGGCCAGTTCGCCATCGAGGAAGCGCGCGACCTCGCCATCGTCCTGCGCGCGGGCGCGCTGCCGGCGCCGGTGGTGGTCCTCGAGGAACGAACGGTGGGCCCGTCGCTCGGCGCTGACTCGATCCGCCAGGGCCTCTTCGCGATCACCGCCTCGGCCGCGGTGGTCTTCGTGTTCATGCTCTTCTACTACCGGATGTCAGGGCTCATCGCCGACGTCGCGCTCGGCCTGAACCTCCTCATCCTCTTCGCGTGCATGGCGGCGTTCGGCGCCACCCTGACGCTGCCCGGCCTGGCCGGCATCGCGCTCACCGTGGGCATGGCCGTCGACACGAACATCCTGATCTTCGAGCGCATCCGGGAGGAGCTCAAGCTCGGCAAGACGCCGCGCTCGGCCATCGAGGCCGGCTTCACGCGGGCGCTGCGCACGATCATCGACACGCACCTGACCGTCATGGTGACGGCCGCCATCCTCTACAACTTTGGCACCGGCTCGGTGAAGGGCTTCGCGGTCTCCCTGTTCGTGGGGTTGGCCGCCAGCCTCTTCACCGCGTACTTCTTCACGCGTCTCTTGTTCGACCTCGTGTTCGTCCGCCGCCGGACGCTGCAGGCGATCTCAGTATGAATCGAACCATTTCACCGCTCGCCTCGGACGCGGCTGCCTGCGGCAAGCCGGACGTCCTGCGGCTCGCACTGCCATGATCGAGCTGTTTCAGAGCCCGAACTACGACTTCATCGGCAAGCGGAAGTGGGCCTACATCGTTTCGATCACCATCACCCTCATCGGCATCGCGTCGATCGTCGCGCACGGCGGGCTGCGGTACGACATCGACTTCACGGGTGGGACGCTTGCCCAGGTGAGGTTCGAGCGCGCGCCGTCGGTGGCCCAGATCCGGACGGCGCTGGGCAAGGTCGGCCTGGGTGACGCGGTCATCCAACGCTTCGGGGATCCCAACGAATACCTGATTCGCGTCGGTCTGACCTCGACCACGCCCGAAGAAGTGGGCCGACGTCTGCAGTCGGCGCTGGCCTCCGACCAGGCGCTCGGCAAGTTCGAGATCCGGCGCGTGGAATTCGTCGGCCCCCAGGTCGGTCGCGACCTGCAGCTCCAGGCCATCTACGCGGTTCTGGCCGGCCTGGTCGGGATCATGCTCTACATCGCCATGCGGTTCGATCTCAAGGGCGGGGTGGCGGCCGTCGTCGCGGTCTTCCACGACGTGCTCGTGTGCCTGGGCGCGATTTCCATCACGAATCGCGAGTTCTCCCTGCCCGTGCTGGCCGCGCTGCTGACCATCATCGGCTACTCGGTGAACGACACGATCGTTGCCTATGACCGTCTTCGCGAGAATCGGGGGAAGCTCGGATCCCAGAAGGGCATGACCTTCGCCCAGCAGATGAACGTCGCCGTGAACCAGACGCTCTCCCGGACGATCCTGACGGCCCTGACCGTGTTCTTTTCGGCGGCCGTCCTGCTGTTCTTCGGAGGCAAAACGCTCGAAGACTTCGCCTTCGTGCTGTTCGTCGGGGTCATCACCGGCACGTATTCGACGACCTACGTGGCAGCAGCCATCGTCGTCGACTGGACCCAGTACGTCGACAACCGGGTTCGCCGCGCAAAAAAAGCAGTGGCAAAAGCCTGATCGCCCCTGTAAAATCACGTGTTTAACCAGGGGTATCGAGGCCTTGACCGAGCTCCAGACGTTGATCGAGGAGATTCCCAAGTATCAGCCAGGCGCTGATCTTGATGTATTAACGCGCGCTTACCGCTTCTCGGAGGCCTCGCACCAGGGCCAGCAACGCGCCTCCGGCGAGCCGTACCTGAGCCACCCCCTCGCGGTCGCCCACCTCCTCGTCGACTTCAAGATGGACGTCACGACCGTCACCGCCGGCCTCCTCCACGACGTCCTCGAGGACACCGGCGCCACCAAGGACGAGCTGGAGCGCGAGTTCGGCCAGGAGATCGCCAACCTGGTGGACGGCGTCAGCAAGATCGGCAAGCTGGCCTTCTCCTCGCGGGAGGAGCGGCAGGCCGAGAACTTCCGCAAGATGCTGGTGGCGATGGCGCGCGACCTGCGCGTCCTCATGATCAAGCTCGCCGACCGGCTCCACAACATGCGGACGCTGGATTACCTGCCCCCCGAGAAAGCTCGCAAGATCGGCCAGGAGACGCTCGACATCTACGCGCCGCTGGCCCACCGGCTCGGCATGGCCAAGGTCAAGGCCGAGCTGGAGGACCTGGCGCTCCGTACGCTGCACCCCGAGGCCTACGTCGACCTCCAGAAGCGGGTGGCCAAGCGACGGCTCGAGCGTGAGGCCGAGATCAACCAGGTCATCGCGATCCTCGAGCGCAAGCTCACCGAGGTCGGGATCGAGGCCCAGATCCGCGGCCGGCCCAAGCACTTCTTCTCGATCTGGAAGAAGATGCACGACCAGGGTCGGGAGTTCGACGAGATCTACGACCTGACGGCCGTGCGCGTCATCACCAGCTCCGTGCGCGACTGCTACGGCACCCTCGGCATCATCCACTCGCTGTGGAAGCCCGTCCCGGGCCGCTTCAAGGACTTCATCGCGATGCCGAAGGTCAACATGTACCAGTCGCTCCACACGACGGTCATCGGCCCCAAGGGCGATCCGGTGGAGATCCAGATCCGCACGTGGGAGATGCACAAGATCGCCGAAGAGGGCATCGCCGCCCACTGGCTCTACAAGGAGAAGAAGGCGGGGAAGGACAAGCTCGACGAGTCGCTCGTCTGGCTGCGCCAGCTCATCGAGACGCAGCAGGACATGAAGGACCCGCGGGAATTCATGGACACCGTGCGGGTCGACCTCTTCCCCGACGAGGTCTACGTGTTCACGCCCAAGGGCGACGTCAAGGCGCTGCCGGAAAGCGCGACGCCCATCGATTTCGCCTTCGCCGTCCACACCAAGGTCGGCGAGCACTGCGTGGGCGCCAAGGTCAACGGCAAGCTGGTGCCGCTGCGCACGCGCCTGCGCCAGGGCGACATCGTCGAGATCGTCACGTCGCCCAACGCCCATCCCACGCGCGACTGGCTGCAGATCGCCAAGTCGACGCGCGCCCGGTCGAAGATCAATCAGTGGCTGAAGATCGAGGAGCGCGCCCGGTCCATCGAGCTGGGGCGGGAACTGTTCGAACGCGAGGCCAAGAAGTACCGGCTCCTCAACAAGCTGGCACCGACTGCCACCCTGGAGCCGCCCGAGAAGGCGCGGCCCAGCACGAGCAAGGCCAAGACCGAGCAGGGCGTCCGCATCCGCGGCGTGGACGACCTGCTGGTTCGCTTCGCCCGATGTTGCAATCCGCTCCCCGGTGACCAGATCGTCGGCTTCATCACCCGCGGGCGCGGCCTCACCGTCCACACCCGCGACTGCTTGACGGTGGCCAAGAGCGTCCTCGATCGGGAGCGGCTGATCAACGTCGAATGGGACGTCGAGGAGGACGAGCCGTCGACCCGTCCGGTCCGCATCGCTGTGTACATCGGGCGTGACCGTCCCGGGCTACTGTCGGAGATCACAGGCGCCATTTCCTCGCAGAACGGGAACATCACGAAGGCCGAAGTCACGGTCACCGACGACCGGCGCGGCATCAACAACTTCGTGGTGGAAGTGGCGGATCTGGAGCAGCTCCAGGGAATCATGACCGCGATCCGGGACGTTCCCGACGTGATCAACGTCGAACGCGTGCGCGGGCTCTAGCGCCCGCGAGCTCGCGCATCCCCGCGACATCATGACGCGCCGGCAGTTCGAAGCGCTGGTGGAGAAGGCGCTGAGGAAGCTGCCCAGGCAGTTCAAGGAGAGGCTCGCCAACATCGCCGTCGTCGTCGAGGACTGGGCCGACGACGAGACCCTGGCCGAGATGGAGATCGAGCCGCCCGACACCCTCTACGGCCTCTACCGTGGTGTCGACATCACCCGGCGCGACTCGATGTACGGCAACGTCCTGCCCGACACCATCACGATCTACCAGGGGCCGATCGAGGAGGACTGCGCCGACGAGGCGGACATGGCCGAGCTGGTGCGCGAGACCGTGATCCACGAGTTCGGCCATTACTTCGGCCTCGACGACGAGACCATGCACCGCATCGAGGAAGACGAGGCCTAGAGGCCGGGGGCCTTGCCGGCGCCTGTAGGCTGGGGGTGACGGCCTACTAACGAGGCGAGGTGTTGCCCATGCCCCAGGGTTCGACGACCTTCCACGAGTCAGAAGAGCGCCTCAAACCGTCCACCCGCGACATGCATCGAGCAATCGTGAGCCTCATGGAAGAGCTGGAGGCGGTGGACTGGTACCAGCAACGGATGGACGCCACCGAGAACGACGAGCTTCGGGGCATCCTGCGCCACAACCGGGACGAGGAGCAGGAGCACGCCGCGATGGTGCTCGAGTGGATCCGCCGGCACGACGCTGGATGGGATCGGCAGTTGCGAGATTACCTCTTCCGCGAAGGCTCCATCGTGGCGCGTGAGGGCGCCGTGGAGCAGGGGAATGGTGACGGCGAGAAGGTCAACGGCACGAGCAGCACTGGCGCGAGCATTGGCTCGCTGAGGGCTCGGCGATGATGGGCAACCTCCGGCGCGACGCAGCTCCTCTGACCGAACGGACCTGGAAGGCGATCGACGAGGCAGTGGCCCAGGCGGCCCGCCATGTCTTGGCCGGGCGACGCGTGGCCACGTTCGATGGCCCGCGGGGCTGGGATCACGCGGCCACGCGGCTGGGCACGATGAAGCCGTGCGCGACCCGAGAGGGAAAGGCCACCGT
>WNGR01009708.1_pt1 | contig 10563 bp, 9 predicted proteins | sample 5407581 | NCBI WGS metagenome assembly WNGR01 (sample SAMN13153383, study PRJNA577476) | soil metagenome | isolation source: 80 cm soil or saprolite under Garry oak tree replicate 2 | place: USA:California | collected 2016-06-15 | reverse complement strand
ATGTACTTGAGACGCCCCTGCCTGAATATCGCCGAGCTTGTAAGATAGATCTTTACAGCAACATCTCCACCTTTCACGTCGATCCCTCGATAAATCCGACTCTCCTTTCCAGACTTTAGAGTACCCTGAAGCTCGCGGAGCCTCCCCCTGTTCAGTAGATGCATAACTGTAGTCAGAGTTCTTCCGTCGAAGACTTCCTCCAAAGTCTCCTTGTCTTCGCCGACCTGGACGCGCATTCGACGCTCTCGGTCGTACCTTTGCTCTCGTCGACGGAGATTCTCTTCCGGTTTGTCGCTCAACCTAGCCCGGCAGATGCACGTAGGACTACTTCAACCTGTGAATCTCGGATGAGACCCTATGAATGATAGGGTTGAACCTAACCCGGAAAGTCCACCGGTAATTCGCACTCGAACGAGAGAAGAAGAGTCAGCGGTTTGAGAAGCTCGTAAGACCCAAGTAGAGTCTTCCACCTGTATTTTGAGATAGGTAGACGATGGTATCTAATACTTGAGTCGCTATCATAGGAGCAAGGTTCGCTGTTGGCTCGTCAAACATTATCGTGTTTGGCTTTCTCAGCAATGCCATGCTCATTGCTACCATCTGTCTCTCTCCCCCGCTGAGATTGGCCACTCTCGTATTCATATACGCAATTAGTTTAGGGAAGATCTTGAGGGCGCTTGCTTTTCTCTCTTGGAAGTCTTCGCTGCCTACTGTGTACCCGGCCATCTTGAAATTCTCTGCTACGGTCAATTTGGTGAATGTGCTCTCGGTTTGCGGGAGGTAGGCTACTCCGAGACGTGCAATTTCGTGAGGGGGAAGGTTCGATATGATTTTTCCGTCCAGGGTGACCTGTCCTTGATAGAGGCTAGTAAGTCCCGCTATGGTCTTGAGAAGAGTGCTCTTTCCTGAACCATTTGGACCCACAATAACCGTGATACGATTCGGTTCGGCTCTGAGGGAAACCCCATTGAGTATCTGCAAGCTTCCGTAACCGGAAGAAACCTTCTCGACGGTAAGCAGTCTAACCACCTAAGTAGGATTCAATCACTCTCTGATCGTTCAAGACCACATCGGGCGAACCTGAGGCGATGACCCGTCCTAGCGACATTGCGAACATATGATCGACGTATTTCAGGGCGATATCGAGTCTGTGCTCCACTATGAAGAATGTAAGGCCCAACTCGTCCCGTAGTTTCAGTATTCGCGCGAAAATTTCGTGTGCGAGAGTTGGATTTACTCCAGACACTGGCTCGTCAAGAAGCAGGAGCTTGGCGTCAGTCATTAGGGCTCGACCAATTTCCACCAGCTTCATCTGGCCTCCGCTAAGCGAGTAGGCGGGTTGATTCCAGAGTCGGGATAATCCAAGAAGCCTCAGAATCATAGCTGCCTTTCTAGTGGCTTGTTTCTCGCGATCCTGCCACGCAGGAGTGAAAAAGTCAATCCATGGCTCCATGCTCGCCCCGAGGAAAGAAATTGCAAAGCTGCTTATCCTCCTCGGATCAAGCAGCTTCTTGGCTGGTTTGTTGTCTCGAAACTTTGCTTTCACCGATCCCAATCCTCTGATCAGGATCCATCCCGAAGATGTGTCGCGCCAAGGTCGGAAAAAATTCTGCCAAGATTTTAGCCCGACAATGTCGAATGCTTTCCAGAAGCTTTCACCTGGGTTCCCTTTTTCGGCGACCAAGAGATTCTCAAGCACTGTCAGTCTCCAGAAAAGTGCGGGAATCTGGAATGTTCTTGCAATTCCCATGCCGTACAGCTTGTAGGGGGGAAGCCCGCTGACATCTTTGCCTTGAAAGATGACCTTTCCACTGTCTGGCTTATAGAGTCCGCTGATTACGTTGATGAGCGTCGTCTTTCCGGAGCCATTTGGTCCCACAAGAATGCTCACCTTGCGTTCTTCGACATCTATCGATACGGTGTCTAGAGCCAGCAGATTCCCGAACGATTTCGTTACAGATCTGACAGAAAGAATGGTCTCGGGCATGGAAGACTAGGAAAGAAAAGGGAGGGGTTCCAGTTGAGTCTTGTGTTAGGGTACGCTAGTCCAAGTTATGGTGTCCGAACCGTTGTCCCATGACCCTGCTTGGACCCACGTGGCTGTGCCGGATTGAAGGACCACTTTCCAGATCTGGTAGGATGTAGGAAGCCGGTCACCGCTGGCCTGAAACGACAAGGGCCCTGTGACACCATACAGACTGCCATTGGACGTCGTGATGTAGTTCTCCAGGTACTCTTGAATTGCGGTACCGTTGTACGATCCGACTAGAATTGTTGATATGGCGCCGAGCCACAAATCATCATACGCGCCAAGACAATACGAGTCGCAAGTCGTTCCTGGATACTTGCTTGCAAACGATGAGTAGAGCGCATTGCTCTTAGTGTTGTTCGATGTCGAAAACAGGGTCGAAACGATTTTCACTTGGGCGACGATATTGCCTGTGGAAGCCGGAGTGATTATGTGGCCATTGTCGGCCTCTCCGTCGGTTCCAAACCATGGGAGTGTAGACCACGGGAAGTTGTGTGCCGAGCCGCTTGAGAAACTGCTCTGAGCCTTTATGACCATAGCGCTGAACTCCTCGAATGCAATTACATCTATTGCAATTTTATCTACAGAGTACCCGGCGGTCACCGCGTTGTTGAATTCAGTGTTCAGAGTCGTGAGTGTCGCCGTCCAATCTAAGGTGCCTGCGTCGGCGGCTGAAGCGTCATACTGAATTATTGGCTCGACGTGTCCGCTTAGAGCTACGAATCTGTCTCGCGTCGCGTTGGCCAGCCCGTCCCCGTAGGTATCTTTCCTCTGAACGATTATGGCGTCGGTGGCTCCCCTGTTGATCAGCATTCTTGCGTCCGCAAGGCCTTGCGCCGCATCGTTGGGTACGGTTCGATACAGATAGTCATTCGAAACGGCAAGGGCTGGCGAGGTGGACGAGGGGCTTATGAGAACAATGTGGTTTGAGCCTGCGTATGACAATATGTACTGGGCCGTTCCGCTGTTTAATGGTCCGACGACAACTTGGACACCGGACGCGGCCAGGGCTTTCAAGTCTTGGAGAGCAAGGTTGTTGTCAAGTTGGTAGTCGTCAATTGCCGTGGCAAATTTAACGTTGCAACCGCCCCCGGATAGAAGGGAGTTGATGTCGTTCATCGCGAGAATAGAGACGTCTTTCGCCCTAGTTCCTTGGTCGGATAGTGTTTTTGAAAGGTCGAGAAGCATCCCTATGGTTATCGTCTGGCCCGAAGAGCAGAGTTTGAAGCAAGTAGAGGGATTTGTGACGATGGGCAACTCGCAGAAACCGTTGACCGTCGGAGCTGGTGGTCCGAGGTGGGTTACAAGATACGTCGCTCCCGCCCCGGCACCTACTCCTACGATTAACAGGATTACTGCAATGGCAAGCGACACAGTTCTGGCACTGGGTTTCGGTTGTGATTGTGGTTGAGTTTGCATTTCGACCGAATTTCGGCAATTGACCATATAAACTATATTCGGCTTTGAGACACGTTCTGTGAGAGTCGATAACCATGGTTTGGCCGTATCTGACAAGCTCGATCATCTTCGGGTCCCTCTTCGGTTTGATGGCCATCGGTCTTACTCTCACTTACATAACGACAAAAGTGCCCAACTTCGCATACGGGTCCTTTGTGACCATAGGGCTGTATACATCGTACTCCATGAACCGTTTCGCTGATTTCAGCCCGTACATGACTGCGCCCATAGCATTTGCTATAGGCGGCGCGAGCTCCATCTTGATGTACGTCGGCATTCTTCGACCTCTTGCGAGGAGAGGCTCGTCGCTGGTTTCTTTGATGATCGCCACCTTGGCGATTGATATCGGTTTCATAGGTATTTTCGGAATCTACGCCGACTATCTTCGGTACAGTTACAACATGACTGACAGCCTCTCTTTCTACCAGCTGGTCGCCGACTTCCATTTGCTTGGAGAACAGGGCCTGCTCTACGTAGCACCAGCCTCTCTAGGGCTCATAACCCTCGGGCTGTTCCTTCTACTATCCCTCACAAAGTTCGGGGTGGCAATGCGCGCATCAGTTGAGAACCCCAGCCTTGCTAGGATCCTCGGAATAAACGTTGAGAAAGTCTACGCGTTTGCATGGTTCCTAGCGGGAGGGTTTGCGGCAATGTCTGGCGCATATTACACTCTATACTCCGGGGGAGGAGTGGCCACGGGGTCAGGTCTAATAGTTGAGATCTTTGCCGCGAGCATCCTCGGGGGACTTTCCAGTATCTACGGCGCAACTATTGGAGGCGTCATTATTGGAATTGGCGAAAACTTGCTGACCGGTGGGGGAATAGCTCTCTTGGGGTCCTGGGTCTTAGACTACCAGAAGGGAATTCCGCTTCTAATCATGATAATAACCCTGCTCTTGTTGCCTCGCGGTCTCGCATCCCTATTTGAGTGACCTTGGTAGTCATCATGACAGATCACGACTCGGAGATATCTCGATGATAGCAGTTCCATCGATTATCATTTTCGGCATCAACATAGTGAAGTTTGCAGTCGATCTCGGCAACGCCTACATGCTTTTTCTAGCTGTTAGCTTAAGCCTGAATCTCGAAGCAGGATACACTGGGATTCCAAACTTTGGAAAGGTGATGTTCATGGCAGGTGGTGCTGCCATAAGCGCGGCAGTCTCTGGCCTCCTAGCCGTCGTGATACTTGGAGTGAACGTGCACGGAAACTATAACGCTTACATTGTGACGGTCATTAACCAAGTCAACGCATCGCTGGCTAAGAATCCACTTCTGTCGGTTGAGTTAGTACTCCTCGGGACCATTCTTGCGGCGGCGATTGGAGGTTTTCTGGGGTTCCTCGCATCCTACCCCGCGATTCGTCTCAGAGAAGATTATTTGGGTATGCTTCTGTTGGCGTCTGCGCAATTCTTCCAGATTTTTCTAGGCGCCTATTACCCTCTTATCGGTGGAACCCAAGGAATCTCGGTCCCCGATTTCTTCAGTTGGGCGGGAAGTGGCATTGGGGTGAGAGACGTCACTATACTCGGCTTTCTCACAGTCTTCGCGATATTCGTCTACGTGTACTCTGAAAGAGTTGCACGGTCACCAATAGGGAGAACTCTTCGAGCAGTGCGCGATAATGAAATAGCTACAAGAGCTCTAGGGAAGAATGATGTGGCTATCAGAAGAAACGTAATCATTATCGCTTCTGCAATTAGCGGAATGGCAGGAGCCCTTCTCACATTCCAGGTGGCATCGATCGGTCCGGGAACTTGGGACCGGATAACATGGACCTTTTACATCTGGGTTATGGTCATCATTGGAGGGTCAGGAAACAACTTTGGAGTCGCAACGGGAGCGCTTTGGTTTAGTTTCCTCTCGAGTGGGATTACGCAGGTGCAAAACGCGCTTCCCTCCGACTTGCCGATCGACGTCAACTGGATAAGGTACCTCATATTCGCGGCTCTGTTGCTATGGATTCTTGCCTTCAGGCCCGGAGGCATTTTACCAGAAAAATCATCTCCGACTCTCGCTAGGAGGACGCTTTCTCGGGCTCTCGAAGAGAAACCGGGTTAAGGCCTAGTTCGCTGTGCAAAACTGATTTCGTTAACTCGCTGCAGGGCTCGGGACAGAGTCAGACCCGAACCCCGTTCCCCAGGCTATTGTTCTAGACGGAAGGGTTTCCCGTGTGCCAGAACTCCTGTTGGAACCCGCTGCTTCCATCTGTTCAGCCATTCGAGGTCTTCCTTTGAGTCCCTCAGATCGTCTGGTAGCATTTGGGGGATCTCGTCGGAAATTGGATACCATCTATCGCACTTTGAGCACACGAGCAAGCCTTCGGTGATCTCTTCTTTCTCTTCGAATACGTGAAGTTCGAGCGGATAGTGTTTGTCAATTGGGCAGGCGAGGATGTCCATAAGTCGTCGCTTCAACACTTGTCAGCCTTGTTGGAAATACTTCGCGGGATAAAGTTGATGACGACTTACTAGCGGGACCTACTCAGCTACCGCTGAGGGTCACAAGGGTTTTCGATTTGCCCGATCTTAACGCAGCGTCGCAGACACGTATCGCTCGAAGGGCGTCGTCGCCGGAGGGAGAACCAACTCTGTCTTGAATGATAGTAGTGACGAAGCTTTCGAGTTCCAGCTTGAGAGGCTCGGCCCACGGAGTGTAAGGCTTGACTAACTGCTTCGAGTTCTCTAGAGTGATCTCTTGGGTGATGTAGTCTAGGTTTATGGTCGCCTCACTGCCGGTAATTATTAGCGTTCGGACCTTACGGGGTGTCAACCAGTTCGCATCTATGAAACCCGTGGTTCCGCCATCGAATCTAAGCATCATCTCAGCATAATCCTCGTACGAGCGTCTCCTAAGCGAACCCGTCTGCGCAAAAACTGCCAAGACCTCTTCCTCTAACAGATAGCGCATTGCATCGATGTCATGTATGGCTGTGTCTTTGACAACGCCCACGTCACCGATCCGTAGCGGCCATCTGGCAACTCGCCGACCCGTTGCGATGATGACATTGCCCACTATCTTCTGCGTCAACATTTTCTTCACGGCCCTGACTCCAGGGTTGAATCTCTCAATGAAACCAACAAGAAGTTTGACACCCGCCTTTCCAGCAGAATTCACAAGTTTCTCGGCAGCCCGATCCTCGCCTGTCATTGGTTTCTCGATGAGAAGATTCTTGCCTGCTTCAATCGCTGACAGCCCGACTTTCAGATGAGTCTGGGTAGGAGTGCATACGGTCACAGCCTCAAGGTCGGGTATTCGGAGAAACTTCTCTATGTCAGTATACCATGGAACGCCGTATTTCGTCCCGATCTCTTTGGCTCGCTTTTCGTTCGCGTCGCAGGTAGCAATGAGGTCAGCGATTCGGCTCTGGCGAAGAACGCGGACCTGGTTTTCGCCCCAGAAACCTGTTCCGATGACGCCGACGGCCACTCGTTTCATGTGTCGAGGGTGCCTCTTCCTATTGTCGTATAGAAGAGGCCGGCCCTCTCAACATTTGAAGCTTCCAGAACTCTAGTCAGATCACATATTGCCCCTGGACGATTCATCTCTGTCGCGAGCTGATCCGCATCGAGCTCCAAGGCGCTTGATTTCGGAAGCGCTATCACGGTGCAGTTGGCCTTGGCCACCGCCCTGAGGAGACTATTCTCCACCTTGGCGCGCTCTCCAACCATCTGTACCCAGGGTTGCGATCCATCCTCGCCCGGGTACAACGACACTCGTGCGCCTCTCTTGCGCAGTGACTCGATTATCGGCGGCGATTCAGCCTTGGACCAAGACTTTTTGAGTAGTCCATCGGTTCCGAGAATCGCGACCTTCGATCTCCTGAAGGGATATCCGCAGCGGCTCAACGCTCTTCGCACCATATCAACAATCTGCGTCTGATACTCTACATTTACAGCGTGAGCAGCACGTGCGAGTCTCGGACCGTCCCTTCGATTCGCGCTCGAAAGCGCAATCCCTGTCCCGATCGACTCTCTTCCCGGAATCGGGTTAGAATGTCCGCCAAGTGCAACGCGTGTGTCCCTGCACAGGTCAAGTACATCATCGTAGTTGATTCCATGCCCTTCCGACAGTTTGGCAAGCTCCAGTCCAAGCGCCCTCTCCACTTCTCGACTAACGGCGGAGAAAAGACCAGCTGCTTCTGCCAACTCCACACTGGAAGCTAGGCTAAGCGTTGGAAAGACTCGCAGAAGTTCCTCTTGGAATGTGTTCGAGAGGGCGCCTTCAAACCCTGCCAGCACTTTGGGCTTTTCCCTGAACTCTTGAATCCTCTCTCCAGACCAGAAGAGCGGGAGGTAGTAGAAGTTCAGGTCCGTCCCCACCTTGAGCCCTCCGTGCTTTTCGACAGTTGTCTTGAGCACGGTGGATGTGTAGTGGGGCCTGCATAGACCCGCGAAGGCAACGGTCGTGCCCGCCGCAAGCCCGGGCGCAATGTTCCGAACGGTCATCTCGAGGGTGTTAGTGTGGTCTGGCGTAGAGGCGTGCGTCGCCAGGACCAGGGTCCGGACTTGGGAGAGAGGTAGTTGGCGATAGTCTGGAGTAAGGCTGATCTTTCCCGATTTTGTGAGGATTCCGAGCAGCCAGAGAGCCTCTTCAATGCCGGGTCGGTTCGTATGTGTTCTACCGTCGTCGCCGAAGGGTCCTACAAGATAGTTGGGAATGCCAGCCTCAGCGTATAGGACGGAGAGGAGAAGTGCCTCGGGGTTGTCGCCAATGATAGCAACGGAATGATTTTCTTCCATAGATACGATCAGGTGGTCTCAACAATTCTGGCAGGGACCCTCGGGTTGTTCCGGGGTCTGCTTAACCGATTGCATCTACTCTGTTGAAAGATTTCAATCTACTGACCGACAAGGTTGCCTGCGTCAGACGCAACTTCCGTCAGCGCTGACTGTGAATGTTGGACCATTCGTTTGATCTCTGCTCCTGAACGTTTTCTATCTCTTATCTACCCATCATGTCTTACTGAATTTGATCTGGGATCTCCTAGTTGAAAATCTGGATCGACATCCTAACTCCGAAGCATGCGCTCTTCTTCGAGCCGCTCTACCGAGATCTCGCCCGAGAAGGGCACGAACTGCTAGTAACCACCCGGACTTATCGTGAAGCCGAGGAAGCACTAGAACTGAAACGAATACGATACCATGTCGCAGGAGAGCATGGCGGAGCCACGCGCTATGGCAAACTGTTAGCAAGCGGACGCAGAGTTGTGAAGCTGGCTCAACTGATCGAGAGCTGGCACCCGGACACAGTCGTCTCATTCTCATCTCCAGAAGCTGCCAGAGTGGCCTTCGGCCTAGGCGTGCCGCATGTTGCGGTAAACGATTCTCCACATTCCTGGCAGGTCGCCCGCCTCAGCATTCCCCTCTCCCGATACGTCTGCTCGCCCTGGATTATCCACAGACGTGTCTGGCTCTCTCTCGGGGCATGGCCTGATGGTATCGTGGCGTACAGGGCACTGGACGCCGCCGCTTGGTTGAAACGACACAAACCAGATCCAGCAGTTTTGCGACAGCTCTCGCTGACGAAAGACAAGCCGATCATCTTGTTGCGTACTGAGGAATCGTTCGCCTCATATCTGGAAGGAAAGGCGAGCGACAAGGCGCCCGTTATCGGCCCGGTCGCCGAAGAGATCTTGAAGCTCAAACTGGATGTGCAAATTGTGATCTCGACAAGGTATGGTCGACAAGCGCCAGTTCTCAGGCAAGAGTTCGGAAAGAAGGTCCGTGTCGTTGATCATATTGTCGACTCGACAAGCCTCCTCTACTACTCGACCCTCTTCATAGGCTCTGGAGGAACCATGACCGTTGAAGCAGCTCTGCTAGGCCGCCCAGCCATCTCATGCTTCCCCGGAGATAAACCACTCTACATCAGCTACTTGGAGAAGAAAGGATTGGTCGAGACGATTCAATCCCCAAGAACGATCGCGATGAGAGTCAGAGAAACACTAGCCTCAGACAAGAAAATGGAACAACAACAAAGGCGAGGGACCCGACTACTTCGCCATATGGAGGACCCGATCAAGATCATATCTGCAGTAGTCAGAAAGACCTGGAAGCTCTAGACGGGGACCGGTCTAGCGGCAGCCTGCAGACGACTACCCAGAATCAGCCCGGCCCTCTTTCTGACCCAACCGGGCCTAGCGAGCACTCCTTTCTGAGAATTTGACCGAATCTAGTATGGAATCGCGCAGTCCATCGTCATCTAAAGAAACGCTCGTTCCGCACAACGACGCTGTTACCATCCACGGTTACCAAAACCGTTACCACACATGAAAATCCAAGAGCGTTGATTCTCGCGACACAGAAGAGCTCTTTGAGAAGAATCCGAGTTGGGAATCGCCCAAGATAAGCTTGGATCAGCGATCCGATAGGTGGGTCCTATGCAGCACCTTATTCACGCTTGAAGGGCCTAGACCAGCTGATTACCCAACTAGCTCAGTTCATGATCGGTGCAGATTTCTCCAATCTAGCTTCCAATTGTCCGGTCGAAGAGCGGCATGAACTCGTCCAGTAGAAGCTTCAGATCCTTCTCCGTCCTTCCCTCGACATAGATTCGAATGAGCGGCTCGGTCCCGCTGGCCCGCACGAGGAACCAGCCCCGGTCCTCGAGGTCGACCCGGACCCCGTCTATCGTGCTCGTCACCCTATCCCCGAGTTTCTGTCGAATCTTCTTCATCACATCGTTCTTCTTCCTATCCGGACAGTTCCTCTTCTCCTTCGCCATGAAGAAGGTGGGTAGACGAGCCATCAGCCGAGACAGCGATTGACCATTATCCAGGACGGCGTTCAGTATCAGAACAGTCGCCATGGCACCATCCCTTACGGGCTGGTGCGGAGCATAGAATATCCCACCATTCTCCTCTCCACCCAGAATCGCCCTCTCCTTTATCATCGTACGCGCCACATTGATACTTCCCACCGGGGTAAGGATCACTCTTCCCCTTCTCTTCCGAGCTGTCTCACTCACAGACATAGACGAGTTTATCGGAGTAACCACCTTCAAGCCAGGCTTCTTCTTCAGAACCTCATCCTCAATCAATGTCAGACTCTTGTCTCCGGAATGAATCGCTCCCG
>WNGR01008908.1_pt1 | contig 10564 bp, 8 predicted proteins | sample 5407581 | NCBI WGS metagenome assembly WNGR01 (sample SAMN13153383, study PRJNA577476) | soil metagenome | isolation source: 80 cm soil or saprolite under Garry oak tree replicate 2 | place: USA:California | collected 2016-06-15 | reverse complement strand
CGGCGCGGGCACCTGGCCGACGTTCTTGAGCAGGTCGCATTCCTCAACACGCCGAGAGCCGGGCAGTCGGACGAAGACATCGCGCTCGGCAGCGACCTGCGCGCGGTGGCGCTGATGAACCTGGGGACGGTTGAGGCGTGGTCCCTGGCGCTTCCGGACGCCGAACGCCACCTGCGGGAGGGCGCCGACCTGGCGCGGGAGATCGGCCGGCCCTATCTCGAGGTCGGCTGCCTGGCGCAGCTCGGGTTCGCGTCGAAGATCCACTCGTTCGCCGTTACCCAGCTGCGCTGCCGCGAGGCGATAGCCGCCGCTGAGCGATACGGCTGGGGCACCGAACCGGTGATCGCGCCCGCGCTGGTGACCCTGGCCGCCTCGATGATCTTCATGGGTGACCTCGACGAAGGCGAGCGATGGCTGCAGGGCACCGACCGGGCCCTGGGAGCAGACACCGGGCCCGGCATCAGGCTGCTTACTCACGTTGCGAGCGGCATGCTGGAGGCCGGCCGCGGCCGCCTGCACGAGGCGGCCGAGGAGTTCGGCGCGGCCGAACGGCTGCGATCGCAGCTGACGGGTTCGCACGCTCTGGCGAGCCAGGTGACCGGCTGGCTGCTGGTCACCCAGGCCCGCCTCGGGATGACCGGCGAAGCCCGCGCCGCGCTCGCGGCGCTCGATGACGAGCGGGCCGGCTCGGGCGAAGTCGGTAACGCCCGCGCGATGATCTGCCTCGCGGACGGCGATCCGGCCGGGGCCCTCGGCGCGCTGCGACACGTCCTGGACGGCACCGCACCGGTCATCGGCTACCTCACGGTCGTGGAGGCTCACCTGCTCGCCGGGCTGGCCCACCGCGCACTCGGTGACCAGCGCGCGGCGAACCAGGCCGCCGAACGCGCACTCGCCCTCGCCGAGCCGGACCGGCCCGTCCTGCCGTTCCTGATGACGGGTGCCCGGGAGCTGCTCGAGGCCCTGCCGCGGCACGAGACCGCGCACGCCGCGCTGCTCACCGACATCCTCGACGTCATGCACGGCGCTTCCCCGGCCGCCACCGACCAGCACCCGTACCCGGCCGAACTCAGCCCGGGCGAGCTTCGGGTGCTGCGGTTTCTCCCGACCAACCTGTCCCGGCTGGAGATCGCCAGCGAGCTGTCCGTCTCGCCGAACACCGTCGGCACGCACATCCGCAGCATCTACGCCAAGCTCGGTGTCCGGGACCGTTCCTCGGCCGTGCAGCGCGCGCGCGAGCTACGGCTGCTAGCGGTCGGCCGCACGCGCTAGATCAGGCGGCAGGAAACCTGGACCGTAGCGCTGTCAGCAGCGCGGCCACCGGTAGCCGGACGGTGTGGGTGACCTCGTCAGGTACCCGGATCAGCCGCCGGAACAGGATGGGGAGGCTTACGACCTCACCGCGCGCCGCCGCGAGCAGCAGATCGAGCAGATCCGGTGAGGGCGGCTGGGGCGGTTCGGTGATGTGGACGCGGGCGGAGACCACGGGGCCGCTCCTGGAGGTCTCGACCTGGCCCAGGGCGGGCAGGAGCGCGAGCATGGTGCGGTTCTCGGCGAGGATCTCCGCGGTGAAGTACTGGACGCCGACTTCAAGTGCGCGCTCGCTCAGGCACGCCAGCAGCGCGGAGCCCAGGCCGCGTCCTTGCCATGCGTCGACCACCGTGACCCCCGCGTCCGCGGTATCGGGCTGGTCCAGACTGCGAACGAACCTGCACTCCCCGAGGATCTCTACGGATAGCAGCGGCGTGGCGACCAGAGCCTCGTGGTTATCGTGGTCGACCTCGACCGCGGCTTTGAGGGTGTGGTCGGGGAGTTCCGGCATGGCCGTAAAGAAGCGCCGGTAACGGGACTGCTCTCCCAGGTTCGCGTAGGCGTGAGCCAAGGCCAACGCGTCATCGGGCCGTACCTGTCGAATTCGGACGACGTCGCCGGAGCGGATCCGCACGGTCTGCGGTCGGCGAGCCGGCGGCGAAGCTGACGCCGTGTCGTTAGGGATACTCGTACTCCTTCAGGCAGATATGGAGCGGCGACCTGCCCCGGTCCCTCCAGCAGATCCTCTTCGCCTCGGTGGCCTGCTCCAGGCTCTTACCGGTGGCGGAGACCGGAAAGAACAATTCCGGATCGACGAACCGGCACGCGGCGGCCGACCGCCAGTTCTCCGGGCCGCTCTCCCGCGTCTGGCAGCGCGTGAAAGCGAGATGTGCTCCTCCGCGTTGTTCCATTTCCTGTCTTCTCCGCGTTGGTGATGGCGATGTCCGGGCCATCGAGGACTGGCGCCGACCACGACCGAATTGCCGACCGGGTCTATCCAGTCCATCGCGGCGCGCCTGAGCAAGAAAGGCGTCTTTACCTGTGGACGCATAGCCCGCAGCTATGGGGGCGGAAGAACGTCGCGGAGTTCGGGCCGCTAGCGGTCGGCCGCACGGGCTAGCCCGGACAGCCGGGCCTGGATGTCGGCGGTAACGGTCTCGGGCGACTGGTCGGCGTCCACCGCGACCAGGATGCCGCGTTCGGTGTAGTAGGGCACGAGCGGGCCCGTCGTCTCGGCGAACACCCGCAGGCGGTGCCGGATCACGTCGGCCTTGTCGTCGGAACGTCCGCTCTGGCTGGCGCGGTCAAGCAGCCGCTGCGTGAGTACCGGCTCGGGCGCATGCAGGTAGATCGCCGCGTCCAGCGTCACGCCGAGCCGGGCCGCGAGTTCCGCGGCGGCGATGGCCTGCGGAAGGTTCCGCGGGAAGCCGTCCAGGATGTACCCGCCGTGGGCGGCCGCCTCGGTGACGGCCGGGGTCAGCACGTCGAGCACGATCTGGTCGGGAACGAGATCACCGTGCGCCTGATGGGCGGCGATCTCGCGGCCGAGCGGGCCCCCGGCCTGGGCTTGCGCCCGCAGCAGGTCTCCGGCGGCGATGTGCCGCGCGCCGGACCAGGCCGCCAGCCGCTCGCCCTGCGTGCCCTTGCCGGCGCCGGGAGGAGCGAGCAGCAGCAGCCTCACGGCACAGCCTCCCAACACGGGCTCACGATGCGGTCAGGCCGTCCGGGATGACGATGTCCCGCTTCTGGATCTTGCCGGTCGCGCCCTTGGGCAGCGCATCCATGATCCAGACGTGGCGCGGGTACTTGTACGCCGCGACCTGGGCCTTGACGTAGTCGCGCAGTTCCTCGGCGGTGATGACGGCCCCCGGCTTGAGGGCCACCGCCGCCCCGACCTCCTCGCCGAGGGACGAATGCGGCAGGCCGATCACGGCGGCTTCGGCGACCGCGGGGTGCTCGTAGAGCACCTCCTCGATCTCCCGCGGGTAGACGTTGTAGCCGCCGCGGATGATCAGGTCCTTCTTCCGGTCCACGATGTAGAAGTAGCCGTCTTCGTCCACCCGGGCCAGGTCACCGGTGTGGAACCAGCCGTCGCGGAGCGCCTCTTCGGTCGCCTCGGGACGCTGCCAGTAGCCCTTCATCACGTTCGGCCCGCGGATGACGATCTCGCCCACCTCGCCCTGCGGGACCTCGTGGTCTTCGCCGTCCACGGCGCGCATCTGGACGTTCCGGATGGGCGTGCCGATCGAGCCGGGCTTTTGCTCCCGGTCGGGGTGATTGAACGAGGCGACCGGCGAGGTCTCCGACAGGCCGTATCCCTCGAGCAACGGCACGCCGAACGCCTCCTCGAACCCGCGCAGCACCTCGACCGGCAGGGCCGCGCCGCCGGAGATGCACATCCGCAGCGAGGAGGTGTCGTAGTCGGCGCGGTCAGGTGCGTGCAGCAGCGCCACGTACATGGTCGGCACGCCTTCGAAGACGGTGACCCGGTGCCCGGCGATGATCCGCAGGGCGTGCTCGGCGTCGAACCGCGGCAGCAGGGTCAGGCACGCCCCGGCCGCCACCGAGACATTGAGCGCGACCGTCTGCCCGAACACGTGGAACAGCGGAAGGCCGCCGAAGATCACGTCGTCGGGGCCCGCCTGGACGATGTCGGTGCGTGTCACGTCGGTGTTGCTGATGAGGTTGCCGTGGGTGAGCTCGGCGCCCTTCGGGTGTCCGGTCGTGCCGGAGGTGTAGAGGATCACCGCGGTGTCCTCGTCGTCCCGGTCCGCGACCTGGTCATCCGGGGCGGCCGAGGCCAGCAGGTCGGGGAAGGTGACCCCGTCCACGACGATGGTTTCCGCCTCGGCCTGCTCCGCGCCGCCGCGGGCCTGGTCGGCGAACGCGTGCCAGGCGAAGACCAGCCCGGCCCCGGAGTCGCCGAGGTAGTAGGCGACCTCCCGCGCCTTGAGCAGCGGGTTCATCGGGACGACCACGCCGCCGGCGCGGAGAATGCCGTAGTACACCACGGGGACCTCGGCCACGTTCGGCATCATGATGCCGACCCGGTCGCCGGGCTTGAGGCCGCGCTCGTGCAGCAGCCCGGCCACCCGGGCGCTCGCCTCGTCCAGGGCCCGGTAGGTCATCGCCGCGTTGTCTACCCGCACGGCCACACGTCCGGCGTGGATCCGGGTGGTGTCTGTCAGGTTCCTGGCCAGGTTCGTCACGCTGCTCATTGTCCGGCCGCGGGGCCCGGGCCGTCGTCGGGCCGCGGTACCAAGGAAGCGGTCCATCCTCGTGTCGCCGGCACGTTATCTCCGTGTCGGCCCCGGCCTAGCGTCGTGGATCACACCGCGAAAGGGCTGGGCCGCGAACTCGGGCCGCACGCCCTCGACGAGTACACTGAGGAGAAATTCGTGCACGTCGACCTGTCCGGCCGGCTCGACCGGCGGGCCTACCCGCTGCTCCTCGGTACGCCGCCGGCCTGAGCCCCAGAGGACCCACAGCCATGGAATTCGACGTCGTGATCGAGATCCCGCGGGGCAGCCGGAACAAGTACGAGGTCGACCACGAAAGCGGCCTGATCCGGCTGGACCGGACGCTGTTCACCGCGACGCAGTACCCGGCCGACTACGGCTTCATACCGGACACCCTGGGCGAGGACGGCGACCCGCTGGACGCGCTGGTCCTAGTCCAGGAGCCCACGTTCCCCGGCTGCCTGATCCGCAGCCGCCCGATCGGGATGTTCCGGATGACGGACGAGAAGGGCGGCGACGACAAGGTCATCTGTGTCCCGGCCGGTGACCCGCGGCAGGAGAACCTGCGCGAGCTCGAGGACGTGCCCGAGTTCTACCGGCTGGAGATCCACCACTTCTTCACCGTGTACAAGGAGCTGGAGCCGGGCAAGGGAGTCCGGGACACGGCCTGGGCCGCCCGCACCGCCGCCGAGGCCGAGGTGGAGGCGTCCCGGCGCCGCCTGCAGGAAAACGACGGGCATTGATCCCGAAACGGGCCGGGTTTGCCGCGGGCCCGGCCGGCGACGAGTCCCTATGAAGAAGCCAGGGATCGCCTTACAGCATCGCCCGCTGGGGCTGCGTGCGCACCACGATGACCGTCGTGGTGCCGGCGCCCAGGGCCGTCTTGAACTCCTGCTCCAGGTCCTCGGTGGTCTCGACGTCGGCCGCGCGGCAGCCGAACCCGCGCGCCACGGAGGCGATGCCGAGCCCGGGCAGGTCCAGTCCCGGCACCCCCGGCGTGTCCTCCAGTACCGCGAACGACTTCAGGATGGAGTACTCGTTGTTGCGCATGACCACGTACACGATCGGCAGCTGGTGCTGAACCGCGGTCCAGAGGGCCTGCACCGAGTACTGGAACGAACCGTCGCCGATCAGGCCGACCACGGGCCGGGTGACGCCCCGGTCACGGTCACCCAGCGCCACGCCTACCGCGGCCGGGACGCCCCAGCCGATACCCCCGCTGGCCGTAGCGAAGAACGATCCGGTCCTGATCGTGGGAAGCCACTCGATCTGCTGGGCCATGGTGGAGGTCGATTCGTTGACGATGACCGCGTCCGGCGGCCTGACCCGGCTCAGCACGGCGTAGACCTCCGGCGGGGTGAGCGGGCTGTTCGGCACCTGCGGGAGCAGGCGCGGCCGCGCCATCGGCTCCGGGGCGGTCCGCGCCGAACCCTCCGCGACCAGGTCCAGGAGCTGGTCGATGGCCAGCTTGGGGTCGCCCAGCACGCTGTCGCCTACTCGCGCGGCCGCGGCGACCTCGGGGTTGGCGGTGATCTGCAGCAGCTCCGTGCCGGCTGGGAGGTAGTCGCCGGGAACGTAGGGGTAGTACCGGAACACCTCCGCGCCGATCACGACGGCCAGGTCGTGCCCGGCCAGCCGGTCGCTGATCGTCTTCACCGACATCCCCAGCGGCCCGCGGAACAACGGGTGGTCCTCAGGGAAGGAGGCCCGGTCCAGCAGCGGCGACCCGTAGACGGCGGCGCGCAGCTTCTCGGCCAGGGCGATGGCCGCGTCCCACCCCCCGGCGCGGTCCACCTCCGGTCCGAAGACCAGCGCGGGACGGCGGCTGGCGGAGATGCGCCCGGCAAAGGCCCGCAGGCGCTCCGCGTCGGGGGCCACCCGGTCGCTCACCGTCCGGACACGGGTAGGGCCGGCTAGCGGCTGCTTCCAGTCGTCCATGTGCACCGACAGGTAGACCGGCCCGGTTGGCGGCTGGCGCGCCATCGCGTAGGCCCGCATGAACGCCTCGGGAACATCTTCGGCCCGGGCCGGCTCGTACGACCACTTCACCCACGGCTTCGGCATCGTGGTGGCCTCGCGGTTGCCCAGGTACGGCTCCCCGATGACCAGCTCCCGGTGCTGCTGTCCCGAGGTGATGATCAGGGGAGTGTTGGCGCGGTAGGACGCGACCAGGTTGCCCAGGGCGTTGCCCAGACCCGCCGAGGAATGCAGGTTGACCAGGGCCGGGCGCCCGGTGACCTGGGCGAACGTGTCCGCCATCGCGATGGCGGAGGCCTCCTGCAGGGCCAGGATGTAGCGGAAATCGCCGGGAAATTCCTGCAGGAAGGGCTGCTCGGTCGAACCGGGGTTGCCGAAGACGGTGGTCAGCCCGAGGGATCGCAGCAGGTCAAAGGTCACGCTCCGGACAGTGGTTTTCTCGGCCATGCCCTACTGTCTCAGCGGCCGGCCGGCCGGGCATCGTCCCGGACACACGAAACAGGATCGCCCGTTCGTGTCGTGCTCACGATGAAACCCGCTCATGCCCATCTACCCTGGCGCCTGGCGGAGCGTCACCCTAGCTTTCCGCCTGGCAGGTCAGCGTCCGGGGTCCCGCTGAGGCTGGCCTGGCTAGCCCCGTTTTGTCAGACTCGGGCAGTAGTATCAAATTCATGTTCGATACAGATGGACCGGGCTCGGTCTTCGCCTCCGTCTCCCCGCCTGCCGGCCCCGCCGCGTCCCCGGACGAGCCGCCTGCGGTGCCGCTGGAGCGGCTGGAGGCGCAGATCTGTGAGCTGGCCGGTCACCTGGCCGCGGCGACGTGCCGGTTCCTGGTCCTGCTGGCTGATTTCGATGCCCGCCGCGGCTGGGCGTCGTGGGAGATGAACTCCTGCGCGCAGTGGCTGTCGTGGAAGTGCCAGCTGTCCTCCGGCACCGCCCGGGAGCACGTCCGGGTGGCCCGCGCGCTGCGGGAGCTGCCGGTGATCCAGGCCCGGTTCGCCGCGGCCGCGCTGTCGTATGCCAAGGTGCGGGCGCTGACCCGGATCGCGACGGCGGAGACCGAGGCGGGGCTGGCCGAGCTGGCCGGGCCGATGACGGCGAATCAGCTGGAGCGGTTCGCCCGGGCGCACCGCCAGGTCAGCGCGGCCGATGACGCCGATGCGCGGGTGCGCCGCCGGCTGGCCTGGCGGTTCGAGGAGGACGGCTCCCTGTCCGGCACGTTCCGCCTGCCGCCCCTGCAAGGCGCGGTGCTGCTCAAGGCGCTGCGCGCCGCCTGCGCCGACCGCGCCGAAGCGCCGGCCGGGCCGCTCGCCGGCGTTTCCGCGGAGACGCCCGCCGCCGCGGAGACGCCCGCCGCCGCGGAGACGCCGGCCCTCGCGGAGGCGCCGACCGGGGGAACGCCGGCCGCGGGCCAGCCTGCCGCCTCCGCCCCGGTGGTCCGGACGTCCTCGGACCTGGCTGACGGGCTGGTCGCGGTGGCGGAGTCGTTCCTGGCCGGGAAGGTCGCCGGGGCCGATGACGCGGAGGTCTACCAGGTCGTGGTCCACGCCGGCGCCGACGTGCTCGCCGGGCCTGCGGCCCCGGCCGAGGTAGTTACTACGCCGACCTCCGCGGCGCGGGTCTCCGGTGGCCCGGCGGACCCGGCTCGGTGCCATGTCGAGGACGGCCCGGCGATCAGCGTGTCCACCGCGCAGATGATCGCCTGCACCGCCGCGCTGTCCTGGATGCGGCACGGCGACGCCGGCGCGATCCTGGCCCTGGGACGGCGCCGCCGCCGCCCCAGCTCGGCGATCCGCCGCGCCGCCCGGGAGCGGGATCACTGCCGGTGCCGGTACCCGGGGTGCGAGTCCCGCCGGGTCGACCTGCACCACATCCAGCACTGGATCAACGGCGGCCGCACCGACCTGGACAACCTGATCAGCCTGTGCCCCTGGCACCACAAGGTGGTCCACGACCGCGGCTACCTCATCACCGCCCCGCCCGGCGGGGACTTCGCGTTCTACCGCCCCGACGGCACTGCCCTGCCCGCCAGCCCCGCCCTGCCCGAGCCCGGCGGCGGCATCGGGGATACCCACGACGCGGACATCATCCCGGAGACGATCATCCCGCCCTGGCACGGCGAGCGCCTCGACCTGGACCACGCCATCTACGTCTGCTTCGCCAACGCCAGGACCAGGCAAGAACGCGAACGGGACCCCGACGGCCCGCCCCGGGGCCGCGTCACGATCTACGAACCCGAAGACTGCGACGAACGCTACCGCCAGTACCTCGAGCGCACCCCCCGGCACACCGGCCCCACCCCGATCCCGATTCAGGTATGACCAGCCGCCGCGAGGCGCAGGCACCGGTCTGGCGAATCACCGGGATCCGGTGATGACCTCTCATCTTTCCAGCGGACAGCCTGGGTTCCGTTAGGAAGATCCGCACAGGCTGGAGTCGTGCCTGTCGCCAGGCGCGAAGGCTGGGAGGTTCTGGTGATGCTGACCGTGAACGGAGCCGATGTAGAGGCTGGCGACCGGCGCGACGCAACTGGTCGGCGCTGGCGTATGACGCAGTCGGCCGCCGATGCCCAGACCGGATGGTGGCCGGGCATCATGGCCGACGTGGCCGCGGCGGTGGCCCGCCGGAGCGCCGCCGTGTCTGGCGATGTCTATGAGGTGATACTTCGCGAGGTCCCGCAGCTCCGTGACGACACCCCGGTGCTCGCGCTGCTGGCATCGAGCGTGGACAGCAACGTCGACACCTGCCTGCAGATCATGCAGCACCGGATCGACCTGGCCGCGGTGCAGGCGCCGGCCGCGGCGACCGAATACGCGCGCCGGCTGGCGCAGCGCGGCACGCCGCTGACCGCGCTGCTCCGCGCCTACCGGCTCGGGCACGCGCGCTTCTCCGACTGGGTGCTCAGGGAACTGGCGCAGCAGGCCGGTGACGCCTACCTGATAAGCGCCGCGGCGCTGGGCATGTCCGGGATCGTGGCTGGTTATATCGACCAGGTCTCCGAGGAGATGGTCGCGGCCTACACACGCGAGCGGGAGAACTGGCTACTGAACCGCAGCGCCACGCGGGGCGTGCGGATCTGGCACCTGCTCTCCGGCGAGCCGGTCGACGTGGGCGCCGCCGAGGCGGCCCTCGGCTACCGGCTGTGTCAGTACCACGTGGGCCTGGTGTGCTGGGCGGGCGACGCCGGTAACGCCGACGAGATCACCCGGCTGGAGCATGCTGTCAGCCGCGTCGCGGCGCAGGCGGGCTGCCACGGCGATCCGGTGTTCCTGCCCCGGGACGAGTCGACCGGGTGGGCCTGGCTGCCGCTGGGCAGCCGGGACACGTTCGACCCGGCGGCGGCAGACCGAGCCGTGCTCGACGCCGGCATCCATGCCGCCTTCGGTAACGCGGCGAAGGGGCCGGCCGGGTTCCGGCTCACCCACCAGCAGGCCCTCGCCGCCCAGGCGGTCGCGCTCGCGGCGGGAACTCCCGCGCCGGGGGCGGTGACGTTCGGCCAGGTCGCACCGGTGGCCATGATGCTCGGGTCCACCGACCTGCTGCGGGCCTGGGTGCTCAGCACGCTCGCGGGGCTGGCCGACGACGACGAGCACCAAGCCCGGCTGCGCGGCACCATGCTGGTCTTCCTCCAGAGCGGGGGCAGCTACAAGGCGACCGCCGAGCAGCTGATGCTGCACAAGAACACGGTCCAGTACCGGATCCGCAAGGCGGAGGAGAGCCTCGGCCGGCCGGTGGGCGAGAACCGCCACGACGTGGAACTCGCGCTGCGGGCCAGCCACTGGCTGGGCTCCCTCGTGCTGCGGCCGGCCCCGGCTGGTGCTACTGCTACGTGAAGGCCCCGATGCCGGTGATGGCCCGGCCGACGATGAGGGTCTGCATGGTCTCGGTGCCCTCGAAGGTGTGGATCGCCTCCATGTCCACCATGTGCCGCATGACCTGGTAGTCGAGCAGGATGCCGTTGCCGCCGAGCATGTCGCGCGCCTCGGCGGTTATCGCGCGGGCCTTGCGGGTGTTGTGCATCTTGGCCAGCCCGGCCA
>WNGR01021635.1_pt1 | contig 10565 bp, 13 predicted proteins | sample 5407581 | NCBI WGS metagenome assembly WNGR01 (sample SAMN13153383, study PRJNA577476) | soil metagenome | isolation source: 80 cm soil or saprolite under Garry oak tree replicate 2 | place: USA:California | collected 2016-06-15 | reverse complement strand
GAACGATCAGGGTGGTATTTCACTGTTGTCTCCCCTCCAGCCGAAACCGGAGGTTCATAGACTCCCACCTATGCTACGCAGACTGTGCCGTTACTCATGGCCAGAGTGCAGTTAAGGTGCACGGGGTCTTTCCGTCTAGGTGCGGGCATCCGGCGTCTTCACCGGAACCACAAATTCGCCGAGCCTCTCGCCAAGACAGTCGCTCTATCGTTACGCCATTCGTGCAGGTCGGAACTTACCCGACAAGGAATTTCGCTCGGTTTCTCTTACTCTGTTTCCAGAGAAGCCGGACTTTCTCTTTCGCGGCCTGTGTTCATCGTCGAAGCGATCGCTCGTATTTCTTCGATACCTTCCCGTTTCAAATGTTTTCCCTGATGAATCAGGTGCAGGATCTTTCGGAACCTCGCGAAGTCGACCCTCTTCTTTGATTTCAAAGGATGCTTCTCAAAGAAAGGAACAATCCTTTCGCTAAGGTGATCCAGCCCCCGAACCCGATACGCCATGCGATCTTCGTGATTCTGTCTGACCACGCCGCATCCAAAGAATTTCTTCAGAGCGTGCAGCAGTTGAATATCACGCCGATGCTGGACAACCGTGAATTCGGGGAGCACTTGAAACTGGCAAGACATCTCTGGATGGGGGTTGATGCCGACGTAGAAACAACCTTCCCCGTCAACAAACCCGACCACCCATTGAGCTTCTAGCTTCTCAGGACGCGACTGAACGTTAAGTCTCTGAGGGTTCTCCATCTCTGGAGCCTTCCCTGCGGATTGTCCCCATGTCCACCGGATTTTGACTGCCGCGCTCTTGACGCGGCGAGTACCGGACGGCTGTGTGAGGAGTTTCCCGCATATGGTTCAGTTTGACTAAGGCTGCGTTACCAACCTTAGGACCGTTATAGTTACGGCCGCCGTTCACCGGGGCTTCAGTTCAGAGCTTCGTAGCCTTGCGGCTGCTGACCCCTTGCTTTAACCTTCCGGCACCGGGCAGGCGTCACCCCCTATACGTCGTATTCGACTTTGCAGAGAGCTGTGTTTTTGTTAAACAGTCGCAGAGCGCTTTTCACTGCGGCCGCCTCGGGCTATAAACCCTACCGCGGCACCCCTTCTCCCGAAGTTACGGGGCTAATGTGCCTAGTTCCTGAGCGAGAGTTCTCTCGAGCGCCTGTGGAGATTGTCCTTGTCTACCTGTGTCGGTTTGTGGTACGGGCACCTCGCAGACTCCTTAGAGGTTTTTCCCGGCAGCGTGAAATCAGAGACTTTACGGCCGTGTGGCCTCGCCCCCAGCCTCACCGTTGAATGACCCCGCGGATTTTCCTGCGGGATCCGGCTTGCGCTGAGCGATCCGGACATCCATCACCGGACTCTCCTATCCTTCTGCGTCACCCCATCGTAATAACGCCTGCTAGGTGGGGCAGGAATGTTGACCTGCTATCCATCAGCTACGCCTTTCGGCCTCACCTTAGGACCCGCCTAACCCTGAGCGGATTAACCTTCCTCAGGAAACCGTAGACTTTCGGCGACACGAGTTCTCATCGTGTTTATCGCTACTTATGCCGGCAGGGTCTCTTCTGTGCCATGCCTGGAGTAGTCCTCTCGGTCTACTGTCGGATCCACAGAATGCTCCCCTACCAAACCTGGTAGGTTTTCACCTCCCAAGATTTCGCAGCTTCGGTCGCAGACTTGAGCCCCGTTGGATTGTCGGTGCATAATCGCTTGACCAGTGAGCTGTTACGCTTTCTTTAAAGGATGGCTGCTTCTAAGCCAACCTCCTGGCTGTCCGAGCGATTACACGTCCTTTCCCACTTAGTCTGCAGTTGGGGACCTTAGCTGGCGATCTGGGTTCTTTCCCTCTCGACCACGAAGCTTATCCCTCGCAGTCTCACTCCCGTGCTGTTGTCCACGGCATTCGCAGTTTGATTGGATTCGGTAACCTTGGTTGGTCCCTAGTCCATTCAGAGCTCTACCACCGTGGCAAATCACACAAGGCTGCCCCTAAAGGCATTTCGGGGAGAACGAGCTATCACGGAATTTGATTAGCCTTTCACCCCTACCCTCAGCTCATCCGAGCGATTTTCAACTCACACCGGTTCGGCCCTCCAGCCGCGGTTAAGCGGCCTTCAGCCTGGCCAAGGGTAGATCATCCCGCTTCGCGTCTATTCCCACAGACTTGTCGCCCTGTTCGGACTCGCTTTCGCTTCGGCTCGCTTGCGCTTAACCTTGCCTGTGAGAATAACTAGCCGGCTCATTAAGCAAGAGGCACGCCGTCAGGCTTGTCCCGGCCGAAGCCGGTACATGGCCCTCCGACTGCTTGTAAGCATACGGTTTCAGGTTCTATTTCACTCCCCTCGCAGGGGTGCTTTTCGCCTTTCCCTCACGGTACTAGTTCACTATCGGTCGCCAGAGAGTATTTAGCCTTGGAGAGTGGTCTCCCCGGTTTCCCACGGGATTGCACGTGTCCCGTGGTACTCAGGATACCGCTTCGAGTCCGGTAAGCTTTCGGTTACATGGCTATCACATTCTGTGGCCCCGCTTTCCAGCAGGTTCACCTAGCCTCCGGTTTGGTAACTCTACTCACGCGGTCCTACAACCCCGCCGTGCATGCACGACGGTTTGGGCTGTTCCGATTTCGCTCGCCGCTACTCTCGGAATCTCTGTTAGATTTATTTTCCTCCAGGTACTGAGATGGTTCACTTCCCTGGGTTGGCTCATACCCGCCTATGGATTCAGCGGGCTGTATGCTGAGTTCATCAGCATGGGTTTCCCCATTCGGACATCCCCGGATCAAAGCTTGCTTGCAGCTCCCCGAGGCTTTTCGCAGCTTGCCACGTCCTTCATCGCCTTCTGGCGCCTAGGCATCCACCGTACGCCCTTAGTAGCTTGACCATAAAACTTACCCAACACGTCGTTCCCATCCGCCCGTTTCCGCGCGGATGCTTGCTTGTGTTGCGTAAGCTCGCCTTTCCACAAATTGCTCCGCCCGCCATCCCCCGGTCCGCACACTTATTCCTAAGTGTGCTCGCCAGGACTCCGGCGGGCTACTCGAGCAGAATTTGCAGCTTTCCGACTCGCAAACCAGCGGCACCGCCATCCTGTTTACCCTGAGTCGCTTTCGCGAAGGGCTTGTTCCGCAGGGGACCGTGCGCGCTTGCCGCTCGTCGGAATGCCAGCCTATTCAGTTGTCAAAGAACCTTCACCCTGAGCCTGTCAGGGGGCCCTCTGCTCGTGGCGCAGCCACAAGTGGCTGTGGCACTGCCGAGGTTTTGTTTTTTCTCGTCTGGTGGGACTTACCGGCTCGCTTGCGCGAACTCGCCTTCCAGCTCTGCCTAAATTAAAAAACCCGGCGTCGAGCGCCGGGTCAAACCGCCAGTCTCTGGCGGCTTCACGCGTTGCTCGACTGCTTTCTACCCTGTATTCGTAGCGAACCTCACTTGGGATCTGTTGACCGCTTCGCGGTCACACTGCACACTGCCGACCCGAAAGCTTGATTACGCCCCTGGCACTTCCCGATCCTATCGGGACAATCTGAGAGTATAGCAACTTTCCCTTAAACGTCAAGCCCCCTGCCAAACTTTCTTGCCCCGTTCTTTCTCAGCCCCGTCCTGCCTGTGAATAGCCGAATTGGAACCGATTTTATCTAGTCCGGCGGACAGTATTTTCCGGCGAGGAGAATCCGGGACAGCCAGTCCGCATGGGGCAGTCCCGAACGCAGCAGTTCGTTGGCTTCACTCTCCACGTCGTACTCCACCCGGCGAGTGGTGATGCTCTCTCCGTCCATCACCAGATAGGAGGCTCGCCGGTCTCCGTCATAGGATTGGCTGACGCTGCCTGTATTCGCCACGGTCATGCCCTGCAGTCGGCGTACGTACGGACGATGAATATGTCCGTAGACCACGAGGGGCGCACGAAGAGACGCATAGGTACTCTGCAATTCGTCATCGCTGGCGTTGGGCATGGGCGCCCGCCAGAGGTCGTCGGGGCTGGCATGAACCAGCGCCAAGCCGGGCTGGGAGTACAGAGAAGGAAGTCCTTCCAGCCATCGCAGGCGTTCTTCGCCGATGCTCGCGAGCGTCGGGGGAATCAGTCGGACCCCGGGCCACCCGGCACAGCGGACGTGATCGATGATGTCCGCCGGGTGAGTTCCACCGTAAGCCAAATCGCCGCCCTGGAGAACCAGGTCAGGTGCGACCTGCCGCAGGTCGGCGAGAACGGCCTCCAAGGCGCGCCGGTTGCCGTGAATGTCCGATACGATCGCGACTCTCATTCTGTCCGCCGCCGCCCCTGTGAATATCGCCTCTCCTGTAGCGCCGGGCTTTAGTTTACCCTGAGCCTCGAAGGGTTTACCCTGAGGTACTCGCGAAGGGCCCGGCACGGTCCGCCTTTTGCTGTCACCCCGAGCGGAGCGCAGAATCCGCGCGGCTTTAGCCGCTGAGGAAATGTTCTTGGCCGGAAAGAATCCCTCCGCGCTCTCTGTGCCCTCTGTGTTATTCCCATCATGCTTCAATCTTCCCCGAGTACAGCGCGATCGCATCCTTAAGCGAAAACGCTTCCTCCGCCATAGTTGCCTCCTACCTCTTTACCCTGAGGCATTGCCCAAGGGTTTACCCTGCTTGCCCTGAACTTCTTTCGTGAAGGGAGCCACTGCCGATCCGCGATTCCGACCCTGTCGGAAAGGGCGCGCCCAGCCGCCTGCGGACATTCTCGCGCGGCCAGAAAGGGAGCCAGCCCGCGGCGGGATCGCGGCATTCATTGCCAACCCGGGCCCTTGATTTGAACAATCCGCGCGTTAGGGGTCCCGTCGCGAGCAATCACTCCTGCCCTCAAGAACTTCGGCGCATTCCTTAGTAACAGATGTGCTAGATTACCTCCCCTGGCAGTATCGCTATGGCGAATAAATTCAACCCAGACTGGCTCACAGGCATCGGTACCGCGATTATCGCCTGCACTGGCATGTTTGCGCTCGCATATGCTCACTGGCAACTTAGCGAGGCCCACGAAGAGGCCCAAGTTCAACACCTGTTGATGTTGAACCATGAATACGAGCAAGAACCGATGGTCACTTACCGAAGAACTTGCGCAGTAAAAAGACTGGCAGGTGCTGACGGTTTTCCCGAAGAGGGAAGGATTCTGGATTTCTTCGAAACTGTCGGGGGACTTGTGGATCGTGGCTACCTCAAGGACACAGACGTTTGGGAAAACTTTGCCAATCAAATCTTCCCCCTCTACGCTGACGCTAGGGACACTATAGAGCGAGACAGGAAAACCGACCCGGCTGAGTACTCAAACCTGCTATCTCTTGTTCAACGGCTAGAATTCATCGAAGACCAACACCACGGCACTCTAGCCAAGCCATCTAAGGATGACATAAAAGAGTTCTGGAAAGACGAAACTACAACAGGCGTAGGGACACCTACGGGACGCCATAAGCATTCAACTGCAAAACCCTGAACTCGCCTCACTTTAGAGGTTCACATGCCTAAAAGCATTATCTGTGAAGTCCAAGCAACAACAGGATGGAAACAAGTCACCATCACCGACGCCCTTGCAAGAAACGAACGAAGTGGGCGTTGCCCAAAATGTCGAAAACCTGTAAGACCGCACCGTCGTGCGAAGAGCGGCAAGCAGGCGGCCCACTTTGAGCACCTCGTCCGAAACTCCAACTGTCCGCTCAGCGACCATCGTTAACGAATCTCTGGTGAGTCGATGCCTGATAAAACTGAACTCGACGTTGTCAGCCAGCAAATACCCCAAGTCTGGTACGACATCATAGGTAGGATCATACGGGGCGCGTTCCTTATAGGGGGCGCACTCGCACTCGGTGATCTGTCAATACTAATTTGTACGTTCAAAAAATACATTCTTCACGGTTCAATCATTGGACAGACGATCGGACTTTTGGTCTTAGTCGGAACCGCATTTATTGTCGGCTTCCTCCTTAGCTCGCTCTCTTCAGCTCTGGACCGCATATGGGACTACCTCTCACCCTTTAAGCTAGAAGAGTTTACTGGCGCTACCCGGGTAATCCTTAGGGCCGAATGTGGCGTGATCGAAGATTCCGATCCGTCTTTTGACAGCATACAGCAAAGTAGAGATATCCGACGAGCAAGAAACGCTTTGCTACATATCCTTTGGACATACCCAGCCGCTCTTCCAATTGCGCAACTGACCAGCAAGAGAGACGCCGAGAAGATGGCGGCCGGTTCTCTCGCCATTGCTAGCCTTACTCTAATAGTTCTTCACCGACATTCCCCCTGGGGCGTGTTGCTGTTCTTGATGGCAATCATTATCTTAAGTTTGATCGCCTACGATCACTTCCGAAAACGTTGCTTAGAAACGCCGCTAGATGTGATTGCAGACGTTCGGCGGAGATTTGACTAGGGGCCTTAATCCGAATACGGAGCCCGAACAGATGTATGTTCTTATGTCCATCAACTTCGACCCAAAGCTAACGCTCGACGGATTGATGACATTGGTTGCTGGCATCATTGCCTTTGTTGCGATTCTACTTCAGATACGGTCATCGCATCGAGAAGTGGAGAGTCAACTTCGCGCAGATAAGGAGGCGCGGACAACCGAAGATGAGGCACGGAAGCAAGCCGTGGCGAAAGCATTGCTCTTTGAGATTGTCAGCTTCTATCGGTACTACTGGAACCATCTTCGCCCCATTCTCGACCGTTTAGACACTCACAGTTGTCTGCCCCCATCCATCAGCGCACCGAGTTCAGATTTCTTTGTGGTCTACCGGGGCAACGCTGGTCAATTAGGCGCCTTCGACCACATACTTGTGGAAAAGGCTGTTCGATTCTACGGTCTCGGGGAATGGCTGCTCTCTTCCGTCCGAGCGTATATGTGGAGCCTCGATCGTGAGCTCGAACGACAGAGATTCGTAGCCACCGAGTCTGCGCCTCGAATAATGCTCAAACAGATTCAAGACCTGATGTATGAAACCGATTCAGCCGCCGTGGAAGCGATGAAGAAGTTATGCGAGACCACTGGGATTTCGTTTGACTCGCTGAAGTTCTCCACCTAATCTCCGAAAGACCTTGACCCTAGGTGTATAATAATGAAAAGAGGTGCTTCCCTATGGAGTTTGCTATCGGAGATAAGATTCAACGGCCAGGGCCGCTCGGCACATGGCATGTGGGAATTTACCTTGGACGAGACTATCTCGGATGCGAGGGCGTCATTCACAACGACAAGGGCGGATACATGAAGGAGGATCTCCTTTCTGCCTTCGCAGCCGGGTTCCAAGTTTCGGTTGCCCAGCGCGCGGCCCGTACTTGGTGGGAGCAACAGCGGATCGTCGCAAGGGCTCGGTCGCTTCTTGGTCAGAAGTTTGACCTGATCAACTTCAACTGCGAGCATTTCGCCAATTACGCGGAGACAGGTGTTGCCCACAGTCCCCAGTTGCGGTTTGCGGTCGGAGCCGCTACTCTCTTTGCGTTGATTATAGTGGTGTTCTCGCGCGGGAAAGCATAAGAGCGCTGTCATGACCGTGCTGGGTGGGGCGGGTAGCCGAGCTTAGAAGACCCAGACGAATCTGACCGCCCATCTTCCACCAACCAACACGCACCCCCAACCTCCAGAAATCCCTTGACCCTCCCTATTCTTCTATGGTATAATTAGTGTTTAAGAAATGCTGAAAGAAGACTGAGGATCGGCTACTGAGGATCGCACCCCGTTTCAAAACCTCCCCAGACACCGCTTCACGCTGAGACATCCCCAGAGGTCGAAGCGCCCCAGCACAGCAAGAAAATGACTAAGCTCTTTAGATTCACACTCTTATCGAAAAACGCGTCTGCAAACCCTTTAGAATCACACTCTTGCAAAAACAAAGGACTTAAAGTGCCCTGTTTTCACACTCTTACAAAAAAAGGGGTGGGGGAGGGGGTCCGTCCGGGGGACGCTGTCATCCCGAGTGAGCCCGCGATTCTGGCGGGCGACGAGGGATCGCAATGTTCAGAGGCTCACGAACCGCAATCTGCGAATCACGGGTCACTGGTCACGGAGCACGGGTCACGTTGCCTAACTCCTTTAGATTCTGCACTTACGTCAAAACGCGCATCTAAGTCCTTTACATGCAACACTTACGAAAAACATACCCAGGGGGAGGGGTGGGGGCTGCCGAGTTTCGAATTTCGCGTTTCGAGTTTCGACTTTTGGGCCATGCCGAGAGGCCAACCGAAATGACACTGCAAGCATTTATTGACGTGGAGGGCGCGCGGATTCATTACCGCGTGGACGGCGTCAGCGGCGTTCCGAAGAAAGGGGAGAATTCCGCCCCTGTGCTGGTCTTCTCCAACTCCCTCGGCACCGACCTCGCCATGTGGGACCCGCAGGTCGCCGCGCTCGGCTCGCGCTTCCGCATCGTGCGCTACGACAATCGCGGCCACGGCGCATCCACTGCCACGGGCGGCGAATACACTATCGAGTTGCTCGCCAACGACGCTCTTGCCGTGCTCGATCATCTCGGACTCGAGCGCGTCGGGTTCTGCGGAATTTCCATGGGCGGAGCAGTCGGCATGTGGCTTGCTCTCCACGTGCCCAAGCGCGTGCGCAAGCTGGCGCTGTGTTGCACGGCCGCGCAGCTTGGCACCGCCGACGTTTGGAACGCGCGCATAGACACGGTTCGCAAGAACGGTATGCAGGCGGTCGCCGAAGCAGTCCTGCAACGTTGGTTCACCCTGGCGTTTCACCAGCGCGAGCCGGCCACCGTGGACCGCGTCCGCAAGATGCTCCTCGCGGTTTCGCCCGAAGGCTATGCCGGATGCTGCGCGGCGATTCGCGATGTGGATTTCCGCGACACGATTTCTCGCGTGCATGCGCCCACTCTGGTTATCTCCGGCGCGAAAGACGCCGCGATCCCGCCGGCCTACGCACACTTCCTGGCCGAGCGCATTGGCGGTGCCAAATTTGTGGAGCTCGACGCCGCGCATCTCGCCAACATCGAAGCCGCGCCGCGGTTCACCGAAGAAATCTCGCGCTTCTTCGCCTCTTAGGGGCAACCCGAATTGGCGCGCGCGAGTCTCACGAGGAGGAACGATGATGAAGAAAGTGAAAGGGCGTTTAGCACAGAGCGCGCGGCCATTCTTGACATCGAATTTCCGAGCGGCTAGTATAATTCGTTTATCGAGGCGGCAAAATGCGCCTCTATGGGACCCTGTTATGGACAAGAAGAGACTCGAATACTACAAAAAGAAACTCCTCGCTCGCCGCGAAGAGCTGATGAAGATTATCGCCCGCACGGAAGAGGAAGGGCGCGCCGCCGACGACGATCCCACTGTGGATCTGGCCGACAAAGCGGCCAACTCCTACACGAAGGAGTTCTTGTTCGGCAAGACCGACACCGACCGCGCCATTCTGCAGCAGGTCAACCAGGCGCTCCGCCGCATCGAGGAAGACGACTACGGCCTCTGCGCCAACTGCCAGGATGAGCTTCAGCAGAAGCGCCTCGAAGCCGTGCCGTGGACCAGCCACTGCATCGCCTGCCAGGAGAAGCACGAGCAAGGACTCCTGTAAGCGCCGCGAAGTGAAAGCCCCAGAACGCGACGGACCTCTCCAGGGTCGGACGTATTCCAGCGCAGCAGGGAGTTCAGAAATGGCGAAGAGCGATGATGTCTCCAGGCATGCAACTGGCGGCGCTATTTGGCCCCTCCCCATTCTGGGACGCGATGGCATGCTCCTGGTTCTCACGTGGGCTGCGGGCAGCGTTGACGCCATCAGCTACTTGGGACTGGGCCATGTCTTTACCGCGATGATGACCGGCAACACCGTGCTGCTCGGTCTGGCCATCGGACAGGGCCAAGTGTTGGCGGCCTTGCGCTCCGTGATAGCCCTGGCGGGGTTTTGCCTGGGCGCCGCGGTCGGGGCATTCATTGTCGAACGGGAAGAGAAGCGGGAAGACTGGCCTCCAGTTGTCACAGTTGCGCTGGCTCTGGAAGCAGTCACGCTTGCTCTTTTCACCATCGCCTGGTTCCTTACCGATACACCGCGCAGTGCCGGCGTGCTTCACGTTTTGATTTTGCTCTCCGGCCTGGCGATGGGCATCCAAGCGGTCGCCGTGCGGCATCTGGGTGTCCCCGGAATCGCCACCACCTACATCACCGGTACCCTGACGAGCCTGATGGTTGACCTCACCGGCTACCTGCGCCGAACCGTCGTGCCATCGTTTGCCGCAGGATCGCTCGGCAAGACTGTTCCGGGTGCGTCCGCTGCTCTTCGCTGGGAGCATCGCGTAGGACTTCTGGCGGCCGTGTTCCTGGCCTACGGCCTCGGAGCGTTGGCCAGCACCATTCTGCAGGCGCGGTCGTCCTCCTTGACGGCCCTCTTGCCGCTTGTCGCCGTGGCGCTCGTGGTAGTCAACGCATCGTCGCTGCACTGGCGCCGGCAACATCGCTCGTCGCACTGATGCCCGGATTTGCAGCACCCCTAAAGGAAGCGGCGCTGCCTGGACTTTATTTCTGTGTTAGTTTTACTTGTGAATATTTCCGCTAGAGAGTAGCCTTTCCGCAACGTGGGTTCCCTCTCGAATTCCCGGCCGCCGGGTTTTCTTCGGCAGGCGCGCGA
>WNGR01011533.1_pt1 | contig 10566 bp, 6 predicted proteins | sample 5407581 | NCBI WGS metagenome assembly WNGR01 (sample SAMN13153383, study PRJNA577476) | soil metagenome | isolation source: 80 cm soil or saprolite under Garry oak tree replicate 2 | place: USA:California | collected 2016-06-15 | reverse complement strand
CCCGCACTCAGGCCCGCGGTATTCGTGTTCGCTCGATTCTATAAATACTCACCTTTCTCTGTGTAGAGCCCTCTCACTCTTGTTTACCTGGGCACCAAAGGTCAATGAACTGGTCAGATTCAGCTGAAGGCTAAACCTCACGAAGAACAGGCCCCGGGCAGCTTAACCCGGAACAGTCCACCAGCATCCATCGACGTCCGTAGGCTACGCAGAACGAGTGCGCAACACCTCAGACCGAGGTTATCACCTCGTCACCTTCGAACAGCTTCCTCTGTGCGTCGACGCCAGTGTTCACCACTCACAGCGAGCTGCTCACCCGCTCGTATTTAACTGACATGGTGTCCGGCGCGGTCACGTTAACTCTTTATCCCCCATGCGAAGGAGGACCTCCAGCGCTAACTGCTGCAGGAGCTGTATAAGCTTGACGGGCTCGAGGGCCTATACAAAGAGGGAGAATGTTCATCGTGCGCTTGGAGGGGGTTGTCGGCATGGTCCAGGCGCTGGATGAGGCCGAGGGGTGTTTTCTTCTTCTTTCATGCTTCAGTGATGACCTGATGCGTCGTTATTATCGCGGGGTTCTGGAAAATAGGTTGGCGGGTTGCTGTTGCTCTTTCTTCGACCAACTCTTTCTTTCTCCCTCAATTTCTTCAGATCATACGGAAGACGGATGGCACCGTTTCACGTGTTATGAAGCGCGTGCGTGAGTTCGAGGGCGGAGAGGACTCAAAGGGATGGGGGAGAGAGAGAGAAGAAGCCAGATGTTAGACTGAGTAAGGAAGCGGAGGAGCGGAGGAGGCATCAAGTACGAGCAGGGATCAGGAAAGCGCGCAGCGTCGAGAGCTCGCGGCGTCCGGGGCTTGACCTTGAGTGGGGTCATACCCGAGCGGAAGCTGGACGGATGGTTAAGCTATCAGTAAAATGGAATGTTACTAGAGAGCACTAGCCGAGACTGGCAGCACTGGCAGCACTCAATTTTAGTGGGTACTAGTTGCCCCTAGTAACGACAGGTCAGGTCCATTTTGCTGATGCGCGGAGACAAAGGCGTGTGGCGACGAGCGAGGAGGCCGAGAAGCGGCGTGCGAGAGCCGAGGGCTAAGGGGAAGGCGCGATCGACTAGACCGAGTAGGATTGAGTGGGAACCCGGAAAAATGGCGAGACGGCGTTGAAAGGGCCAAGGCGAGCGTCAGGCGCGTCAGGGGTGTCGGGACTAGGGTGAGCGTGACGCTGATGAGGCTGAGTCGAACGAGACGAGGACGACGGTGGACGGAAACTTGGAGATGAACGGATTTACGGAGTTCAACTAGGATGTCTTCGACTTGCGGCTTTCGTGCGTGCAAGGGCTCAAACGTTATAGGCGTCGTGTGGTGTGGGTCACGATGTTATTGGAAGTTTTACGATCGTTTCTAACGGAGTGCGGGTGTCCGCACATGTATTTCACGTGTAGTTAGCCTCCTTACGATGTACTTAAGATTGCGTAGTATACGCCTGGTGCCCCATTCGTTTACGCTACGTTTGGTGTGCCAAGTAAGTTACTCTATTATCTTCTGTCTAATACATTCGTTTACGCTACGTTTGGTGTGCCAGAACATCCCATAACTCGCTGCGTTGCAACACTTGTGTACAACACGGTTGTCTGTAAATGGGTTATTGGAGTGATTATGCATCGTTGTCCATCATAAGGTTGATATGCTCATTCTATTCGATGGGAAACACGACCGACGTCGGTTCGATGAGCAGTACAGCAGCTTGGACGAATGGGTGGCCCAAGTGACACGACCCCATCTCAAATTGCGCTATAATTTCGTCAACACCATTCAGATCTGTGGCTGGCACGCGCCTGGGCAAAGCGAGATTTCCCTGATTTCTGTCATCCCCTATACGATCACCTTTCTTCGCCCAGAGGCCTCTCACTCGTATTGGCAAGGGCGCAGTTCCAGTCGAAGTCTGAACCTCGCACAAACACTGCCGGGAAACCCCTTCATCGAAATCTGGAATCGCTCGTGAGCCTAACTTGCTCGCGAACGCGTGCGAGAGATGGGTGGCTCTGTTGTACGTGGTCTGAGGTGCGTGCGTGAGTTCGGTGACTAGAGGGATGGGGGAGAGTGTAACAAGCAGATACAGGAAAGGAAGTGGAGGAACAGAGGAGGCGGCGGGTACGGGCAGGGATCAGGAAGTGCGGAACGTCGAGGGACTGCGGTGATCGGGGATTGAGTGAGAGAAATGCGGGGTTGGCCAGGAGCGGAAGCCCAGGGGATGGTCAAGTAGACATGCAGCGACGAGTGAGGAGGGAGAGCCGAGACGCGCGGGAGCCGAGGTCAAAGGGTCGAGCGACTAGACTAAGGGGAATAGCGAGAATAGCGAGACAAAATAAGCGTCGAGGGTGTCGGAACTCAGACAGGAGATGCTAATGAGGCTATGGTGAGCGAGACGGTGAGGATGACAGACAGATGGATTTGCGGACTTTTTAAGGGTTCACCAAGGGGACCAGCATGGTGTTAGAGAATAGGACTGGGGCGGCGGAGGAGACACAACGCGAAAGGCAGTCAAAGAGACAGAAGGCAAATCGAAAGGGAGGTAGGAGATAACCTACGGGAGTACGGCGTCGCGGTCGGAAATCCGCCCTCACCGAGGGTGAGCGAGAGTGGGCCACTTTGTGAGAGAGGATGAGTACTGGGGGGGATGTGACACACATGCGTAGGCTGAGAGTGTAGTGAGTCCTGGATACTGATACGCGTGTTCAAGGTGAGGTGTATTAGGATTTCCCAGTGTACTACCAATACTCAAATCCTGGTCGTCGTAAAGAGACCCATTTGTGACTCTCATCGTTCTTTCGCCCGCATTAGCCCAACTGCTCGCCTCACTCCGCATTCCGATTCTCGAGTGTTTAAACGTTTAAGCATGGACGACTTGATGGACGATGAACTAGGTAGGCCCCTGATACCCTCTTAGCCTTTCCGGGCCCGTCCCGTACCAACTGTGTCTCAACTAATCGTTTACAGGATCTATCGACGAAATTGATTCCTTCATCACTCAATCTCAGGAATTTCTCTTCGGGGAACCTCGGCCTCATCCTATCCGCCTCACCCATATCTATAATCTGGCTGTGGTGCGAATTCGTCGCTATGGGTTGTCAAATGAAATGGACGACCTCGACAAGTCAATTCTTCATCTGACCGAATCGATACTCTTCCCACCCCATTCGTGGCTAGAACACGGTCCACTGATCTTTCGAGCTTTGTTCTTCCTCGCTTTCACGCTTTTCGCGCGCTCGGCAGTGTCCGGGGTGCCCGAAGATGTCATTTCCGCAGCCAAATTCCTCCGCCATCTTCGAGACCAGCCTCACGCAGCGTTCGGGTTCCCGCGCCGTCTAGTCGCATGCTTGCTCGTGGATGTGTTGGCATGTCAGGTGGAGTTGGAAGCCGGAAATGTAATGCAGAACATTGAGGAGATGGCAGTCAGCTGCCACGAACTCCTCACCTCGGATCCGTCTGGTGAAGACTCGGGTGACGACATCGCTCAGTCCGTCACAACGCTTTCTGAAGTAGTTTGGTCCAAAATCCGTCCGTTGGTCCCGGATCAACCATTGAATCCAGTTATCGGGTGCCTGCGACTGGCGAGGGTGCACAAACCAGAATTGCGAAATGCTCGCTTCATCCTTGCCTTTTGTCTCAGCATTCGCTATGGTATAACTTTTGTGAATGATGATTATGACGAAGCTGCGTCCATCCTGGATGAAATTATCACTTCCAGTTCCCCCGGAGACGGTCAGGATAAATTCGTAGCTACCGCACGTGCGCTCGTGACAGGGCTAGCGATGATTCGATCGGTGACGCACCAGACCCCGGAATATTCAGAGGAGGCAATATATCGCGCTCGTGCCTTTCTCGGCTCATCTCTTGTCGTAGACCCATTTATCTCTGTCCTTAATAATTCCTTGGAAAATACTGCAAAGCAGCGCTTCACTTACTTCGGCCCCATCGAAGGTCTCGAAGCATCATCCGACATTTCACCATTATCTCAGCCAGTGCCAGCGGTGTCCTTTGGGGAGTACGGAGATGGCGATTCGGAATTCGATCGGGTACACAAGATGAATCGCCTTAGAGGGCTTATCTCTGGGATCCCCAATTATGACCTAACGAAGATCGACGAAGCTATCGAACAGGGCCGATCCATACTACTTGCTTCATCTGTTCCAACGGATCCGCTTGCGCCAAAACTTTTCAGTTTATTCGGCGAGATCCTCAATGAAGCATTCCAGCGCACAAAGAAGCTCGAATACCTTAACGAGTCGATTAGCGCACACCGTCAAGCTATTGAGCATCCGTTTCCGCAGTACCTGCACTTCCCGGTGCTTCGTCAGATTTCCGTGTCTTTGCTCAACCGTTCCAATTATTTTCCAGATTACCGTATGCAAGACCTCGATGAAGGGATGGAACTACTCTCCCAGTGTGTCAACGACGGACATACGAACTTGCCTGATCGATTCTTGTTGGCGTGCTGGTGGGCATTTTGTGCACGACAGCTCCGACACACCTCTGTCTCCGCAGCGTACGAGACCGCTGTGTCATTGATGCAAGGCATCGTGATTTTTGCACCAACCTTGAAGCTACAACATGCCACACTCGCCAAGATATCTGACACCCTTCATAGGATGCCGCTGGACTATGCCTCATATAAGGTCGACCTGCATCAACTCGAGGAAGCGATTGAGACTCTTGAAAGAGGGAGAGCCTTACTTTGGTCCGAGATGCGTCACCTACGTGCTTCAATCGACCAACTTCTGCAGGCTGACCCACAATTAGGACACAAGTTTGCGGAGATCAACCGAGACCTTGAAGAGCTCACTAAGTCCATCTCACCAGGCCACAGATTAGGCATAGATGATGACGGAGCCGACGACATCATGGGGGTGGACCCATTCGGTCGTCTCCTGCTGAAGCAACGTAGGCTTTTGAAGGAACGCGACAAGCTCATTTCGCAAATTCGAGCCTTGCCGGGCTTCGACTGTTTTATGATACCCCTGCCGTTCGACGCACTACGTTCTGCCGCTTCGTCCGGTCCTGTCATTATCATAAACCACTCCATATGGCGCTCTGACATCCTTATCGTTCGTTACAACACATCTCCCTCCCTCATTCCTACCCCTCGTGATTTCTACGACCGTGCGAGCGCATTAAAGGATGAGTTATTGGATGCACGAAACAAATACGGACCCGATTCAAACCATTATAATCAAACTCTAGCTTACATTCTCACAGAGCTTTACGACCTCGTTGGCAAACCTGTCATCGACAGACTTCGTCAACTGAAAGTACCAGAGCAATCCCGCGTCTGGTGGTGTCCGACCTCAGTCTTCTGTTCCCTACCCCTTCACGCCATGGGTCCAATCCCGTCAGATAATGGCGACGACGACCGGTATTTCTTAGACCTCTATATCCCTTCTTATACTCCGACGCTCTCGGCACTCATCCCCGAATCTGACCGTCGTCAGCAAGGCTCACCTACTTCGGACCTTCCTTCATTACTTCTTGTAGCACATTTCGACGTGCCTTCACCAGACGCGTCATTGTCAGACGTGTGCGAAGACGTCAAGATTGTACAGGCACTCAATACGCGACTTCCAGTAAAAAGTCTTATCTCAGAAGGCGCAACAACTACGTCGGCTCTAGATGGCCTCCGGGATCACCAATTTGTCCACTTTGTATGTCACGGCACGTTGGAGGCCAGTAAACCATTTGACGCCGGATTCGAGCTTCATGGGAACGAGCGTCTCACTCTACTCGACATTGTGCGATCTCGGCTTCCCGCTGCCGAATTTGCCTTCCTCTCGGCTTGTCACACAGCTGAGTTGACCGATGGAAGTTCCGCTGACGAGGGCCTACACTTGGCTGCTGCAGTACAATACTGTGGGTTTAGGAGCGTAGTCGGGACAATGTGGGCGATGGCAAACGAGGATGGTCCCGACCTTGCAAAGCACTTCTATAAGTCGATGTTCCCGAGAAGAGAGCAAGGAGAAACGGTACCGTACTACAAGAGATCTGCCGGAGCACTCCGAGACGCGGTGAAGCAGCTGCGGAAGAAGAGAGGGATTACCCTGGAGCGGTGGGTGAATTTTGTTCATTACGGCGCATGATCTGTGAGTGTCTAGGTTTTGTTGGGTGTGACTCCCGTGCTTACAGCCCGTCCGTACCAGTGTGCGCAAGGTCTCAAACGCTATATGCGTGGGGTGGTGCGGGTCAGGCCGTTATTCGAAAATGAGAAGTTCGAACTGGATGTGATACTATAAACCTGAGAATGGTTATGTACGATAGTTATCAGTATAAATGAACCACCGGAACCACTGTGCATTATTGCCCGCCGTCACGGGGGCGAAATATCTTTGGGGAAACACTAACCGCCTCGTGAATGCGCGAAAGATGTGTGGCTCCGATGTACATGCTCTGAAGTGCGTGCGTGAGTTCGGTGACGAGGAGGATTCAAGAAGGATGGGGGAGAGTGAGACAAGCAGATAAAGACTAGATTTGGAAAAGGAAGCGGAGGAGCGGGGGAGGCGACGAGCACGGGCGGGGGTCAGGAAGTGCGAAGTGTCGAGAGTCTGCGGAGTCCGGGATTTGAGTGCGAGAAACGCGGGATTGGGCGGCAGCGGGAGCGGACTGGATGATCAAGCAAAGACAGATGCGTGCCGCAATGAATGAGGAAGGCGAGCCGTAACGCGCGGAGCAGGATCGAAGGCGCGAGTGAACAACCGAGAGACTAAATGTCGGGAGTGTCGGAAGTCAGCCAAGCGAGGCGCTAACGAGGCTGAGGCGAGTGAGACGATAAGGACAAGGACGACGGAAAATGGACAGAAACTTCGAAATCAATGAATTTGCGGACTTTTTAAGACCTGACAGGGTTGAGAGACTTCCACCAAAAGGACGAACGAAGAGGGATTGGCAACAAGGCGTTGATTTATTCCTGCAGAGTGAGCGACCTCGAGTACACGAAAGTGCTTAAGTGCAAGTCCGTAAGTAGGAATATTCGGCAAAGACCGAACAATGCAGGGGGGAGTAAGGTAGGGAATAGGGCTGGAGCGAAGGAGACGGTGACACGAAATGCAGTCGGATGAAGAAGCCAAATTGAAACGGAGATAAGAATGCAAGATAAAGTGATAAGGTCGTACGGAAGTCTAATGTCGTACGGAAGTCCAGCGTCATGATTGGGAATCCACGCCGTCAACTTATACAAAGAGGACTCAAATCGAGGGGATGGGAGAGAGAGAGAGAAAGCAGCCAAAGACTAGGTTGAGGGAGGAACTGCAGGAGCGGAGAAGGCAGGAGAAAGTGCAAGCCGGGATCAGGAAAGCGCAAAGCATCTAGCGCCTGCAGTGTCCGGGGCTTGACTGGGGCCGCACTCTAGCGGGAGCGGAACGGATGGTTAAGCGAAGTCGGAGGCGACGGGCGAGGAGGTCAAGTGGCGTGTGTTAGCCGGGTGCGAAGGGGCGAGCGACTAGACCCAGTGAGAGTGAGCGAGAAACATGAGAAAATAGCGCGACGGCGTTGAATGGACTCAGGGTATCAGGGGAACCGGAACTGGTACGAGCGACATACTGAACGAGGCTGAGGCGAATGCGATGATGAGGACGAGGACGAGGACGAGGACGAGGGCGGTGGACTGAAACTTCGAGACTAACGGATTTGCGGGATTAAATTTGACTCGGGTGTGTTTGAATTAGGGCCTGGACCAGCTGAGAGAGTCGTCCAAGGAGAAACTTGAAGGAGAATGAGGGAATGCCGATACGGGCGTGGATATTTTCTGGCAGAGTCAGTGGCCAAAAATACACGAAAGTACTTGACACAGACAAGCTAGGGAATAGGGCTGGAGCGGCGGAGGCGGAAGCGGAAGCGGAGGCGCAGTAACGCGAAATAGAGTCGAAGAGAAGGCAAATGTAAATGAAGGTAAGCAAAGGAAAGTACAGTTGTAGCATCATACCGTAGTCCGAGGTTGTAGTGAAGAACGCGTGCACGAACGTACAACGAAAACCGAACTTGAAGGGGAACGAGGAAAGAGGCGAAGCGATCAGAAGGCGGAACACAATGACAGGTCGAAGAGGCTGGTGGAGACGGTCAAAGAGAACGAAGACTCGGAGGTTGACTACGTTGACTAGTTGACTGTGACAATGGGGGCGAGTGAAGCAATCGGTGGCTTGCAGTAAGCGGTTCCTGGACCCGGACTCTCACCGCACCAGTCTTGTACCTCAGTCTCCCGAGTCATGCACTGTCTTCCACTTCTCGGTCTCAACGAGGCTCTCTTCCGCCTTTTAGCGCTTTTAGCATTTGCACCGCTCCGGATTATTGGATCTCATTGGGTTGCACGGTTCTGCCAGTGGTGCAAAGACCAATCTTCCTCTGTGTGCCCTACCCCTCATATGAATGAACCCCGTCTTCATGTCACATTGGCTGCACTGGTGCCACTACCTCTGGCCGATCTGCTGCCCGCCAGGCTGGTGTTGTATTTGGTTGCAGTTCCCGGCCCTGTTACCGTATATATTGGGTGGAGCAGACGCCCACAGTCGTGTGTGTTTCCTTGTATGTCTTGCCACGCTTCTGTTTGATACGGGTGTTCAAGGTGAGGTGTGTTAGCACTTTCCACCGTACTACCAATAGTACCCAAATCCTGGCGTCGCAAAGGGACCTATTTGTGACTCGCCTCTTTCTTCGCCCCCATTAGCCCCACTCGTTGCCTCACCAACATGTAGTACTAACACTGACCCAAACATCGGACACCCACCCATCCTTCGGACACCCCGAATTTCTCACTCAATTCTAGACCAATCACTACAAAATCAAGTATACATTGTCTAGTACCATCCCTTGATACGATCCTGTGTTTTTTTTGCTAAAAAACCTGTTGTGTCGCAAAAAAGGAGAAATAGCTGTCCGTCACGCTTGCCGACCAATGCTATTGTCGGGGTTTGATTGGGTCAGCTGACCACCTTCCAAAAGTGACCCGAATTGAAATCTGACTCAGCGCAGTGTGTGCATTGGAATTGTATGACATGCCCGCTTCTTGGCCCGCTCATTGACGGAAAATTGTGCAGCATTTGTTGCTCTTCTGCACAGCTCCGGCGGCTCGTGCTACATTTCGCGTTCGACAGACTCGGGCCTTTCCTGCGGTACACCTCCGATAGTCGCGACCTTGCTCAGTCACTCACGGATTTCCACCTTAACAAGCGCACCCTCAATCCCTATCTATGCTTATCAGTAGAGTCCAGTGCAATCCATTCCTTACGTCCTCCAGCGTTCCGCACTTGCGCGCGCCCTTAGCAACTCAAGCGCGACGCATTTCCGACAGAGTCAATCGGCCATGCGAAGTCTTGCGACACGCGGTGGCCTTCGGGACCCATTATGTTGCCGGTCACTGTAGAACCAGAGCGTCTCGCCTTTCGCATCCCCGAGCGTACCGCGCCCGCACGCGGCCTTAGTGATTTTAGAGAGCGACGTGTCCCTGAACCTTGCGGACATCTGTACGAGATTTCGCGCCGCGCGGAGGCCTGCACAAACTGGTTCTGGTTGTGACACTTCGGGCCTCCCTGAACCCGAGGCAAACCCGGGTCGTTCGGACAGTGTCCCTCAGTGTAGAGACTCCCGGGCTCAACAGCGCTTATGGCTCGGGCCCATCAGCAATTTCCAGGAGGCTTTAGGGAAGCCAGTCGTACATCTTCAGTCTAATCCTGCACTGCCTTATAATTTCAGTACTTTCCAACCTCATTACTATTACAACAGTCATACTTAAGTTTTACAGAACCACAGATATAGTTACCATCGCGCGTTGACCCGGTACTGTCCTGTATGGTACCAATTACAGTACACCCACTGTGACAGGCAGCCTCCAAGTGGAGTTTCAATGAAGGGCGTGACAATGCGTGACTGTCCGAAGGATGGGAGGGTGTCCGATGTTTGGGTCAGTGTTAGTATAGGTTCCGAATTCCGTATCCTGATGGTCTAAGCATGGATGTCTCATAACGTAAGTCCCCGATATCCTCTCGACCTTTCCGTCGCCCCCATCAACGGGCTCTTAATCCCTTATTTACAGGATCGATTCGTGAAATCGATTCCGCTATCACTCAATCCCAGCATTTGCTCTCAGAGTTACCTCAATCTCATCCTCTTGTCCCTGATTGTGGCTATATTCTAGCTAAGGCGCGATTCGATCGCTATGCGCTGTCAAATCAAGAGGATGACCTCGACAAGGCAATTCTTCATTTGACCGAATCAATGCTCCTCCCACCCCGTTCGTGGCTAGAAGACGGTTGAAAGATCTTTCGGGCTTTGGTCTTCCTCGCCTTCGCACTTCTCGAGCGCTCGAAAATGTCCGAGAAACCCGAAGATGCCATTTACGCAGCCACATACCTCCGCCATATTCGAGACCAGCCTCACCAAGCATTGGGGTTCCTGCACCGTCAAGCCACAATGTTGCTCGTGGATGCGTTGGCCATTCAAGTAAAGTCGAAAGCTGGAAATCCGGTCCAGAACATCGGAGAAATCGCAGCCCTCTGCCACGAACTCCTCACCTCGGATGCGCCCA
>WNGR01008901.1_pt1 | contig 10567 bp, 9 predicted proteins | sample 5407581 | NCBI WGS metagenome assembly WNGR01 (sample SAMN13153383, study PRJNA577476) | soil metagenome | isolation source: 80 cm soil or saprolite under Garry oak tree replicate 2 | place: USA:California | collected 2016-06-15 | reverse complement strand
ATGGTTTCAACGTCTCCGTCGCCGAACTCGACGATGCCAACCTATGGAATCGCGCCACCTTGGGGCTCGTCGCCATATCCGGTTCGTCCGCCTATCTCAGCGGCCAGATGCGTGAGGTCGACGACGCGATCCACCGCATTACCAACACGCTCGGCGCCGAAATTGTTGATTCCTGGGTCGAAATCCTGGACGAGTGAGTCAAAACCGCGCCAATCCGCAACCCTCTGCGTCATTCTGACTCGCAGAGTCAGAATCTCCGTAGTTGTCTTGGGCCGGGATAACCGCCTCATCCTGCCTGTTTGGTATCCTTGACTGTTACCTGAAAGATGAGCCATGCCTGAACAACGAGCCCGAACCTACCACCGCAATCGCGTCGCCAGCACGTTCTCCGAAGAGATCGGCGCGATGCTCGAGGGCGAACTCTCCGACCCGCGAATCGCCCCAAGCTACGTCACCGACGTCGTGCTCGCGCCCGGCGGAAAAAGCGCGCGCGTCTTCGTCGCCGTTCACGGAACCGAGGAGGAAGAAGACTCCACGCTCGCCGGCCTGATGACCGCCCGCGGCTTCATTCGCTCCACGCTCCGCGACCGCATGGGCGTTCGCCACGTCCCCGAACTCACTTTCGCGATCGACCGCTCCGAACGCCTGACTGGCCGCATGGAGGAACTTCTCGCCCGAACCCGCAAGCGCGACCTGAAACGCAATCAAAAGTCGGCCACTCCCGCAGACCCAGCTACAGACCCCGCCAAACCGCAACCAGCCGAGCCCCAGACCTGATCCCGTCCAGATGCCCGCCTCCCGCATGCGCCGGACCTGCCGCGTGCACCGCGTGATCGCGGACTCTGGTAGCCTTGTCTCGCTTATCCAGTCACGTTATTGATGAATTTATTGACCGAATCTCCACAACCCGTCGCGTTCAGCAGAGGAATTCGCCAAACGGCCATTGCATGGCTGGCCACGCAGATTCGATCCTTCCGCGGCGAGTCGCCCTGGGAATTCGTCGTCCTGCTGGTGATGACAACCTTCCTGCTGTTTTACGGTTTGGTCCCGATCTTCGGCGGCGACCAGGTTGGACTTGTCGGAGCCGACGAGCCGCGCTACGCCCAGATCGCCCGCGAGATGCTCTACGCGCACTCGCAGGTCTGTCATCAGGTCGACGCAAGGATCATTCCTCACAGCCTGCGGCCGATAGACATCCAGAACTCCTTCCGCTGCCTCGACGCCGGAACTGTCACGCCAATCCTTTACGGCCATCCCTGGCTGGAAAAGCCTGCGCTCTACTACTGGCGCGCGATGAGCTTCTTCAAGGAGTTCGGCGTCTCGGACTGGTCCGCGCGCCTGCCTTCGGCTTCCGGCGCCGGACTGCTGATCGTCATGATCTTCCTGCACATGCGGCGTTTTCGGCCTGGAGGACAGCTCGACGCGGCACTGATTACCGCGTCCTGCGTCGCCATCGTCGGCTTCGCGCGCGGTGCCTCGACCGACATGCAGCTCGCCGCGCCATTCTGTATCGGAATGCTCGGTTGGTACGCGTGGTACGAGACGGGCAAGAAGTTCTGGCTCTTCGATCTCTACTTCTTCGGAGCGGCCGCGACGCTTGCCAAAGGACCTGTCGCTCCGTTCCTCGCGCTCGGCATTATCCTGCTCTTCCTCGGTCTCAGACGGGAATGGTCGGCGCTGCGACGAACCATCTGGATTCCTGGCGTGCTGTTGTACCTGGTGATGGTGCTGCCCTGGTACATCGCGGTCCAGCGCGAGAATCCGACCTTCGTCAAGCAGTTCTTCGTCGAGCACAACCTGGAACGATTCGCGACCAACATCTACCAGCATCATCAGCCGTTCTGGTACTACCTCGTGGTCCTGCTGGTCGGCCTGATGCCCTGGACTGTGATTGCCATCCGAGCGGTCGTCGAAGCTCTGCATGTTTCGATCGCCGAGTGGAAAGTGCGCCTTAATCCGACGCGGTATCTCGGACATTCGCGCGCAGGAGACGCCTTCCCGGAGTTCCTCGTTCTCTGGGCGCTGTTTCCTATCGTGTTCTTCACGTTTTCTCACTCGAAGTTGCCGGGATACATTCTGCCCTCGATTCCGCCGGTCACCATTCTGACCGGGGACTATCTGAACCGCATTCGGCGCGCCGGACTTCCAAAGTGGCTGCTGTGGTCGCACGCAGCGACCTGCGCGCTGGTGGCGTTCGTGATCGTGCTGGCGCCGCAGCACATGAACTACGGGACTCTCGTGCCTTCAGCAAGTTGGCTGTTCAGTGCGAGCGCCGCGGCAATCCTTGTGCTCTTCGCGGTGGTGCAGACGATCCGGATCGGAGGCATCGCGCATGTTCGCAACGCGACGCTGTTTCCAGTGCTGGCTGCGATGGTCTTTCTGCTCGGTTTCCACGGCAGAGATCTGGACCTGAATTATTCGGCTCGCCCGCTGGCGCGGCAGATGCAGCAGGCAGCGCCGGAAGCGCGGCAGGTCGCGGTCGAGGACGTCCGGCGCGACATCGTTTACGGCATCGCGTTCTATCGCAATGAGGAGCCCATCGAGTACGGTAAGGACGGCGTTCCCGACGGTGAGCACTTGCTGATTATTCCGGCCAATGAGACCGGAAAACTGGAGCATTGGTTGCCCGGTCGCGTCTACGAGCCGCTGTTTCTCTACGGATCGCAGGGCCTGGAAGTGTACAAAGTCTTTCCCAGGCGTTAGGCTCAGATGACTTCCTCGGGCAGTGCTCTCTGGCTCGACGCGTGTAGACGATGACAAGTGTTTTGGATCGGCATTGAAGTCGCAGAGTAGGTCGAGTGTATGTCCAGCTTGCCGGTTGCTTCCCAAATCGAAGTGCTTGACCTGCGGCATTTTTCCGCGCGTCAACTGCGGCCTTTGCTGGAACGCGAGGCAGAAGTCTGGCGAGTCCGCCTGCGCTGGGATTACAAGAGTTCGACCGAGTTGCTGCTGCAGTATCTGGAATCACGTATCCTGCAGGGCTTTGTGGCCCTCGATCGCGGGCGCGTTTGCGGCTACACATTCTGCGTCTACGAAGGCCACAAGGCGGTAGTCGGCGATGCCTTCGCCGCCAACCACGCGATGATTGGCGATGCTGGAACGACTCGCGTTCTGCTCTCACACATGCTGGAGATGCTGCGGCATTCGCCGGCAGTCGACCGCGTGGAGTCGCAGCTTCTGCTCTTCGAAGCGGGCGAATTCGCAGACCTTTTCGACGGACCTGAGTTCACAATCTATCCGCGCCTCTTTCTGGAGTGCGAACTGCGCAAGCCGGTTGACGTTCGAACGGCTGGATCGCCTGCTGCGGCAACTGGCGTTCCTGCCGAGCTGGAGTTATCCACCTGGAGCGCGCAGGATTACCAGGCTGCGGGCGAACTGATCCATGGATGCTATATCGGTCACGCCGACGCGCAGATCAACGATCAGTACCGCTCGCTGCATGGCTCCTTGAGATTCCTGCACAACATTGTCCGGTTTCCCGGATGCGGCATCTTCGAAGCGAACTTCTCCTGGATGCTGCGAGACCGGCGAAGCCGCGCCCTTGTGGGCATGGCGCTGTGCTCGCGGGTCGCGGCCGATGTTGCGCACGTCACGCAGCTCTGCATCGCTCCTGCGTATCGAGGCCTTGGCCTCGGACGCGTGTTGCTGAAGCAAACCGCGGATAGCCTGCTGCGCGGCGGCTTTTCGGCCATCACGCTCACGGTCACGGAAGGCAATGACAAGGCGGTCAGACTCTACGAGCGGTTCGGATTCTCGCTGCGGCAGCGCTTCGATGCGATGGTGCTGGACACGAAATACAACCGCCGCTGACTCGCTTGAACAGTCTAAAGTTCCAACCGCTGCGGTTGCCTGCTCCAGCAGATGAGCCAGACCAGGAAGCAGAGCGTGCAGGCTCCAGTCGTGTCGAGCAGCACATCGACCGGCGTTCCCGTCCTGCTGGCCAGAAAGCTCTGGTGGAACTCGTCGCCGCTCGCAATAATCGCTGTCGAGAAGATGGCGAGAACCGAGGATTCCAGGCGCCACGAGAGGAGCGACATCCGGCCGCGCTGGCCAAGCGTATGCAGCCACGCGCGGAGGAACGTGAAGCCAACGGTTCCGTATCCCACAAAATGACCGGTCTTGCGCAGCACGTGGTGAAACGAATCCCACGTGCTGTCCTGCATGGCGCCAAATAACCGTTCGGCAATTGGCCGCAGCCAACTGCTTGTGTTCTCGGCGGAAAAAGTGCCTGTGGACTCGACGCAGATCACCGCGATTGCGATCGCGACGGGAGCCCAGACTCGGAACCACCAACGCCAGCCGCGCTCGGCGAACGATGAGAGTTGCGGAGGCTTGTGAAAGAAAACCGAACGCATCTTTCTAAGCTATCAGTCCGAGTCGTTCGTCGGGCATATGTCGACGCGCTACGGGTCTCAAGCCGATACCCATGCGCTCAACGCTTTTCTGCGCTTGTAAATCATGTACGCCCAGAAGAGCAGGTTGAGGAACAGTGCGCCAGCGCCGTCCAGAAGCGCATCGCTCAAGCATCCAACGCGCCCTGGAAGAAACGTCTGGTGCCATTCGTCGAGGCACGCGACGGCGAATGTGGAGATCACCGCCAATGCCGCTGCGACAGGCAGGAGCCAATTTGTAACGATCCCTGAAAACGCCTGTGCGGACTTGTACCAGGCGCTGCGGAACAGCAGTCCGATGAGTCCGTAGCCGATGAAGTGGCCGACCTTGCGAAGGACTTCATTGACGTCTCCGGTCAGGTCGACATGCCAGTTGCCGAAGGCCGCTTTCCAGGCGCCAGTGACTACGATCTGGGTGTGCGAACCACCCATGAAGGTGGTCGATGTGAAACCGATAAACGCCAAGCCATATAGGACAGGCAACCAATGAGTTGGGGCGTTACGAGATGGTGCAGTCTGGGAAGGGCTCAATAATACGGGTGAAGCGGCCATCGCTGGTGTCTCCAAGCTGAGATTCGATCGAACCTGCTCGGTTCAACCTGCTCATAAGCAAGCGAGATGCCAAACTGGACGACTTTTATTATCTGTTACTTAATGCGTTACACGATGCGGCGATGCACTGGTTCCGCGGCTTAAAACGGTAAGAATTACCTGCCAAAGGCTGCTATTCTGCGTGATAATTGGGCGCTTCGCGGGTGATGATGACATCGTGAACGTGGCTTTCGCGGAGACCTGCGTTCGAGATTCGGATGAAGCGCGCATTGTTCTGCAGATCCTCAATTGTGCCGCACCCGAGATATCCCATGCCCGAGCGCAGGCCACCGACGAGTTGGTAGACCATCGCTTCGAGCGGTCCACGGTGCGGGACGCGGCCTTCGATTCCTTCCGGGACAAATTTTGCGAGGCGGTTGGAACCGTTCGACTCGCGAGCAGTGACTGATGTGCGCTCGACGCTGGCGGCTTCGGTCATGTCCTCCGCGCTTTGGAAGTAGCGTTCGCCCGAGCCCTGAGACATGGCGCTGAGCGAGCCCATTCCCCGATAGGCTTTGAAGGAGCGGCCCTGGTAGAGGATGGTCTCGCCGGGCGACTCGTCGACTCCGGCGAAGAGCGAACCGATCATGACTACGTTTGCGCCGGCGGCGATTGCCTTGGTGACATCGCCGGAGTACTTGATGCCTCCGTCGGCGATGACGGGAATACCGTGTTTGGATGCGGCGCGGGCAGCCTCGGAGATGGCGGTGATCTGCGGCATTCCAGCGCCGGTGACCATGCGCGTGGTGCAGATGGAGCCGGGCCCGATGCCGACTTTGACCGCGTCTGCTCCGGCGTCGATCAAGGCCATCGCGCCGTCGTAGGTGGCGATGTTGCCGGCGAGCAGGTCGATGCCGGGAAAGCGCTGCTTGACCGCAGTTACTGCTTCGAGGACGCGCGACGAGTGTCCGTGCGCCGAGTCGATGGCGAGGGCGTCGACACGCATTGCGATCAACTCGGCAGCGCGTTCGAGGAAGTCTCCGGTAGCGCCGATGGCTCCTGCGACGCGCAGGCGGCCTTTGGTGTCCTTCGACGCGTTGGGATATTTCAGCTTCTTCTGAATGTCCTTTACGGTGATGAGGCCTTTGAGTTCGTAGTCGTCGTTGACGACCAGCAGCTTTTCGACGCGGTGCTGGTGAAGGATTTCTTCTGCCTGCTCGAGCGTGGTGCCGACCGGAACGGTGATGAGATTCTTCTTGGTCATCACATCATCGATCGGGATGTCGGTACGCGAGACGAAGCGGAGATCGCGGTTGGTGAGGATTCCGACGAGGCGGCCTTTGCGGGTGACCGGGACGCCGGAGATCTTGAAGCGGCGCATGAGTTCGAGCGCATCGGAGATGGGCTGCTCGGGCGCAATGGTGATGGGATCGACGATCATGCCGGATTCGGAGCGCTTGACCTTGTCAATCTCACCGGCCTGCTGGGCGATGGTGAGGTTGCGGTGGACGACGCCCATGCCTCCCTGCTGGGCCATGGCGATGGCCAGGCGCGACTCTGTGACGGTGTCCATGGCCGCCGACATCAGCGGAGTGGTGAGGGTGATGTTTTTGGTGAGCTGGGTCTGGGTGCTGACCTGGGTGGGAACCACTTCGCTGTACGAGGGGACGAGAAGAACATCGTCGAAGGTGAGAGCTTCTGGGATTGGGGTGATGATCATTTGTTCTTTCTGGTTGGGGAGCGCTCGCGGGCTCGGTTCGACAGGGGTTTTGTTGATTGTATTCCAGGTTCGCGGTTCGAGGTTCGAGGTGCGAGGTGGGTTCGAGGTGCGTGGGTGCTGAGAATGGAGGTTGGAGGGTGCTCTGAACGGCTTGTATATCGGCGAGGATGAGAGCTGGTGCGGGTGTGGTTGCTGGCTCCTTTGGTTGAGCAAGGTGATGGAGGATCGAGAGGAGAGGAATGAGATGGGTTGCCGGTTCCTTTGTGTCGGCTGGTTTCTCGGTGTCCGGTGTTCGTTCTTCGGTGTTCGGTGTTGGTTGTGCGGGTTCCTCAGGTAGATGCGTTTCGACTGGTGCGGGAGTCACGGCAGGCTCTAAGCCCAGGGTCGACGATGAAACTGTCGACCCTGGGGCACCCGTGGTGGGAATTTCGGCGGGTGCGGCGGGGTCGTCGATCTCGCAGGTTCGGCCGGGCGGGGCGATGTCCGGGCTGGCGTCGGGGATGGAGACCCACGGCTCCTTGTAGACGTCGCGGACGATCCGGGTGGGGCGGCGGACGATACGCAGTCCGCGGGCGTTGGCGGCGGCGAGTTGGAGACCGTAGAAGAGCGAGTTGGCCTCCTTCGGTGTAATGCAGCCGGTGGCGAGCGCATTGATGACGCAGGAAATGGCTAGCTGGGCTGACTCGCGGTCCTCGACGGCGGGAAGCTGGAGGAAGCGCGGGTGCGGGATCTGCGCGGACTGGAAGTGGACCTTGTTGCGATAGAGTTCGTGACTGTTGTGCAGGCGGCTGTGGAAGTAGCAGAACACCGAATTGCAGAGGGCCGCGCCGCGGCATTGGAGTCCGTTAGTCTTGATGTGACGGCAGAGATCGACTTGCATTTGATGCTCCTTTTCCGTGGCACCCCCCCCGGGGGGGTAGGCTTAAGTGATTGCGGTAGAGCGAGTTGCGATTTTCGGCTCCTGCAAATATTTGATTCCAGGATGGTTATAGTCAAATATTAGGAGACAAACGAGTTAGCTCCATTTTGGCGCGTTTTCTGCCAAAAGCAGCCACGATAAGACGAGTCAATTGGAATCCATTTTGCGCCCCCCACGGGTGTTTTCTGGATGAGAGGACAGGGCCAGGCACGAGGCCGCGCTCCTGTTGCTCTACTTTATAAGTATATCGGGTGTGTCAAGCGTTTGCGGGCGGTGTCGGTAGACCCACTCATCGCGATAAAGCTGCGATGAATGGGGCACGGGGGCTTGGGTGGTGGGTTGAACGGGCTGGACGGGCGGTGTCGGTGGACCCACTCATCGCGATGAAGCCGCGATGAATGGGGCACGGGGGCTTGGGTGGTGGGTTGGGTGGTGGGCTACTGAGTGTCTTTAGTACTCAATGCTTGCTCTGGCCGGCGGCCGTTCGTCAGCTTTACCGCCGTCAGCAACAGCCAGATGAATCCCAGGTATCGGGTGATCGGAATCAGAAAGTTCGCCGGATAGGCAACCAGGCTGAGGGAAGAGAACTCTCCGGCAACCGCAACCACAATTCCGAGAGCGGCGAGCCAACCAGGGAGAAGGTGTGAAAAGTAACTCGTGACAGATACGCCCGCCGTCAAGAGACCGAATCCCACTGCATACGCAACCCCGCCAGACAGGAAACTGACAAAGTAGATGGCCTTTACCGCGGGCGCAGAAGCAACAATATCGGGCAAAGATAAAATCCAGCCAGATAAGCCAGACACGATGAGCGCATTTGCGGCGGTCAGTCCGCCGAAGAGCGCTATGTTCGTTCCAGCAGCCCTGACTCCCATGAAGCGCAGGCGGCTGACCATGGTGACAGCGAACAGTCCCAAGGGGACGGCAGAGGCAAACAAGAAGAAGCTGCTGACACGGACCGCAGATGGGTTCTGCGCGAAAAACACGCGGATAACATCGGCTGCCGCAAAGGGGTTGACATATGGAGCGCCATGACGAAGCGCCGCTGCTGCTGCGAGATTGGCCGCAAAAACCAGGATGTGGACAATCCCGAGCAGGATCAAGGAGGGACCGCGGAATCGTGATATTTGTTTCATAGTGTAATGATTGATAGAATAAACGACTAAAGGATGCAATAATATTTGCCAGATATGAATCCCAGAGAGATGGAAAAAGGCCAACCGGCTTTCCTGCTTGCCCAGGTGGGGGCGCATGCCGCGTCGCAATTTGCTGAAAGATTGGGAGTTCTCGAGCTCACACCGCCGGACGCGGGAATCTTGCGATTGCTCAACCAGACAGCGGGTATCAGTCAGCAGGAGCTATCGGTGAGGCTGCAGATCCATCCCAGCCGACTCGTGGCCATCCTGGACAACCTTGAGAAGCGAAGACTCGTGGAGCGCAGGGCAAATCCAAAAGACCGGCGGTTGTACTCGCTGCACCTTACGGAGGAGGGACGGGAAATCCTTGAGCGAATTGGAAAGGTGGCAAGGGAGCATCAGGATGCACTCCTCGCGTCCATCAGCGGAGAGGAGCGCGGCCTACTGACGGCGATGCTGCACAGAATTGCCGATGCACAGGGACTGACGCGGGGCGTCCATCCTGGATACAAGAGGTTGGAGAAGGGAATGGCTTCCGAACTCAAGCGATCCTGAGAGTTCAGGCCTACCACCGGGACGGTGTCGGTGGACGCTTGGGTGGTAAGTTGAACAGGGGCTGGGCGGGCGGTGTCGGTGGACCCACTCATCGCGATGAAGCCGCGATGAATGGGGCACGGGGGCTTGGGTGGTGGGTTGAAAAGGGGCTGGTTGGGCGGTGTCGGTGGACCCACTCATCGCGATGAAGCCGCGATGAATGGGGCACGCGGGCTTGGGTGGTGGGTTGAACAGGGGCTGGTTGGGCGGTGTCGGTAGACCCACTCATCGCGATGAAGCCGCGATGAATGGGGCACGGACGCTTGGGTGGTAAGGGAAAACAGCGCACGGATAATGAGTGGGCCATCTGCCGGTCGGCTGTCAGCGAACTGTGGTCCGTATTGGACGGGAATTGAATTTCGCGGGGTATAGGCGTATCTTGAAAGAGCAAGCGAGTTTGTTCCGTCGTTGAACTGAAAGCCGTGTACGCACCGGCAGAAATGGCGGAAGAGATGAGTGGGCGAGAGCCCACTTTTTGTTGCTCTAAAGCCAGTCCGGCACTTTCGGGCGGTGCATGCCGTTCCCTTGGTTGGGGACAACGGGCAAGAACAGGCAACAGCAAAGGCAAATGCGGGGATTCTTCGCTCCGCTCAGAATGACAAGCGTTTTATCAAGAATGACAGGCGTTTTTCTTCAGAATGACAAGCAAGTGCAAGTGCGAACTACGGAGACTCTGAGCTGCGCTCAGAGTGACAGCTTAGAAAGATATGGCGTTGGAGATGGATGCAATTCGGGCGCTGGCGGAGCGGGTTGCCGCGTCGCACCATCTGGAAGTTGTGGATGTGGAGTTTGGCGGCGGCGGGAAGAGCCGGGCGCTGCGAGTGTTTGTGGAGAAGGACGCGGCTGAACGCGCGAGGCTGAAGGCGCGGGCCGAGGCTGGTGAGGTTGAAGATTTGCCGAAGGGAGTTCCGGTGGAGTTGCTTTCGGGCGTGACGCATGAGGATTGTGCGGTGTTTGCGACGGACTTTGGAACGCTGCTGGATGTTGAGGATGTGGTTCCGGGGAGCGAGTACACGCTTGAGGTTTCGTCGCCCGGGCTGGAACGGAAGCTGTCGCGAGCGGATGAGTTTGAGCGGTTCGCGGGAAGCTTGGTGAAGGTGAAGACGTTTATTCCGGTGAACAACAATCGGGTGTGGACGGGGCGTCTGATGGGATTTGCGGACGGTGTTTTGAAGATTGACCTGGCTGCGGTGAAGCAGAAGGGCAAAGCGAAGAAGGCGGCGGTTGCGGACGTGATGGAGATTCCGCTGAAGGATGTGGAGAAGGCGAATTTGGT
>WNGR01008899.1_pt1 | contig 10567 bp, 8 predicted proteins | sample 5407581 | NCBI WGS metagenome assembly WNGR01 (sample SAMN13153383, study PRJNA577476) | soil metagenome | isolation source: 80 cm soil or saprolite under Garry oak tree replicate 2 | place: USA:California | collected 2016-06-15 | reverse complement strand
GCGCCAAGCGGCGTAACGCCATCGGGCGAAGCTTCGGCGCTTAATAGAGCGCCGGCTGTTCCGGAGCGGTTGGGCGACCGAGCACGCCGTTCACCACGTCAAACGGAGTATAAGACTGCGATCCACAGGAATCCGATTGGACCGCGTAGCGTCCATCGACGACGGCATCGTTCTGAATAAACAGCGCATAGGTTCGCAGATGCCCGCGATCCAGAAAATGCAAGCAAGCGAGCCAGCTCCAGCCTTTGAGCGAATGGACCCAGCGTAAATCGGAAATCTCGAAACCTTCAAAGGAGGGGCGATCCCGCATCGCCGAGGAAAGATATTTGGCTGCCAGGGCGGCATAAGGTGGCTGCTCAGCCGGCGGTGCTGCGGTTTCGCTCGGCCGCGCTAACTCGGCGCATCCTGATCCGGCGATGAGCATCAGCGTCAACAGCGCATACCGGGCGGCATTGCCGAGTGAACTGTCGATAAAACGCGTGCGATGCCAGCACCATAGTCCCGCCACGAATGCTGTCCATTCCGACATGAAGTTCGGTATAGATCTTGGGCGAGGCGAGAAATCCGGCACCGGATATGATCCCTAAGCGGCTATTTAAGACGGCAATTTTGCTCGGGCTTGGGCTTAATCTCGCAAGCTGTGGCGGTTTTGTCGCCGATCATTGGCCGCATTGGGCCGGCGGCATGCCCGCCGATGTGCCGCCACGGCCGGGTGCTCCTGGTTATGCCGACTTCATTGCCCACGGCCAAGCCAAACCGGAACAAGCCAAACCGGAGCAAGCTAAACCGGAGCCAGCCAAGCAGGACGTTGTCAATGGTGCGAGTTCGCAGCCGCCGGTTGCGGCGGCCGCACAATCTAGCTTTGAGCAGTCACCTGCTATGCAACGGCCGCCAACATCCAACGCACAGATCCGTGGCGTCACGCCACAGGAAGATCTCTCCCGAGATCCTAGCGTCGTAAATGGCGGGCTCTACTAAAGCGGACTCAAGCCGGATCAGGCGACGCCGGCGCGCAGCAGATCGTGAAAATGCACGATGCCGATCGGCCGGTCTGCTTCCACAACAATCAACGCCGTGATTTTCGATGCATTGAGAATCTGCAATGCCTCACTGGCCAATTGGTCGGGACGAACGGTTTTTGGGGAGGCGGTCATTACGTCATCCACCGTCGCCTGCAACAAATCGGCGCGCATGTGACGACGCAAATCGCCGTCAGTGATCACGCCGGCGAGCTTTCCCGTCGCTTCGATGACGGCGACACAACCAAATCCCTTGGCGGACATTTCCACGATCGCTTCTGACATAGGCGCGGCGCGCGCGATCAGCGGTACGGCATCGCCTGGATGCATCACGTCGCGAACGAATTTCAATGCCGCGCCTAATTGGCCGCGCGGATGAAAGACTCCAAAATCGACGGCGGTGAAGCCGCGGCTTTCAAGCAGCGCGATGGCCAAGGCATCGCCAAGCGCGAGCTGCATCAACGACGAGGTCGTGGGTGCCAGATTATGTGGACAGGCTTCGCGTGCCGAAGGCAGCACCAGCACGATATCGGCGGCTTTACCTAGCGTGCTCTCAAGATTGACTGTCACGGCGATGAGCGCGATGCGAAACCGCCGCGAATAGTTGATCAGGTCCTTTAGCTCTTCGGTTTCGCCCGACCACGACAGGGCCAGCATGACGTCGTCGGACGTGATCATGCCAAGGTCGCCGTGACTGGCGTCGGCGGCGTGCACGAAGAAGGCCGGAGTTCCGGTCGAGGCGAGCGTCGCCGCGATCTTGCGCGCGACGTGGCCAGATTTGCCCATTCCAGTGACGATAACCCGGCCTCGCGCCGCGCGAATGGTTTCGACGGCGGCGGTGAACGGCGCCGCAAGGCCATCCGCCATCGCGGCGGCAAGCGCGGCTAAGCCGTCCGATTCCGTCTCTAAGGTGCGGAAAGCGGAAGCAAGATGAGCGCTCAAAACGGGCTTCGGCTTTCTCGCGTCGGACGCGCTCATTGGCCTTCTCCCCACACCCGAACTGCAACACAACTGAGGCGTCGATTACGTTTGTCCAATGCGTTTTATTTGCCCCAAGCGGCGAACGCATCGCCGAATGCGCGATTGCCTGGCGGCCCCTTCTCCAGTGCAAGAATGGCACGCCCGCCATTATTATACACGACGGGAATATCGAACCATGATCGGTCCTTGAGAAGTTGCAGGTTACGTTGCACGTCGGCGTCAACCGCCGACAGGCCGATCAGGAAGAAACCGTTGGTCACCTTCACGGCGAGCCCGGCGAGCGGCACACCGCGCGCCTGCTCGGATTCCTTCATTAAAACGCCTGGCACATTGGCAATGCCGCCGCCTGCAAAATTCGCCGGCAAGTTGAACATGATTTCTATCGTGTGGCTGGCCGGAAGCGCTTGATCGGTATTGCGGCGTAACGACCAAGTGAAGGTCATATTCCGCTCGGGAACCGTGACGTCGGCGCGAATCTGAAGCTCCGGAGCGAGCCCGCTGCCGGGCGAAACCGTTTCGGTCCGCCACACCGCCGAGCCGACATATTGTTTGCCCTGCGGATTGGCCGGATCCTCCTCATAGAGCACGACGCGCTGCGCGAGCGCAGGTCCACTCTGGTCCTTCGGCGTGGCTGTAGTCGGCGGTTGACGGGTCTGCTCTTGCGGCACGCGGCCGGCGAATTTCGGTTCGCCCGTCGGCGGCTGGGCCGTTTGCGTTGGTTTCGACCGCACATCGGTGAGGAACTGATAAAGCCCGCTGATATTGGGCCACTGCCACGACACCATCGCCCCGAGGCCGGCAACAATAGTCAGTGCCGCCGCAAGCTTAGCGAGACCGCGATAAGAGCGTGGCGGCCGCGGCTTTCGATAATGCTCTACCGGTTCGATTGAACGCTGCGGCTGGTGCCGATTTAATTCAAGCTGTTCCTGGTCATCGAGATCGTATCCCTGTTCGAGTCCATGCAACGGCGGCGCAACATCCTCGGCCAGATCGGAAGACTGTTCATTGTCAAAACGCTCGGCACTATCCGGCGCCGCCGCCTCTGCGTCGGAAAATTCGTGCGTCGAGGCGGCCCCATAGGCGTTTTGCGTATTGCGAACTGGCGTCTTTCCCCTGTTAGCGGGGGCAGCGAGATCATCCGTGGCGCTTCCGGCGTTGCGAAACCCTTTGAATTCCTCGCGCGGTCTTTGCGTGGTTCGCGCGTTAAGCAGCCGACTGCGCGCACTCGCCCGTGACTCAGCCAACGGCGCTTCGCTCGAAACCGATTCATTCACTCGGACGGTGGACGGCGCTTCTTTTTGCGCCGTTTCTGCGAATCTCGTCTCTGCACCCGACGGCGGCGGCATAGCGTTGGACGGTGCGCTCGAACGCTCGCGCCATCCCGCCGCTCCCGGGCTGGCGGACGAAGCGGCTCCGCCATAAGGGCGGTTCGTCGCATGAATCGACCGCGGCGCTGCCGGCTGCGGTTCACTACGCGCTTTGCGCACCGCCTCGGCCTCAACCTTGCGGATCGCGTCCTCCAACGCCAGGCGCTCGCGGGTGATCTCGGCTTCGGAGAGCGGCGGGTCGATGCCGCGCAGCTGCGCCACCAACGCGGCGCGGGCGCGCTCATAAAGCGTGCGCCGCGCTTCGGCGGTATTGTTGGCAAGCCCCTCTACGGCGCGGGCGATGAGTGGATGATAATCTGCCATCGGCGGAGTTTACGCTGCGCTCACTAAACTTGCATCTTATGCTTCGAACGGATTGTGCATGAGGATCGTATCCTCGCGTTCCGGACTCGTGGACAAAATAGCGGCAGAACAGCCGATTAGCTCTTCCAAGCGGCGAACATATTTGATCGCTTGAGCGGGCAGATCGGCCCACGAGCGGGCATGAGCTGTTTTTTCCCGCCAGCCCGCGATGGTTTCGTAAATCGGCTCAACGCGCGCCTGAGCGTGCTCGCTGGCCGGCAGATAATCGATCTCGCGGCCATCCAACCGATAGGCGACACAGACCTTTATCTCGTCGAACCCGTCCAGGATGTCGAGTTTGGTAAGCGCGAGACCGTGGATGCCGCTGGTTCGCACCGTCTGCCGCACCAGAACCGCGTCGAACCAGCCGCAGCGCCGCGGCCGGCCGGTGACGACGCCGAATTCCTTGCCGCGTTCCCCGAGCGTCTTGCCAATCGCATTGGTCTGCTCGGTCGGAAACGGCCCGGCTCCCACGCGCGTGGTATAGGCCTTGCAAATGCCAAGCACATAATCGATGGCGCCGGGCCCCATGCCCGATCCGGTGGCGGCTTGTGCTGCCACCGTGTTCGATGACGTGACAAACGGATAAGTGCCGTGATCGATGTCGAGGAGCGCGCCCTGCGCGCCTTCGAACAAGATGCGCTTGCCCTCACGGCGCCGTTCGTCAAGCAATGCCCACACCGAATCCATGTAGGGCAGCACTTTCGGGCTGACCGCAGCGAGCTCGTCATACAGGCTGAGTGGCGCGACCTCGCTCATGCCAAGACCGCGGCGCAGCGCATTATGATGCGCCAACAGGCGCTCGATCTTGCCGTTGAGCATCTGCAGGTCGGCCAGGTCCATCAGCCGAATGGCACGGCGGCCCACTTTGTCCTCATAGGCCGGGCCGATGCCGCGACCGGTAGTGCCGATCGCGCCCTTGCCCGATGCCCGCTCGCGCGCGACATCGAGCTCCTGGTGCAGCGGTAGAATCAGCGGCGTGTTCTCCGCGATCCGCAGGTTGTCCGGCGTGACGACGATCCCTTGCTTTTTCAGTTGCGCGATCTCGCCCAACAGCGCGTGCGGGTCGAGCACGACGCCATTGCCGATCACGGATAGCTTGCCCGGCCGCACGACGCCCGAGGGCAATAGCGACAACTTATACGTGGTGCCGTCGATCACCAGCGTATGGCCGGCATTGTGTCCGCCCTGGAAGCGGACGACGATGTCGGCCTGCTCCGAGAGCCAATCGACGATCTTGCCTTTGCCCTCGTCGCCCCATTGGGAGCCGACCACGACGACATTTGCCATGAGGGAAGGGTCCTCAAAAGCCGATAATGATTACGATGGCTCGGATACTGGCTGCCGCCGGTCGTTCCGATACTGGATGATGCGCGGCGAAGCAAGGAAAACCCGCCTGCCCGCAGCGCCGGCAAGTCCCCGCAACGGCTTGGTTTTCACCGCAAAACTGCCTCGCTTTCACCCATTAACGGTACCGCTCCCGCCGCAGCAGGCCAAAGCTGAGACGTTGCCCGCCGCTGCAGACGATATCAGCGCTGCCACGCCTGCGCGCCCAGTCATGCGACTTCAGGCCTACCGGCTTGGCTCACGCTGCGCTAGCTCACCGCCCTGTCCAAGTGAGCGCGAAAGATGACGCCGCGGAACCAGGCCCAAACTTCAATCCGCACCAATGGCGATGGCGCGCGCGACCCAGATGCCAGCGGGAATTCCGGCAATGGCAGCTCTATCACCCAGCAAGCCGGCGATCCAAGCAATACCGGCACCTCCGCTGCCCATCGCGCTTATCTATTGCTGTCGCTGACGTCCTTATTCTGGTCCGGCAACGTCGTGATCGGGCGTTACATCGCCGGCTACGTTCCGCCGATCACGGTTTCGGTGATCCGCTGGGCCGGCGCGTTCGTCATCCTGCTGCCGTTCGCCGCGCGGCATCTGGCGCGCGACTGGCCGGTTATTCGCAAGCATGCGGGCTTGCTGACGCTGCTCGCGCTGACCGGCTTCTCGGCTTACAACACGATGGCCTATTACGGCCTGCATTTTACCACCGCGATCAACGGACTGCTGTTGCAGTCCGTTTCACCGCTGTTCGTCGCGCTGTGGTCGTTCGTGTTATTTCGCGATCGGCTGTCGGTGCGCCAGAGCGCCGGCATCTGTCTCTCGCTCGCCGGCGTCGTCGTGATCGTTTGTCACGGCAGCCTCGAAATCCTGTTGGCCGTAGCGTTCAACCGCGGCGATCTCTGGTTTGTCGTTGCGCTTCTGATCTACGCTTTTTACGTCGCTATGCTGCGTGTGCGGCCGGCGATGCACCCGCTGTCGTTCCTCGCCGTCGGCATGGGCGGCGGCGCGCTGTTGCTGGTGCCCGCCATGGCACTGGAGATCGCGTTCGGGCAGAGAATCATTCTCAATTACTTCAGCGCTTTGAGCCTGCTCTATCTTTGCGTCTTCCCCTCCCTGTTCGGCTATCTGTGTCTCAACCGCGGCATTGAACTGATCGGCGCCAATCGCGCGGCGCCGTTCATCCATCTCGTGCCGGTCTTTGGATCGGTGCTGGCAATTGCGCTGCTGGGCGAGCGCCTGCAAATCTATCATGCCGTGGGCTACGGCCTGGTCTTCGCCGGTATTCCCATTGCCACCAGGCGCTGAGCCATCAAAACTGCAGCGGTTTGACCTGTTGGACGTTCGGAATCTGCCGGACCTTGGCGAGCACCTCGGCCGGAACGGCGCCATCGATCTCAACCAGCGCGATGGCGTTGCCGCCGAGCGACTCGCGTCCCAGATGGAAGGTCGCAATGTTGATTCCGGCCTCGGCCAGGAGTGTGGCGAAGCGCCCGACGAATCCCGGTTTATCCTGATTGGTCACGTAAAGCATCGACGGCGCGAACTCGGCATCCATGCGGATGCCTTTGATGTCGATGATGCGCGGTCGCCCGTCGGCAAAGACGGTGCCCGAAACGGCGCGAGTCTGCCGGTCGGTAACGACCGCGAGCGTGATTAGGCTGTCGTAATCGCCTTCGGCGTCGCGCCGGGTTTCCTCAACGACAATGCCGCGATCTCGCGCGACAATCGGCGCCGAGACGACATTGACCTCTTGCAGCATCGGCCGGAGCAGGCCTGCCACCGCAGCGGAGGTCAGCGCCTTGGTGTTCATTTCGGCGACCCCGCCCTGATAGGTAATCCGCACCTGCTTGATGCCGCTTTCAGTGAGCTGTCCGGCAAACGAACCGAGCTTTTCCGCGAGCGCGATGAACGGTTTGAGTTTGGGCGCTTCCTCGGCACTGATCGAGGGAAAATTGACGGCATTGGAAATCGCGCCGCGCAGAAGATAGTCCGACATTTGCTCGGCGACTTGCAGCGCGACGTTTTCCTGCGCCTCCATGGTCGAGGCGCCGAGATGCGGCGTGCAAACTACATTGGGTAACCCGAACAGCACGCTTTGGGTGGCCGGCTCCTCCCGGAACACGTCAAGGGCGGCGCCGGCGGCTTGACCGGATTTGAGCGCCGCGGCCAGCGCGGCCTCGTCGATCAGTTCGCCCCGCGCACAATTGATCAACCGTACACCGCGCTTCATCTGCGCCAGGGTTTCGGCATTGATGATGTTGCGCGTCTTTTCGGTTAGCGGCGTATGCAGCGTGATGAAATCCGCGCGCCGCCACAGCTCGTCCAGTTCGACCTTCTCGACGCCGAGCTTGAGTGCGCGCTCGACGGACAGGAAAGGATCGTAGGCGATAACCTTCATCTTCAAGCCGAGCGCGCGGTCGGCGACGATCGAACCGACATTGCCGCAGCCGATAATGCCCAGCGTCTTGCTGAAGATCTCGACGCCGAGAAACTTGTTTTTCTCCCACTTGCCGGCGCGGGTCGAACTGTCGGCTTCCGGAATTTGCCGCGCTAGCGCCAGCATCAGCGTGATCGCATGTTCCGCTGTCGTGATCGAATTGCCAAATGGTGTGTTCATCACAATGATGCCGCGCGCCGTCGCCGCTGCGATGTCGACATTGTCCACGCCGATGCCGGCGCGGCCGATCACCTTTAAGCTTTTTGCATGCTCCAGCAGCTTGGCCGTGACCTTGGTCGCGGATCGGATCGCCAGCCCATCGAAACCGTCAATTGCGGCGGCAAGCTTTTCCTTGTCTTTGCCTAGGTTGGGTTGAAATTCCACGTCGAGGCCGCGATTCTTGAAAATCGCCACCGCCGCCGGGGAAAGCGCATCCGAAATAAGCACTCGCGGCGCCATTCGTTGGTCCTCTCAAGCGTTGCCGGAGATCGTCGTCACGCCGCGGTGGCAAGCGCGGCTTTGGCGGTGGCATAGGCCCAATCCAGCCACAGCGTGAGCGCTTCGACATCGGTGCGTTCGACAGTTGAACCGCACCATATGCGCAATCCCGGCGGCGCGTCGCGATAGGCGGCGATGTCGTAGGCGACGCCTTCCTTTTCGAGCGCCGCCGCGATGCCTTTTACAAAGGCAGCTTGCGCCTCGGCGGGCAGACGGCTGACCGCCGGATCGACGACTTTCAGGCACACCGACGTATTGGAGCGCAGCGCCGGATCGCGGGTCAAAAAATCAATCCACGCCGTGCGCGCCACCCAATCGGCGATGACTTTGGTGTTGGCGTCGGCGCGCGCGTGCAACGCTTTCAGCCCGCCAATCGACTGCGCCCATTCCAGCGCATCGAGATAATCTTCGACGCACAGCATCGACGGCGTGTTGATGGTCTCGCCCTGAAAGATGGCTTCGTTGAGCTTGCCGCCTTTGGTCATGCGGAAGATTTTTGGCATCGGCCAGGGCGGCTTGTACGTTTCAAGCCGCGCCACCGCGCGCGGCGACAAAATCAGCATGCCATGCGCCGCCTCGCCGCCCAGCACCTTCTGCCAGGAAAACGTTGCGACATCGAGCTTCGGCCAGTCCAAGGCTTGCGCAAACGCGGCAGAGGTTGCGTCGCAAATCGAGAGGCCGGTGCGGGCGGCGGCGATCCAATCGGCATTCGGCACCCGCGTGCCGGAGGTCGTGCCGTTCCAGGTGAACACGATGTCGCTCGCCGGATCGACCGAGCCGAGATCGGGCAATTCGCCATAGGGCGCGCGCAGCACGGTTACATTTTTGAGCTTGAGCTCCTTGACGACGTCGTTGATCCAACCCTCGCCGAAAGATTCCCACGCGAGCATAGTCACCGGCTGCGGCCCAAGAAGCGACCACAGGGCCATTTCGATGGCGCCGGTATCGGAAGCCGGCACGATGCCGATCCGGTAATCGGCCGGGACCTGCAGCACCTCGCGCGTCAGGTCGATGGCGCGTTTGAGCTTCACCCTGCCGGGCTTCGAGCGATGCGAGCGGCCGAGCAGTGCGCCGGCAAGCTTTTGCAGGCTCCAGCCGGGGCGCTTGGCGCAGGGGCCGGACGAAAAATGCGGCACTACCGGCCGCACGGAGGGGATCGCTGACGTCATGGCCTATCCTTCCAGATAGTCGCCCCTCGGTGGGGAGGGGTGTCCCGCCGCCGGAAATAAGGAAGCGGGCGACCGACGTCAAGCCAGACAATAAAGGTCGCGAGATTAAACAGATCGCTTGGGCCGATATTGCGCGCCGTCAGGCGAGACGGCCCGTGACTGCGCCGCTTTAGAAGGCCGGCAAAGCGGCGACCGGCTTTCTAATTAGGGCGCGTACTCATTAAAGCCACCCCCGTGGCCAATGTCCGTTATGCGGCACTTTTCGGACTCAACTCGGACATGCCGCCACTTCCGGGATGGGCCAATTCCGGACATCAATGGCCTAGACGGGACATGCTCTTTCGTTACGCTCGTCGGGCTAGATAAAAAATGACCGGAGTTTCTTTGGACGATCCGTTGAAGCAGGCGAAAGCCAAGGCCGTATTGATTGATGCGGGAGGCACGAGATGACAATTCGAACCGTGAAAGGTGCTGCTGGCGTCAAATTGCACGTGCGCGAGTACGGAAAATCGACCGGAGTTCCGATCCTGCTAATTCATGGATGGTCACAAAGCCATCTCTGTTGGTCGAAGCAATATGGAAGCGCCCTCAAAGACGACGCACGCATCGTCGCTCTCGATCTTCGCGGTCACGGAATGTCAGATGCGCCGGCCGAGATCGATCAATATACCGATGGCGACAAATGGGCTGATGACATAGCAGCCGTCATCGATCAGCTTGCGCTTGACCGACCGATATTGGTCGGCTGGTCATACGGAGGCTACATCATTTCGGATTATGTTCGTAGAAACGGCCAGGCCAAGATTGCCGGGATCAATTTTGTGGCCGCCGCTGTCGTCCTTGGCCCGAAGGCTGGTCCACTTGTGGGGCCGGGCTTTCTGGAAAACGCACCGGGCGCCTGTCAGGACGATCTTCCGACCAACATTGCGGCAATTCGCAGATTCCTGCGCGCTTGCACGGCCAAGCCAATCTCGCAGGACAATTTCGAGGAAATCTTGGCTTTCAATATGGTAGTAAAACCAAGCGTGCGCGGCGCTATGATTCAACGCGAACTTGATTTTGCGTCGCTCCTTGAAGGAATTACAGTGCCCGTCCTCGTTACTCATGGCCGCTCGGACACTGTGGTGCTCCCAACCATGGCCGACTACATACTGAACCACTGCAAAACCGCGGAAGTGTCGTGGTACGAGGGCGTCGGTCATGCCCCCTTTTTGGAAGAACCGCTGCGCTTCAACACTGAACTGAAACGTTTCGCCGCGAACGCACACCTCTGAGCGGGCGCATGTCTGTGATGGATCAGAGGCGGTCCTGGCACGATGTCCGCGTCACGTCTGCTTGTACTTTAACAGCGGTACAAAGACGGACATTCTCGCACTTCGCATTCGGGCCAACAGGCGA
>WNGR01008897.1_pt1 | contig 10568 bp, 9 predicted proteins | sample 5407581 | NCBI WGS metagenome assembly WNGR01 (sample SAMN13153383, study PRJNA577476) | soil metagenome | isolation source: 80 cm soil or saprolite under Garry oak tree replicate 2 | place: USA:California | collected 2016-06-15 | reverse complement strand
CCTTTCCCCATCCTCACTGCACCCAACCTCTTTTTCCCCTTCCTCACCCCCACCAGCCTCACCACACCCAATTGAAGTTTTTTCTCTAAGTCTCCATGACTTTGAACTGACTATAAGGTGACTATTTTTTGACTTTGTCGAAATTTCTGACTACCACCTGACTATACTTGACTACCACCTGACTATACCTGACTACCAGCTGACTACCAGCTGACTTTCCTTTTTTACTGAGCATCACTGGGTAATCTCTCTTCCAGGATCCATAGATAAGGGCCTAGCCCTGCCTAGACTGCAGATCACATGCTCTGATCACGTGACCGTGTAGCTCCTATTCTGACTGCATCATCCTGCTCGTCCTTCGAGTCAGGAGTGCTTACCAATCATCCAATGACGCCATTCGGGCCATTCATCCATTCCATATCTCCATCTCTTGTCCATTCTTCTGCATCCTCAGCTCTTGCTGATAGCCAGCACGTTCTTGCTGTTTGCTTCTGGTCACGTGCAGGTGGTAACGTAACACCAGGGGCCTTGTGGCATTCCCCAGCTGAGGGAATATAGTAGCTAGCCTTTACAAGCGTTCTCCCCCCTCTTCCGGTCCCCCTCTTCCCCCTTCCCCATACTGTAGTCTCTTTGCTCTGTTCTGACTTTTCTTTCCAAAATGGCCCTGTCCCCCTCTTGCGCCTCTTGTCATAGTATATGTTGGCTGAGGTTAGTTAGGTTTTTGGTTTGGGGGGAACGGGCTCCATAATACTGTAAGTTATCCGCTGTCCTCTAGATAGGTGTCACGGTATACAAGTGTTACAGTAATAAAAAAAATGAAAAGAAAGATCCCTGAGGGATCTTTTTTTGAGGAAAATTAGATGAAATAAGCATGTAAGAGATATCCCGGCCGAAAGATCCCAAACCTTTCCCAAAGCTGTCAGCATCTCTTTGCCGAGATACAAAGGTTTTCCTGCCAAGAGAGGCTAAAGATATCCGACCAGGTCGGTGGTGTAGCAGACATGCGACTAACCCGCACGAAGCAGAAGCTCACATGCGCTCACAACCGGGCGACTCAGCGAAGCGATACATTACTCATGTCAACCCGGTGAGCACCGTGCGCCGGTACTGTAATGACTCTCTCGACTATCTGATTTGGCAGGCCTGCAAGTCGAAAGAACTTGGAACTCTGAGCCTCTGAGTCCTCATGGGCAGCCATTTGTGTGCTCGAAATCTCACATAGACTGGTCTGTCTGCCTAGTGATGCTGAGTAGTACCGCAGCCACATCCTGTAACTCTTCGTCTCGTACGGCGAGATGAGATCTCCGTTCGTCCATAGTTGACAACATTGGTCATGTGCTGACTACCCTCTGCATGCATTCATCGCAAGCCCTTAGCGAGACATTGCATTTAATATAGCACCGCGCCGCGCTTGACCAATGACCATGGCACCGATGCTACGGTCTTTGGAGCATCATGCATACTTTAGCCATGGACTAGCTAATCCGAATCACTGGGTCACTAAATCGTGTCCACCCTTGATGGAGAATAGTACTCGTGCGACCTTGGGTATAAATAGGCCACCTATCTTCGCAACCCTGTCATCATCATCTCAACCTCGACCTCTCTCTTCTTCACCACTAGTCTATCCAATTGCAAACACAGTCATGTTGATGAGAACCATCCTCGCACTTTCTCTTGCTGCATTTGCCCTTGCCGTTCCGGTGGCCCAGCCACAGGGTGGCCTTGGGGCTGATCTCAGTGCGTTCTGCTCGAAGTAATACGCATTTTTTACAAGCCTGATTGATTTAACGTAGATGAACTTCTCGATAATCTCGGTCCTACCCTCGATGAGCTTCTTGCTGGGGCCCCCGGACCTGAGTGATGGTATGGTTTACTTGGTGATACTGGGGTCGACGTTGCTGATCTCTTGGAGCAGACGCACCAAGCCAACGGGGTTGCAAATACGCGGGCCTCACTCATGCCCACGTTGGACAAGTTCGATAACAATGCATAATATGAGTTTCTGGATTTTGTGTTTTTGGTGTCGTTCGTACCAATAATGGGCGAAAGCATGGAATCGTAGTTCAACTTGATGAGAATGTCAATAACGTCCAACACTCTCTGAAGTTGTCTTGCGTCAGAAAATTTGTTGCAGTGAGTTCAAAAAAGGAAAATACCCTTTTGCGAAGGTGCAGTGGGAGATTCCTTCCCGTGGTAATCCACATCAGTACGGTAGTGCCGAAGCACCGATGAGTTCCGCGAACAACGCACACCGAAGCACCTGCAACGAGTCGGCATACGCTGTGTTGGGCTTCTGCCATCTCGAGTGATGTTGAAGCCTCGAACCGCGTTTCTGTCATGATAGGGGGTGCAGCCTCTGGTGAGTCGTGTACGGGCATTCACATGTCGCGTGGTGAGCGTATCTTCATACACATTGAAAGCTTCGCGGTATAAATTATGGGCATAGGTAGAGAGATGATGTTGATTCCAGGTGCAGTGATGCACTTGGGCGATGGAAGGACATACGAAGAAACCCACGAGGAAGTGAGAATACAATTCAGATCAGCTTAACAACGAAGAAAGAAAAGCCTTCGTCGACTTGTATATATGCATATAAGCACTCTGCGCCGGACAGTCTGATATCTATATCCATAGGCCCTAAGCAGGACGCGTGTTGCGCTTCTGAGCTTTGACGATGGGGGTCAAAAATGTCAATAGCGGTGTTCCCATGAGAGTGGTACATCGACACCGATGGCACCGCCAGGAGGACGGGCAACAAGATCAGAGTTGAGGTCAATGGGAAAATCAACGTCCAATCGATTGAGGTTGTGACAGGCGGACGTTCATTCAAGTACGACTCAAGTACAAGCCCAAGCACTACAGCTCTTGGTTGAGTAGGTAGAACAACGGGAGCAAGGGCCGCATGTGAGATAGCAACAGCTTTGACATACATTCTTGCACTGGCAGTGAGTAGATCTCAGCTGTGACAATCCGAGTCTAAGGGTTGAGAGATTGAAACAACAGCGCTGGTGAAGGAGTGAATGACCATCCCATCGTACCTGCACGCTGTGAGTCTCTCGAGCGTGGAGGAGCGAAAGAAATCTACGCCTCGTTAGCAAACACGTTGGTTGGGCCTTCGGCTCTGTGCGTGGTCAGTCTGTGACCATGTTGCTGCTTAGATCGAACTTGTGATCTATGCACCCGCCTTGACGGACAGCTGATCCAGTTGCCAGTGAACGTGGCGTTGTTCTGGATTCCGAGTATGGAGCCAGAGGTGCGGCGCCAGGACCTCTGGGGGATCAGACAGCTGTCTTGATTTCTTTCTCGATAGGGGCTCTCTGTTGTACAAAAGCTTTCCGGTGTAAGGTCGCACGGCTGCTGACACTGAAAGGCGTGAGATTTTGCTGCGAGTTCGGACGGACCGGGATGTGACGCCACAGGTTCGAGTTCTTTCTTCGCCTTACCCCGCCTTTCCCTAATCGACATCATCATGATGGCGACTCGGACATGGCCGCATGTCTCTGTTCAACCACATCCTCTACTGTCCTTGTTCCCAATTGCCGGTGCGTCCTAAAACACCTACCTCTTTCACCCTTGCATCTATGCCCGTCCCCTCTCTTTTGACACCTAATTGATTTCCTTGATTACTAGCCTGGTATTCACCGACGCACCTTTCTTCATGACCGCCCTATCGTTCTGAGTACTCTTTCCACAAGCCCTTCTACTATCGTTATTACACCGCGTCTGACCTTCCTCTAGCTCAGACTGGTCTGCGCCACCTGTCGAAGAGGAATCGATGAAATTCCCCTATATATTTTGTTTTCGGAAACCTCTCTTGGGCCATTTCAGAGCTAGTGGATCACTTACTAAGTCTAGACTCGTGACCAGCCGTCGATTCGACGGCGTCGAATGACGTGGCCCCAGCAGAGCTGACACCTCATAGAAGGACCGACTACCAGTCTCCCCAGGGCTTCGTTGTCGTCTTCGCGGACATTTGGTTTGCCTTCGACGCCTTTTGCCTCCGCTACTAGGCTACCATCAACTCTGACGCCCTCGCTATTTCCTAGATCCCCGCGTTGGTTTTCAACCTTTCTGGATCTGCTGACTCTCGCCTTGGACGTCCTTGAGCGGCCTCCCTTCGAATCCGCGCTCGTTCCCGTTTTGCGACGTCGCCGTGATTACAATCGTGGTTGCCTTTGTTTCCCTTCCTCACCCATCTGATTCATCTTTACTCGACCTCACGTATGTCCCTCGTTTCGCAAACACTGGACAAAGGGGCCAAAGTTATGCGCCCTCTTCCTAGTGTGGTGTGGAGATACGAGAATATGTATCCATATATCGGTGCAGTGAAGCAACTCATGCACCGGAAGAAAATACGTACCCCCCACGATGGGTAGTGACTAGTGTGTGCTTCCCGGCAAGGGCAAATATCCTACATGAGGCAAATGGTATGCTCGTTTCGCAAAGAGGACACTATTCAGATCGGCTTCGGGGAAAACCTTTCGCCGACTTATGTACATATATACTGTGCCAGAAAGTTCGCTACTGTATGAACGACGATCAAATTGCACTACATATCCATAGGCCCTCAATCGGGATGTGGGTATTGAGAAATGCAGTAGGTATTCACCCTGCACAGTGTTGTAGGGCAGTAGGTCAGGGAACTATATTTTCGAGAGTTCGTAGTGGTTAGAGCCCTCGAGGCACGAGCGTCAGATACTATTTTTCTTCATTTGTACCGAACCCGATGCCGTATGGTACATTGCTCCACTCTTCCAATCGCCTTACCGCTGTGAGCTTCCATTTGCATTTTAACCCTTCGTGCTTTATTTTTATATATTAAACGTTAAATCAACCATTACTTCGGTTTGGACGTCGGTTTCTGTGCGGGCCGACGTCTTCACACCATCATTCTTCGCTACTCGCAAGGTGCTTACTCTCAATGCGACCGTGACAGGCCCGGGAGGTTAGGAGACTTGCCTGCTCCGCTGTTACGTTCGTGCCCTAGCGGTATCTGCTAAAATACACACGAGGAAGAAGTGTTCCATCTGGTTTTTCTGTACCTAGCACTGTCCGACTAATTTATTTTAGCTCTGGCAGCAAGACGCGAAGCTCCGTACTCAGCGCCATCTCGGTTGCCAATGGCCGGACGCTTGCAAGGGATCTCCGCATCTTATACAATCCAGGAAAGGTGGTGGGACATATAGCAGCGAATGGAACATGTCACTGAGTTTTATGTCCCGGACACGCGATTAGCACGTACAATCCTTGCTCACAGCCGAGCTAGAAGTCACTAGTCACTAGAAGCTACAGTACCTTCAGCATGGTGCCGTAAGCCAAATTCGGTATCCGGGATTCACGGTACCTGCAAACTCTGGGCTCACGTGCTTGAGGATCTGTGTCTGGTCAATCATATCGTAATTCTCATCTCGTGTGGGCCAGAACAAGGGCCAGAAACTTCACCCATTCACAGTTGACCACATTGCTCATGCACTGACTAGCCTCGGCACGTATTAATAGCAAGTCATTACCCCGATGCCGCCGCAACGTAATGTCGTTGGAGCATCATTCACGACTTAGCGCGACTGACCGGGTTCTGATGCTGCTACAGTAATACTGTATCCCGAAACAGAGATATACGAAATTGCTACCTCGTTCTTGTTATCTCGAGCCGAATTTAGTACGATCATTGGTGACGAGGCTTCTCTACATCACTCTTGGAAGACGACGTCTTGGTTCGGACAAGGCGCCCGCGATCCGGGACATGACTGTGTGTTCGTGCGCCGAGTCACTGGGTGTTGAAAACGGATTCACCCTTGATAGGGAATATTCATGCGACATTGGGTATAAATAAGCACCTATCCTTGCAATCTTACTATCATCCCCAACCTCGACCACTCTCTTCTTCACCACCGGTCTATCCAATTGCAAACACAGTCATGTTGATGAGAACCATCCTCGCACTTTCTCTTGCTGCATTTGCCCTTGCCGTTCCGGTGGCACAGCCACAGGGTGGCCTTGGGGCTGATCTCCGTGCGTTCTGCTTGAGGCAATACGCACTTTTTACAAGCCTGATTGATTTAACGTAGATGAACTTCTCGATAATCTCGGTTATACTGTCGATAAGCTTCTTGCTGGGGCCCCCGGATCTGAGTGATGGTATGGTTTACTTGGTGATACCGGGGTCGACATTGCTAATCTCCTAGAGCAGAGGCTACGAACCGACGCGGTTGCGAATACGTGAGACTCCCCCGCTCATGTCCACGTGGGACAAGCTTGATAACAACACCTCGTAGAGTCCACCGGATCGTGTCTTGTCTTTCGTACCATTCATTGGCGAAGCAACAGAATCGTAATTTAGCTCGATAAGAATGTCAATAAATTCCGTGTCTTTGTCTTTTGGTGTGACCAAGAAAGAAAATGACCTTTCTTCCAAGGTGACGAGGGGGTGTCCTTCTCGTGGCGAGCTACAACAGTAGAGCAGTCAGTGATGCACCAATGAGTCAAACGAATGGGGCACACATGGATAGGACACCTAGCAGTTTCTTATCGCCCGAGTGTGATACCGTACAGGTTGAAATCTCCATCAATATTTTTGTTCTTTGTATCGACTAGATACGCTGCCTAAGGTGTAGGGGGAGTTGCAGCCTTGCGTACGAGTATATTGTACGTGCGCTGTGAGCGTATCTTCATGCACAAGAGAAAGCCTTCCCGGTCTTAGACTAAGTTATGATGATGCGCCCTCTCGTCAGCCATCGGTGGAGAGGTATGAATATAGCAACAGATGGCTTGACACCCGCAACTTGACCACGCACTGACTCTGAAGACAGCTCTGCACAGTCCGCACACCCGTCCTGATGGCGCAGCTCACCTGATGATGTGACGCCTTTGCGGACTCGAGGTATAAAGCCAGAGGCCCAGCCCTCCCTTTGGGAAATTTGCAGATGATATTAGACATATAGCCGTCGTGGCTTCTGAGTCGTGGCCCTCTATGGTAGGAGGCTTTCCTAAATAGTGCGTGGTGTCGAGGTGTGAGAATATGATACCCAACTTAGATGATGGAGAGATTTGCAGGCTTCCCACACCTTAAATTTGCTACATGAGGCATAGGGACGTCACGGTGCTCGTTTCACAAACCGACGGTATTTTTCGGATCGGCCTCAATAATTAAGAGCGAAACCCTTCCCAAGCCTATATACAGATACGCTCATATTCTGCACCACACGAAGCCTGACATGAAGTCTGACATGCGTGATGATCAAGCTTGTACTACATGTCCATAGGTCCCAAGCAGGACACATGCCGGCACTTCTGCCAGTGCTGGGATCTTGCGATATAGTTCAGAACATATCAATAGTAACACAGAAGAGAGGGCATTACCATCACAGATTTACAGTACGTGGAAATCTGCGAGAACATCTGCGAAGATATCAAGAAGATCATCTGCTCCAAATAAATAAAGCTGATGCCAGGCGGAAGTTCATTCAAGTACGGCTCACCTGAAACGTTGTGCTCCTCATTTCGGGGCTGGGCGGGTGGAGCAGCGAGAACGAGGACTGCGAGAGAGACAGCGAAGATGGCCTTGATGAACACCATTGTGCTGGCAGTAAGTGAGGCTGGTCGAGAGAGACAGATGGGTTTGGAAGTGTTCAGAACGGCTGAGCAGATGAGGGAAAAGGTGGCAGAGGCGTGCTTCTTTATACCTACTAGGCCGAGCGGAGTTTTCTTACAGGATGTCATCATGCAGTCGGCCGCAAGAGCTGCTCAGGGTTGAGGACAATCGGTTCCGTGAATTCGGTAATTGAGACAATCCACCCAGGTAGTATCTCATACAATACAGAATAAATTTGACCATACGGCGCATGTGAATTGTCCATCAGGCGTCTTCCAAGGACGGGGTCTCTAGCCTAGACGTCCTGTCAGAGAAGACGTGGATAGAGTCTGGTGAGACCCGCCGGCGTATTTGACAACGGCGTTTGAGGAAGTGTGGAGTAGAACTAACTCAACAGCTCTTCGTCAACCGACGGTCAACGCATCAACGCGTGATGTCGCTCCTAGAGCCATCTTTCAGTTATCTAATAGCCCCAGGACTTCTTCAAGTTGTATTCAGTGATATTCACGGTCCTCACTGCCAGTCGCACGACCTAACACCTGGCCCCTGGCAGTCGGAGCGCATGTTTGATAGAGTAGTGATTCAAGAACGGGTCTTCGCGACTGTAGCGAGTAGTCGCGATCCACGACAGAGGATATGGAACCAGCTGTGATGCAAATATGATGGGGCAAGCAATCACCGGATCCGAGTCACCCGTGGGACTTTCGTGGCGTCCGATCCAGATGTGAGCTTCGAGTTCGTGATCGAATGGATACCATCTTTGGGCATATTTAATAATTTACTTTAATAATTTACTGTACATCGGCGCTGCTATTGTCAACCGACTCTCGTCAACCGAAGTCGATCACGCTGCCCGTGGTATACTAGGTACTGCTATCATTTTGACATATTTCGATACCCTCTCAAGTGTCTTCAATGCCTTGCGGAATGTCACGTCCCGTCGTGCGACTCGTGGAATGTGTCTTGCGCGGCATGTGCAATCGCTAAGCCGTATTCTATTCGACCCTCAACGTCTCAACGGCTTCAACAACCCAGACGTCTCACATGTTCGCTTTCCCTCATACTGTCGGAGCTCGATGTAGTATGCTGCTGCCCATCGAAGCCCAGTCCTCCGAACGAACACAGCAGCGAGCGTTTTTCCGCCCTCGAAGGCGAAGCGGTCCGCATCATCATCACTAATACCCCCTGCCTAGTTAACTGACCTAGCGAAACGCTCCTATTCTCCTCATGGTCCCTTTCACTCTACCACCGCACACAGCGCACCCTCTCCCGGCGTGACGTTGCCGCCTCGTTCTCCACACCACCCTCATCGAGGCGTTCTCCACCCGCTCCACCCTCTCGACCTGACTTGGCTGGTCCGCTCACTCCAACACCGGCCCACTCGAGGGCGTTCTCTAGTTCACACGTTAGCCTGAGCCCAAGGTCCTCGCGGCGTCCCTCGCCCAGCCAACACTCACCGCGGTGGGCACGGCGCTCGTCGTGCCACACGGATGTGCCTACCTTGAGGCGCTGCGCGCAAAGCGCCCGTACGCCACCGCTGCACGCGCGTCCGCGCCTCGTGGCCCCAGCGGCCGGTTGTAGAGTATGAACGCCGTGCTGTGGCGGCAATACGAGTAGGAGAGTGCGGCCACCCCCGCGCTGGAGGTGCTCTGTGCGCGGCTCGGGGTCCCATACATAATTCAAGCGAATTCGGGTGGGATGCGGTTTCGTTCCGAACATGCATCCTTGTGGGTGCGCCGCAGCCCCGCGTATGAGCCGAATGCTTCCTTATGTCCTCTGTTATCAGTGGTGCTTCGGGTCTCACCAACTTGTCAGGTTACTCCGGAAGCTGTACTGGCGTTGTAGGACGTCAATTTTAGGGTCGCGATGTTGCAAGCCTACCAAATTGTCTTATATTAACCAAAGACTGTTAGAGTCGAGGAGGAGTTAGTCACGACATCTCGTACCGTACATCACGTGACAGGACGCATATACGCGTTCTGGCATTCGTCCGTTGGTTTCCCTCAGTTCTTTCCACTCTACGAAGAACTGAGGAACATTTTGGTTAGATCTCTTTAAAGACGAGGGTAGAGAACCTATTTCGTGCGACGGTAGATTGACCGTTGTCCTACACTTTGATATTGTGTCAAACTTTGCCCTTACGAGATTTTTACTCGATCAGGTGCTTTGCGCGAAGGAGAATGAAACAAGGTATATGCGAAAGGAAAACCACAAGCCAAGAAAATGATTTGATCAGGGCCATCCCAAGCATTTATTTCAAGGTGTCACCTAGTTAAACAAGGTCCGCGTCGATGAGATAAATATGTCCGGTATTGGGGTGTGAACACGGTCACTCGGGTTAGTCATGCCTGGGCCTGGCGATCACCTTGGTGGACGTATTCAGCCGGGCTGGTTGAGGTAGAGCGTCAACAGTTGAGCCGACAAGGAAACCGAGTTGATACACCACATGGTGGGGTTCCAGCTGCCATCAGGGAGGACATAGGTGTCGTATGTGGTAATATCGACGTGGACGGCGACGCAGTCTTGGATATGTCAGACTGGGAACGCCTTGGTAGGGCTGAAACGGGTTGTGTGTAACCATTGCGTTCGGTACTTCCAGGACCTTGGGATGATTATAAACAGTCGGGACAACAATCACGAGCGTGAGGGTCTAACGAGGGGGAGAGGTCCAACGGAGGCCCCGCTAGAATCATATTCTACGGTCGCGATTGGTAACACCGGAAGGCGGTAGCCGCGAAAATTAGAGGGCTGACAGATCGAAACAACGGCGCTAGTCGGTAACTGTCCCAGCTCACCCCCCCCTAACATGTCACGTGACATGACGTGATCTACAATGCGCACAAATTCGAACCCTAAAACATAACATAACATCAACATATAAAATAAATCAAAATTTATTTATTATAATAAATGATATTTCAGTGCATGATTTCTCAAGTCAACCCTTATAGTCAAGAGTAAAGTGTATTTATTA
>WNGR01025928.1_pt1 | contig 10569 bp, 16 predicted proteins | sample 5407581 | NCBI WGS metagenome assembly WNGR01 (sample SAMN13153383, study PRJNA577476) | soil metagenome | isolation source: 80 cm soil or saprolite under Garry oak tree replicate 2 | place: USA:California | collected 2016-06-15 | reverse complement strand
CACGTAACGCAATAGCCAAGTCCTCCCCTGATACGAGCCGTTTGGAATATCCCTTCAGAGCCCGTTTGAGATACGTCTCCATGCCGCTCGTCAGGCCGTCTGCAGCGCCTTCGTCGTAACTTGTGTTGACCGCGATGCTCTTCGGTTTCCTTCTGCCGATGATCTGTTTCAGCTTAGGAGCCGCGCCCTCGCTCGCGTAGCCAACCACTTCGTCGTAGAACTTGTTCTGTTTGATAGTATCGACTTCGAGGCTTCCGACAATAGCGGTTTTCGTTCCATCTTGGTCGATCATAGCGGCGGATCTCCACGTCAGATCACTGAATCTCAGATCCTGAGCGAGTGGATCTTCGTTCCCTTCCCGCGTGAACGTGATCCAGATGTCTATTCCCTGTTCCCGCATCGTCTGCTGGATCCACTTCAGTTTCTTCCTTAGAAATTCCATCTTAAGGGGGACTTTGTCGAGCTTCACGGAGAATCATCCTACGGGAATTGACTTATTGCTTTCTGTTTTGACGACTTCCATGGGCGTCCCTCGGAGCAATACTCGACCAGCCAGTTCGCCAGGGACGTCAACACCTGCGTCCGGAAGTACCCGAACGAGTCAGAAGTTCTGAGACAGATCAAACCGCTCCTCGAGAAGCTCATTCGGAGCCCTAGATCAGTTCCGGCGGAGGCTTTCACCCCGAGAAAGGACAGGTTTGCGATGAACATGATCCATATGCCGAGGGACGAGATGTTCTCGATAATCGGAGGAGTTTGGCATCCGGGCCAGACAACTCCAATCCACGACCACTTGACATGGGCGCTTATCGGGGTCTACGACGGCGAAGAGAGAGAAACACTGTTCCGCAGAACAGATGATGGATCGAATCCCAAGATTGCGAAGATCGAGAAGGTTAGCGAGAAGATCAACACCAAGGGACACGTGACAGTTCTAGGCCATCATGGCATTCATAGGGTCGACAATATTTCGGGGAAACCAACAACAAGCGTTCACGTTTATGGCCGTGATATTGGCCACGCGGAACGACACAGCTACGACCCCGTTACCGGAGAGATAAGCAGGTTCGTCTCTGGATACTGCAACGTCCTACGAGACGCAGAACGATTCTAGAAGAGGGCAGTGCTCCGCGGACCCCAACCACTTCAAACCAACGCTTCATCGTTTCTCAGCCTCATAACTTGAACCTGTGCCTCGAACTCGCCGGGGAACTGGCCGATCAGAAAATGCTTGAGTGGCCATGGCATAAGCAAGGTCACCTTTTCAAATACGATGAATAGTGCCCAGCTGAACGAGAAGACAAATCCCGTTAGCTCTTCACCATCTCTGGTTCCCTGAAGACTAGACTAATTTCTCGCTTATCTCCATAGCGTCTTTTGTATTGTCTGAGAATTCCAGGAGGGTTTCCACAGTCCAGCTCTTGTAGGGACCCTTTGTCCTAACGTATTCCAAGTAGTCTTGCATTTGATCCTCGAATATGCCTACATTGTCTGCGACGATGACGCTGCCCTTGTCAAGATTCTTCTCGACGGCTTTCAGATAGGCGAGGTATTGCGTCTTTTCCGCGTCTAAGAAGACTAGATCAAAGCTTCCCGAGAGTTTCTGCAATTCTGTTCTTCCATCTCCTTCTACCATCGTGATCTTCTCTTCCATGTTTGCCCGCTTGATGTTCTTCGTGGCTATGCGCACATGTTCTGGGTTCTTCTCGACCGAGACGATCTCAACTCCAGGGGGCGAGTTCTTGGCCATCAGTATGGCAGAGTACCCATAGAGGGCCCCGACTTCTAGTATTCGCTTCGGCTTAGTCTTCTTCACAATCTCCGCGAGTATCTTTCCCTTGACGGGTCCGATAGATGGGATAAACGAACGTTCTCCGATTGCCTCGATTTCCCTGAGGACCATGTCCGCAGGGTCCGGTGGCTTCTTCAATGCCTCGACTCTACTTTCAACTTGGCCATGTATACTTAACGAGAACACCGCAAGGCTGAGAGCTTTTCGATAAGGACGAGAAAACGAGGGTATTCAGGAAGCCGAAAGCTAGCTAGAGAACCGAACGAACCAAAGATTTTTTCGTAAGTCCCAAGGGATTATCGACGAACAATCATGAGTCGTAAACCTCTCCTAAGTAGTGATGATTTTCGGTTCTACGGACTGATGATAGCGCTAGCGAGTCTCGTCATAAATGCGGCTCCGGGTTTCAACAAAATGCCCTTCCCCTACCCTCTTTTTGGAGTGGTAGCACCCTTCTTGATCTTGACAATGATGCTGATTCGGACAATCTACTACACGCCCAGGAAAGTTAAGCTGGCAAAATCAAAGACGAAGCCGAAACGAAACTAACGCCTTCCCTTCTCTGTCTCTTCCAGAAGCTAAAACTTCCGCCTAATCCTAGCCCACAAACCTTTCTTTCGTGGATGGAGAAGCCTACTTCTCGATTTGTCGTCTCTCTCTAACATCTCCCTTTGCTCTATGGGAAGATTTTCTGTCGACCTTTCAAGTTTGTAGAGTTCGCCATCGATCCCACCCATTTCCCTGTCCATTTGTTGTGCGTCTACCGCGAAGAAACTGGGCTTGTGTTGGCTCGCCATCGCTTCTTCCAAGGTCTTATGCTGGTCAACAAACGCAATGAACTTGAAGCTCTCGCCATATACCGGTCTGTCTACAGAGTCTTTGCAGGCAATTCTGAACCATATTGAGACAAATTTGAACCCACCATCACGGATTAGGTTTTTCAGTTCTGAGAATTTCAAGTGTTGGAAGTGTGTCTCGTCCAGTTCAATTTTGAAGACGGGTTCCTCCTGTTTTAGCCCGAACTCATGATCCTCTGCTGGATCCAATAACGAGTCTCCGGTAAGCTTGCTAGCCAGGAAGCTAACGTAGGATGACGCTTTCCCGTTCTGCCATTTCTGAAACTTGAGAGGAGCTTCGGGTTTCTCCAAGAACCGTCCTGAGACATTCTGACCCTTCTTCTTGTAATCTTCCAGCATTTGGTCCGTGAATCTTACCGGTTTGCCTTGATCATCTGTGGGTTGGAATACCGTTGGGAAAAACCAGGTTTCCACTCCTATTCGTCTCGCTCTACCTTTACCTCGGTTGACTAGCTTGACTGACAGCTCGTTTCCTTTTAGCGAGAAGGCGTGAGCTTTCAGTAGAGGATCTTGCTGGGAGCGGAGAATGGCAGTCTGATCTGATAGAATCGCCAGCTGGTGCCTAGCCTGTCGCCGACTCTCGCGCATTTGCTTGTAGGCTACGCCAGCTAGGGAGGTCGTCGCAACAGCTACAGCTACGTTAGTTGCAGCAATCGCCAGAGTCGCGGTAGTAAGATCAACCAAGCCTAGTCCTCTTAGCTAGGCAGTAACTTCTCGGGATTCCGCATGCGGCGTGTAAGGTATGCTCCGTAGAGGATTTGGCGCGCGGTTTCTTCTACCTTTAGCGCAATAGCTGTTAGGAGCGAGAACAATACCCCAAAGACAATCGTCCTATCCGTGAGGGTAACAGCGATGGGAACAACCCACAACCAGACAATTACGATTGCAAGAGTTCCTACGATGAAGGGCGAAGCCATTCCAACGAACAGGGCTAGGATGAAGAATTTGCCCGCCTTTCCGGACTTCTTGTAAGCTCGGGTAAGCCATCTCGTCCACGTCTGGAGAAATTCCGTAAGTTGCGCTTCCTGCTCTATTATTGGGTTAGGTGGAGGTTGTGGTTGATTCGGAAAGAAAAGTACGAATTCGCACTTGGAACATTTCTGAGACGCGGGGACGAGTCCGTTGGTAGTCGATACCTTAATGTCAGAACCGCAGACCGGACACGTGTAGATGTATTTCTTGGGGAAGATAGTGGGGACTGACATTAGATCGTCGAAAAGGGTTGAATCTCTCTAATATTCTTGATGAGAGCGAAACTAGAGTAATCGATCTCGCTTTTTGCATGTGCAGGATAAATAAGTCCTTGAAGCTTCCTAGTAGGCATGGAACGGTACTGTCCGAACGAGGATTGTGGTGCAGACCTTACAAGCATAGCCGCCAAGCCCGAGAACTACGAGAGCCTTCCACAGAAGTGGTTTGTGGGAGTAATGTGTCCCGGATGCTTCAGGCTTGTAATGCCGACAGCAAGACCTCAATCGGAAATCTAACGGCTAGGCCCGGAGTCTCATTTTCGAAGCGCGTCTCTTACGTTCCTTTCCCTACCCTAGCCTTTGCAACACCTCTGCTAAAGATGTATCCGATGCCTACCTAGTTCTCTAGAGAGACAGTAGCCCCGGTTCAAATCTAGCGAGTCACGGTGGTTTTGGTAGCAGAAAGGCAGAGAAGAGCGAAATTGCAGCTGAGAATGCTTAAGGGCAAGATTCACAGGGCACGAGTCACAGGTGCCGACCTCAACTACGAGGGAAGCATCGAGATAGACTCGTCTCTAATGGAAGCGGCTGGAATTCTTCCCTTCGAGAAGGTTGACATCTGGAGCATAACCACTGGAGATAGATTCTCCACGTACGCACTCCCCGCCGAACGGCGAAGCGGAATCATCGCGCTCAACGGTGCAGCCGCACGAAAAGTACAGCCAGGGGACGAGATCATCATCACAGCGTTCGTATCAATGAACGAGAAAGAGGCCGAGCACTGGAATCCGAAGATCGTCTTTGTCGACGAGAAGAACCGGTTTAAGCCTCTAACGCATGCTCCGAGAGTATTAGCCAATAGACGTAAATTGACGCCATAGTCTAACGGTTCTAAACGACAAGTTTCCGTAGGAAGACAGCGCATCTACTTTCACGTTATCTAGCCCATTTTTCTTCATCATCGCAGCCACCTCTTCCATTCTGAACCCCAGCCAAAGGTCCGCATGCTCCTTCCGCAACCATTCGTAGGTATGCTCCTGCAAGTCCGAAATCGCGATTCTTCCACCTGGTTTGAGCACTCTAGAGATTTCCGAGATCGCAATCTCAGGATGAGGACAGTGGTGCAGGACCATATTGCCGATTACAGCGTCTACAGACGAGTCCTGGAGTGGCATAGTCTCGGCATTTCCGATTCGAAATTCCACATTCCCCTTTCCCATCTTCGCAATCGCTTCTTCACTCATCCCTCTGGAGAAGTCGAGAGCGATAACTTTCGCGGCAATCTTCGCAGCCGCCTCTGTCAGAAACCCTGTTCCGGCGCCTACGTCTAGAACTATATCGCTGGCGCTGACATGAACGGCGTTCAGAACGGCTTCCCGGACCTCTTCTCCGTAGAAGTTCTTTCTCATCACGTCCCACTGAGGAGAGACGAGCTCGAAGTAATCCCTTACTTTGCGAGACATGAATATCCAAACGGTCCGGCTGGAATCAGTTAAAGAATACGCAAGCCTGCGCTGAGTCTCTAGGCTAAGAAACGGTGAGATGGTGGCCTCATGGTAGTTGAAGCAGATTTCTACCGGGTCCGGCTTCGATTCAAACGCCTCTTCGCCGACCCAGCAATCTTCGAAGACCAAAAGAACGCCGCCCGACGGTTCCTCTTCTCCACGCGTCCCTCAACCAGCGAAACTGCCATCTATCAGATAACAGACGATATTTCACCGATTGACAATGTCGGAAAATCCCCTGATATTGCCGGGACCGCCAGGTACGTTCACCGGGGAAGGGTTGTACGTTCGGAGTACTTGGAAAACGCGAAGGTGACGCTAGAATACGCTGATTTTGGTAGCGGCCTCTCGCCATATGATCACCAGAGACTATGGAAGAGGCAGAAGTGGGGACGAATGAACTTCGACATCGAGGAATTTCATCATGAGCACTTGAAAATCGAGATACCTGATATTCCTGAACTCTATGAGATGCTTCGCTCTCGAGCTGACCCGACTACGCTTGTAGATGTCGAGCTTCCAGAACTTTCGGACAACTTCTTTCGCTCTGCTGTTGGCTACTTAGAAATCCGCCTGAAACAGCTTGCCGAACTGGAGCATCAGATGATCGACATCTATGTTGCCCGAGACTTGCTTCCGGAGGAGAAGGCGGCGTTAGAGAAGAGACTGACCCGTCCGTCGACGCAGTCTACGATTTACATCATGTTGTCGAAAGCCGAAGGAACCGCGCAGCTGTAGCGATATTTATCCAAGGCAGAAAGCCTATGCGACTTGCTTATAGGACTCGACGAAGTCTGGATCAATTACTCCCGAAATGACTCTCTCAGAACCGTCGGGAAGAATTACCGGCGTGCCTGCAGCATGATAGGGGAGCTCGAATCTCTCCAACTTCTCAGGAGATTCAACTTCGAAGAGCTTACGGCAAGTCCCGTTTTGGTAGTGGAAGCAGTAGATTTTCTCGACGCGTCTTTCTCCAAATCCGCCCGCCCTGCCTCCGGCAGCATGAGAGTCTTCGGGTAATTGGAGAATGTAGACGGAGTTTTCTCCCTGAAGGGATTTCAGGTCCACGGGACTATGTGCGACTAGTATTCGGCGGCCCTTTTGTGAGATGAGTTGTGCTAGTTCTTCGAGGGGTGTCATGCTGCATTGAACTCTTGTGGTCATGTAGAAATATCTATGCCGCGTGTCATTCAAAGGAAGCTGATCGTCGCGTCCTTTCTGCCGATCCGGACCAGTTTCTCGATCTCTTTGCTCTCATCTTCGTTGAGGGGAGTATACAGCCGGTTCTCGTTGTCGTTGCCTGAGTATCGGCCGGCTATGAGGTATGCGTCCCTATTCGCTTCTTTCAGTACCGTGACACGGTTAAGTGCATCCTTCGCCGTGTAGAGATAGAGAGGACTTGGATCGAACTTCTGAACGTCTTTCTTGGAAAGCTGCCTTTTCTCAATAGGCATCGGTCTGTTTCGCCAACTCCTTCATCAAGCGTGATATTAGTTAAGTCTTGATGATACGACTCGTCTCCGTACGGATCTAATCTCCACCAAAAAAAGGGGATGTTCATGGTCATCTCTCTTCTCTAGTCTACTTTCTTGGCCTTACGAAGGCTGCGGCTACGGCCACGAGCACAGCGACAAGTGTCAGGGCTCCCCCTACGATGAGGGCTGCCGCAAGAGCCAACACTTGCTCTGGTGCTCCCAGGCTAGCTGCTTCGACCGTCACTAGAAAGTTACCGATGGCGTAGAATAGTCCACCTACTATGAAGCTCTTGAAGTGGTCGAAGACGCCAGGGAAGCTCTCCGTCAGGGTACTGTTCTCCGATAGCGGTGATGCACCGAGAAATATTGCGGATACGAACGCGTATCCTGCGATGACGAGCATCGCCCATCCTTGGAGAGCTGTCTGAGCCGTTTTTAGAGAGGTGAATGCGGTTGAGGTTAGGAAGACGCTGAAAGCGAGTAGTATAGCGCCAACGGCGAGGCTGTGCCAGTTCTTGAAGGCTGTGGTCATTGCATGCCTATACGTTTCTGTTGCCATTTTTCTTCGAAGTCGGGCGCGAGTCAGAATCGGGTATGAAAACCTGTTTTTGTTCAAGACTTGGACAGTGATTTACGAACTTTTCAGCCAGAAAAGACCGATTCCCGGCAGATTACTCCTTCAGAACCATTTTTTACTGACTCGTAGTACGAAAAGTAAACTCTGATTCATCAGAAAGCCGCTTTCCTGCTCTAACAGGGACACACCCTAAGAAACGAGGCTGGCCCTAGCCTTCCCGATTCGCCGTTTAATATGGCTTAAATGGGAAACATTAACCCGAATCCTTCTGATCGAAAAATGAAAATGCCCATACTCGTACTGGGAGTGGTAGTACTCGTTGCGGGTCTCGGAACCTGGGGGTACCTTTACTCCATGAATATACACCATACAATTCAGCTCGGAGGCATTGGACTGGCGGTCTTAGGTGCTATTATCGCTGCTGAAGGCGCTATGATGAAGACAGTCAGTGTAGGTGCTACCACGAGTGCTGGACAGTTCGCTTGTGCAAAGTGCGGTGCTAAGTTCGGCTCTGAAGCGGCTTTGAACCAGCACACCAAAGACAAACACGGAATGTAGCTCGCTCGACGCGCTTTTCTTCAGAAGCAGACAAACGTGCACCGGCGCATTTCCGTGTTCTCGTGCCTCGAGTTGTTCCCGTTTTTTTAAGGCCGTAGTATTCTAGGGCTTGCCGAAGTTCGGCGATGCTCGGGGATAAGAGATTCGTGAACTTCGATAGTGCTAGACCTTGAGCTGGCCTGATCTCCGAAGGGATTCAACTTGTCCCTGAGTGTACCGGAACATGATGTCACCCCGCTCTGGCTGGAAGTCCCAAGGAGCGACTAGGACCGTATCGCCCATCTTGATCCAGACACGGCGTTTCATTTTTCCCCGGATTCGACATACTCGTGTGACCCCATCAGCACACTCTACCAGTACTCTGTCGTAGCCGAGGAGATTTTTGACGGTCCCGTAAAGCTGGCCTGGACCGGGCGTGAGCATCTCGCTGAGGTTGGCCTCGCTGAGGACCTTTCGCTTACCCATACTATCATCCTACTAGAGCATAGCGGTGATATTAAAGGCCAAAACACAGAACTGCATGCCATTACGACTTAGTTTTTCCACTTGACTGAGCAACCGAACGGTCTTGTCTCTTGGACGGAAGGCTTGTGATCTGCGAGGATTGCATCCAAAGCGTCTCTCAGATCTTTCGTTTTCACCGATTCAGGGTTTCGGTTGTCATCGATTCTACCCTTGTATTGAAGTCGGCGTTGCTGGTCAAACGCGAAAACGTGTGGCGTGCAAATCGCGCCATATTTCTTGGCGATCTCCTGCGTATCATCTCTCAGATAGGGAAAGTCGAAGCTGCGTTCCTTTGCCCTCTTGATCATGTTTGGATAGCTGTCTTCTGGGTAACCGCTGTCGTCGTTGCTGTTTATCGCCACCAGGGTAACTGCTTTCGCTGAATAATCCTTCTGGATCTGAACCATCCTGTCTTCGTAGGCTTGCACGTAAGGGCAGTGATTGCAACTGAAAATGACCACCAAGGCTTTCTTGTCAGAGAAGCTCTTCAAGTTGTGAGTCTTGCCGTCGACTCCTTTCAGTTGAAAATCGACCGCGGATGAACCCAATGGAAGTCCAACTGAGTCTAGGGTTGTCGGTGAGGTAGGCATAGTCGCATCGGCATGAGGAAGGCCTTAGAAACCTTTCCGGCTTTGATTGCATACGGACTGGGTCGGATTGAAGACAAGAGCAATGGTAGGCGTCTCAGGGTTCAGTTACGCCGGATGGAAGGGAAACTTCTATCCGGAGACCCTGAAGAGTGAGGAATTCCTATCCTATTATTCTCAACGGCTCAACAGCGTAGAAATTAACAGCTCCTTCTACGCCCCTCCAAGCCTTGCAATGGTAAAATCATGGGCCAGCAAAACTGGCGACAATTTCAGGTTCTCGTTCAAAGCACCGAGACAGATTACTCACATTTTGAAACTCGGGAAGGGATCGGTCGAAGCTACCGAGAGACTTGGAATCACATTGAGATCTCTTGGCGAGAAGAATGGCCCTATTCTCTTTCAACTTCCACCCTACTCGAAACAGGACTTGAAACTCCTTGAAGACTTCCTCACGAGCACTTCCAAGATCGGAGAAAGGGTGTTCGAGTTCAGACATGAATCTTGGTTGAACGACTCCACCTATACTACTCTAGAGAAACACGATGCTGACTTCTGCATCGCAGAAACAGAGGATATGAAACCCGTCTTCAAAGTCACTGGAAAAACACCATATTTCAGACTCCGAAGAGAATCATACGATGCAAAAATGATCGACGACTGGACTGGGAAGATCAAAGAAACGAGCAAGGGAAGAGAATCTGTCTACGTCTATCTGCGCCACGACGAGAACGGAGACAACGCCGCTAAGGCGTTGAAGATTCTAGAATCGTTAGCTTGAAAAAAAGCCCGGCTTGATCCAAGTGTCGTGAGAGGTAGTCTTAGGTCGTTTTTGCTGCTGCTTTCTTTAGCTCGTCGTAGTTCGGCTCTTTGGTTGGGTCGTCAGTGACCCATTTGTAGACAACGACTCCATTGTGATCTAGTATGAAGACAGCTCTCTTTGCAACCGTGTAACCCTTAAGGTTGCCGAAGTTTTCGTGGTATACGTTGTACAGTTTCACAACTTCTCTGTTGTAGTCGCTGAGGATTGGGAAGTTGAGGTTGTTGTTCTGCGCGAACGCCTTGTTGGTAAATGGATCGTTGACGCTTATTCCTACGACCTGGGCATTGATCTTGTTCAGCTCTTGCATGCTATCACGCAAGGTGCACATTTCGCGGGTGCAGACCGTGGTGAACGCTCCTGGGAAGAAGGCTAGAAGCGTTGCACCGTTAGGTTTCAGAAATTCGTGAAGGCCGCGAGGTTTTCGGTCGGTGTCTGGGAGTGTGATGGTCGGAGCTTTTTCTCCCTGGTTGACCATTGTAAGTCGCGTTGGGCAAGTGTTTGATGGATGTTTCTAAACTTTGCAGCCTTCTGGTCTTGAAGACCAGGTCGCGAAAGAACAAGAGGGTCTGGTGAGTTCGAAAAATAAAGTTGGGGAGCCTAGGAGTGTTTTCTAGGCCCACTAGTCGTCGTTGCCTTGGTCGTCGGAGTTGTCGTTGTCTTTGTCGTCCGCGCAAGCATTAGTGTCGTCGGTGTCGTGGCTG